>OLFZ01000753.1_pt1 | contig 33121 bp, 40 predicted proteins | sample 1604861 | NCBI WGS metagenome assembly OLFZ01 (sample SAMEA3888895, study PRJEB22519) | human gut metagenome | biome: human gut; feature: human-associated habitat; material: faeces | place: Denmark | collected 2011 | reverse complement strand
GGGTGCCGGACCCTCGGGAGCCGCTTCAGGAGCCTTGCGGGTCTCAATCTGAATGAGCTTCTCTTCGGGTTCGGGCGCCTTCACGGCTTTCTCCTGAGGCGCCGCGGGCTTTTCTTCCTCGCGGACCTCAGCGCGCTCAGCGGCCTTCTCGCCTTCAACGATCCCTTCGTCGAGCGAAATCACTTCAGCGAGGACGGGCGAGGAGGCGGCAGCGCCTTCCTTCGTTTCCTTCGCCTCGGGGATCCGGTCGGCCTGGGCTTCCGTGCGGGGCTTTCTCGAGCGGCGGCTGCGGCGGCGTTCGCCGTCGTGAGCGCTGCCTTCCGTCTGAGCGCCGGCAAAGGCGCCTTCGACGGCCTGAGAGACCGCGGACTTGGTTTCGATCTGCACGAGCGGTTCCGCAGCAGGCGTCCAGACGGGCTGCTGGGCGACCTCAGCGGCAAGCCCCTGGGGTTCTGCCGGCTGAGCCGGCTGCGCTTCAGCGCCTTCCTGCGCCTCAGCGCCGCGGCCGGAACGACGACGGCGGCGCGGACGGCGGCGCCGTATCCGACAGCGGCGTGCCAGAGAGCGGCATCAATCTGGCCATTACGCAGCGGCTGGGCGGCGTCCTGTCTTTTTGCGGCCACACGGTGGCGCTGACGCGGGAGGGGGAGGATGCCTTGTGCGACGGCACCGGTACCCTGCGGCAGCAGAAGGTTAGCGATACGAAAAAGCGTGTGGAGCTGGTGAACAGCTTCCCGCACGGATTTCTTATCAGCATCCACCAGAACAGTCTGCCGGGGCACCCGACGGTTCGCGGCGCACAGTCGTTCCACAACGGGAAGGGAACAGCCGGGACCGCGGCGCTGTCTATCCAGCAGGCGCTGAACGACGCTGTCAACGAAAGAGACAAGGCTGCCAAGCGTATTGACGACAGCATCTATCTTATGAAGCACGCGGACTGCTCCGCCGTGCTGGTGGAGTGCGGCTTTCTGTCCAATCCGGAGGAGACGGTGCTGCTTCAGCAGCCGGACTATCAACTGTACATAGCCGCTGCCATCGCAGCGGGTTTTTGCCAATACTGTACGAATGAGGGATGAAATATGAAGGCCAAAACCGTGTTTTTCTGCACCGAGTGCGGCAGCGAAAGCCCCAAATGGTCGGGGCGCTGCACCGTGTGCGGCGCGTGGAACTCCATGGTGGAGCAGGCGACAGAGCGCTCCGCCAAGGGTGGGAAGATATCCCGTCCCAAAACGCCTGTAAAGGTGTCTCGCATTACAGAGATGCAGACGGATGAGGAGATACGCTTCTCCACCGGCATGGGGGAGCTTGACCGGGTGCTGGGCGGCGGCGCCGTGAAGGGCTCGCTGGTGCTGGTAGGCGGCGCGCCGGGCATTGGCAAGTCCACCCTGATGCTGCAGATCTGCCAGCAGCTGGGGCAGTTTGCCAAGGTGCTGTATGTATCCGGCGAGGAATCCACCCGGCAGCTGAAGCTGCGTGCGGAGCGACTGCATGTAGACAGTGAAAACCTGTTCGTGTTGTCGGAAACCCGGCTGGGAGACGTGCTGGAATGCGTGGCCGAGGAGCAGCCGGACATTCTCATCGTGGACTCCATCCAGACGCTGTACAACGAGGAGCTGGATTCCCCTGCCGGCGGCGTGGGACAGGTGAAGGACTGCACCATGGCGCTGATGCAGCTGGCGAAGGGGCAGGGGATCACGGTGTTTGTCATCGGCCACGTGAACAAGGAGGGCTCCATCGCCGGCCCCAAGGTGCTGGAGCACATGGTGGACTGCGTGCTGTATTTCGAGGGCGACCGGCACATGACGTACCGCATCCTGCGGGCGGCGAAAAACCGCTTCGGCGCTACCAACGAGATCGGCGTGTTCGAAATGCTGGACGCCGGGCTGCGGGAGGTGGAAAATCCCTCGGAGATGCTGCTGTCCGGCCGTCCGGCGGATGCCTCCGGCACCTGCGTCACCTGCGTGATGGAGGGCGCACGGCCTGTGCTGGCGGAGGTGCAGGCGCTGCTGGCGCCCTGCGCCGGGGCACGTCCCATGCGCAGCAGCAACGGCTTTGACTACAACCGTGCCTCCATGCTGCTGGCGGTGCTGGAAAAGCGCGGCAGCCTGAAGGTGAGCCAGTGCGACGCCTATCTGAACATCATCGGCGGACTGACGCTGGACGAGCCGGCGGCGGATCTGGCGGCGGTGGTGGCTATTGCGTCCAGCTATCTGGACAAGCCGGTGCCCGGCACCATGGCGGCGGTAGGGGAGGTAGGACTTTCCGGTGAAATACGCAGCATCACCCACATGGAACAGCGGCTCTCTGAGGTAAAGCGTTTAGGCTTTACACAGTGCATGGTGCCTGCCCACAAGATCAAGGATCTGAAATCCCCCGCCGGTCTGGAGCTGCTTCCGGTGGCGAATATCTCCGGGGCGCTGCGGCTGCTGGCGCAGGGGAAATAGGCAGATAGTGGGCGCAGGGATGCGCCGCGCTGGGCTGCCCCACGGCGTTGTCGCAGGTGTCCAGCGTACACTCGCCGCCCTGCTGCCAAAAGCAGGTATCGGTACAGGGGATCATACCATCACTCCTTTGCCGTAGTTTGGCCGATCATACGTCATTCTATGAAATCAACTGTTACTGCCGCGTAACCCTTTTGTAATTGACATTTTTTTGCTGTTTGGTATACTTTTGCTATAATGAGAGGCAGAAGCATCGGTATGTCATCTACGAGGAGGACACAGCATGAAACGTAACCGTATTGTCTTTTCCATTTTTTTAGCTATTGTTGTTTTTGTTGTAGCATACTTGTTCATGAGTCTCGCCATCCCCGGCTTTCGTGTCAAGTTAGATGCTGCCCCGGAGGTGGTCTTTTGGGAGAATCTCAAGATCGTCTGGCCCTTTAAGGCGTCGGTCTCCCTGATCGCGGCGGTACTCATCGGCGGCCTGCCGTTTGTTTTTGGGAAGCGAAAATGAAAAAGCGCCCCCGGCACTTGCTTGTGCCGGGGGCGTGGTATATCCCTTACTTTTTCTTCTTGTCAATGGGCTTGCCGTCCATGCCCACAGGCCCCTTGCCGTTGATGGCGCGGTAGTGGTTCAGCTTGTCCACGCACTTCTGCCGCTTGAGCTGCTTTTCCTTCTCCTTGGCTTTCTGGGCGGCGGCCTTTTTGTCCGCCTCTTTTTTCCTGCGGTACTCGGCCTTCTGGGGATCCTCGTCCCCGGCGATATCCTTGTACTTTTCGGGATGGCGCGCCCAGTCGATACGGTAGATCGTCAGAGAGACGAACAGGATCGCACCCACGGCGATAATACCATAAAATAAGAAATCCCAGAACATAGGCGGAGCCCTCCTGTGTGTTTTTTAAGGCAATACCGCAAAGCGCCGCAGCTTTCATTGTGCGGTGTTGCCTTAATAGTATACCGTAAAACCGCCTGTAATGCAAGAAGTTTTCCCTGCCCGGCGCCTGCTGATCGGGTGGAGCGCCCGCAGGCGCTTTTTTTCGTTCATTGGCACATCAGCCCCAGCTGGTAGAAGGCCACGGCTGCGGCTGCGGCCACGTTCAGGCTGTCCACTCCGTGGGTCATGGGGATCATCACCGTGTGGTCGCATTGGGCGATGGTGCCGTCCGCCAGCCCGTCGCCCTCGGTGCCCAGTACCACCGCCAGCTTTTCCGCCGCCAGCAGGCGCGGGTCGTCCAGCCGCAGGGAGTCCTCCCGCAGCGCCATAGCCACGGTGGTGAAGCCCTGCTGCCGCAGCAGCGCCGTCCAGTCACCCTCCGGCAGATACGTCCACGGCACCAGAAACACGTTGCCCATGCTGACACGGGACGCCCGGCGGTACAGGGGGTCGCTGCCGGCGCTGGTCAGCAGCACCGCATCCATGCCCAGTGCAGCGGCGCAGCGGAAGATAGCGCCCAGATTGGTGGGGTTCATGACGTTTTCCAGCACGGCGATGCGCCGCGCACCGGCGCAGACCTCGTCCAACGTGGGCAGGGGCGGGCGGCGCATGGCGCACAGCATACCACGGGTCAGGTGGAAGCCGGTGAGCTGCGTCAGCACGTCCAGCGGCGCGGTGTATACGGGGATATCCGGGTCACAGCGCGTCAGTATCTCCGCGCCCTTGCCGGTGATGTGCTGCGGCTCCATCAGGAACGAAACGGGCACGCACCCGGCGTCCAGCGCTCGCCCGATCACCAGTGGGCTCTCCGCAATAAACAGGGCGTTGGACGGGTCGGCGCGGTTCACCAGCTGGTTTTCGGTGGCGCGGGCGTATACGTCCAGCTCCGGTGCAAGGAAATCGGTTATCTCTATGACGTGGGGCATCAGCTCATCTCCTCCAGCAGTTTTACGAGGGCGTCGCGGTAGTAGGCGGCGGCGTGGGCTTTGGCGTCCTGAAAGGACACACCGGCGGGGTTGATGCTGCGGGCGCTGCACAGCCCCAGCGCCGCCAGATCGTCCGGCTCCAGCGCCAGCGCACCCACCAGCGCCGCCGCGGGAACGCCCAGAGCACGGCACCGTCCGGCCACGCCGGACACCACCTTGCCGCCCAGACTCTGGCTGTCCAGCCGTCCCTCGCCGGTGACGATCAGATCGTACCCGGCGGCGCGGCGGTCAAAGTCCACGGTGTCCAGCACCGTCTCGATGCCGGAGCGCAGCGTACCGCCCAGCAGCGCTGCACACCCTGCGCCGAAGCCGCCCGCGGCTCCGCCGCCGGGCAGCTTATCCACGGGGATACCCAGCCGCTGCCGCAAAACGGCGGCAAAATGCCGCAGTCCCTCGTCCAGCCGCTGCACGCAGGCTGCATCTGCGCCCTTCTGGGGCGCAAAGACGTATGCCGCGCCCTGTGCACCGTACAGCGGGTTGTCAATGTCGCACATGACGGTCAGGGGTACATCGTCCAGCGCCGGATGGCGGCGGGATAGGTCGATGTCCGCTATCTCCGCCAGCGTGATACCGGTGGGCACAAAGCTGCGCCCCTGCCGGTCGAAAAAACGGACGCCCAGCGCGGCGGCTGCGCCGCAGCCGCCGTCGTTGGTACAGCTGCCGCCCAGACCCAGTATCAAACGCTTTGCGCCGTTGTCCAGCGCCGCCGCCATCAGCTGTCCCACGCCGTAGGTGGTGGTGCGTTCCGGATCCAGCCGTCCCTCCGCCAGCGGCAGCCCCGCAGCAGCGGCGCACTCCACCACAGCCGTGCCGTCGGGCAGCAGGCCGTAGAAGCTCTCCGCCTCCGCGCCGAAGGGGTCGCTGACCACAGCGGTCACGCGCTGCCCGCCGCAGGCGTCCAGAAAGCAGTCCACGGTGCCCTCGCCGCCGTCGGCCACCGGCAGGGCGTCCACCTGCCAGCCGGGGACGGCAAGGCTGCGGGCGATGCGGCAGATGGCCGGGGAGGACAGCGTGCCCTTGAAGGAATCGGAGATCACGAGACAGCGTTTCATGGGGGCGGCACTCCTTTCGCATAATAAGGTGATTATACCAGCCTCCGCCGCAAAACACAAGGGACGGGGCGCGCCGCCCGCATCGCTTTTCGGGAATGTCCAAATGTTTGGAATGTTTCTTGCAATTTGTGGGGACATTTGGTATAATGCAGGTGGTTTGACCGCCGAAAGGCACTACTATAACGCAGAAAGGAACATCGTCACTATGATCTATACGACGGAAGTGCAGCACATGTGTCCTGTGGCCAAGGGCGCTTATCACGGCCCGGCTCCCATTCCCGAGGAGGGCAAGTGGGTACAGGCCAAGCAGATCGGGGATATCTCCGGCTTCACCCACGGTATCGGCTGGTGCGCCCCGCAGCAGGGCGCCTGCAAGCTGACGCTGAACGTGAAGAACGGCGTCATCGAGGAGGCTCTGGTGGAGACGATCGGCTGCTCCATTCTGCCGCCATGGCCTCCGAGATCCTCATCGGCAAGACCATTCTGGAGGCGCTGAACACCGACCTGGTGTGCGACGCCATCAACACCGCCATGCGCGAGCTGTTTCTGCAGATCGTCTATGGCCGCACCCAGTCCGCCTTCTCCGAGGACGGTCTGGCCGTGGGCGCATCTCTGGAGGATCTGGGTAAGGGTCTGCGCTCTCAGGTGGGCACCATGTTCGGCACCCGTGAGAAGGGCCCCCGCTATCTGGAGATGGCCGAGGGCTACTGCAGCAAGCTGGCTCTGAACGACAAGGACGAGATCATCGGCTATGAGTTCATCAGCCTTGGCAAGATGATGGACGCCGTGAAGAAGGGCGTGGACGCCAACGAAGCGCTGAAGAACGCCACCGGCCACTACGGTCAGTGGGACAACGCGGCGAAGTATATCGACCCGCGTCAGGAATAAGAGAAGGAGGACGACAAAATGGCTCTGTTTGAAAGTTACGAAAGACGTATCGACAAGATCAACGGCGTCCTCGCGCAGTACGGCATCGGCTCCGTGGAGGAGTGCCGCGAGCTCTGCAAGGCGAAGGGCTTCGACCCCTATGAGATCGTCAAGGGCATCCAGCCCATCTGCTTCGAAAACGCCTGCTGGGCGTACACCGTGGGTGCGGCCATCGCGCTGAAATCCGGCGTCAAGACCGCTGCCGACGCTGCCCGGAAGATCGGCGAGGGCTTGCAGTCCTTCTGCATCGACGGCTCCGTGGCCGAGGATCGCAAGGTCGGTCTGGGTCACGGCAACCTGGGCGCCATGCTGCTGAGCGACGAGTCCAAGTGCTTCGCGTTCCTGGCCGGTCACGAGTCCTTCGCCGCCGCCGAGGGCGCTATCGGCATCGTGCGCAACGCCAACAAAGCCCGCAAGGAGCCCCTGCGGGTCATCCTGAACGGTCTGGGCAAGGATGCGGCGCAGATCATCAGCCGTATCAACGGCTTCACCTATGTGCAGACCCAGTTCGACTATTTCACCGGCAAGCTGAACATCGTCCGCGAGATCCGCTACTCCGAGACGGAGCGCGCCGATGTGCGCTGCTACGGCGCGGACGACGTCCGCGAGGGCGTGGCTATCATGCACCACGAGGGCGTGGACGTGTCCATCACCGGCAACTCCACCAACCCCACCCGCTTCCAGCACCCGGTGGCCGGTACCTATAAGAAGGAGTGCATCGAGCAGGGCAAGAAGTACTTCTCCGTGGCCTCCGGCGGCGGCACCGGCCGCACGCTGCACCCGGACAACATGGCTGCCGGCCCCGCCTCCTACGGCATGACCGACACCATGGGCCGTATGCACAGCGACGCGCAGTTCGCCGGCTCCAGCTCCGTCCCCGCGCACGTGGAGATGATGGGCTTCCTGGGCATGGGCAACAACCCCATGGTCGGCGCGACCGTGGCCGTGGCTGTTGCTGTGGCTGAGGCTGTGAAGTAATTTCATTTTACACGAAAAACATCCCCCGACAGTCTGTCGGGGGATGTTTTTCTATGCGTGCGCAGGTGCGTCAGCACTTGCCGAACCAGCTGCACAGCAGCTTCAGCAGGGAAGCGCAGTCAAAATTACACATACTGTGACCTCCTATGTCTGGATTTCTCTTGCAAGGATGGGTATATTGTAACCGTTTTGTAACCATTTTGCAAATGCAAATGCTGGAAGTCACAGGATCAGCAGCAGGCCGATGGCGATGAGCAGCTCCTCGTCGGCCTTCTGCCGGGAGAGATAGAACAGCAGAAACAACAGCAGCAGGTCGCCGGCGTCCAGATCGCCCAGATGGAGCTTTTCCAGCAGGTCGTTGAAGAAGCCGCGCTCCGGTGCGCCCTGCGGCGGAGGCGTCGGAGGGGGCGGCGCGTGATGGCGCGGCGGCTCCTGAGGCGGGGGAGCATCGTCCATGGGGACGCGGGTATAGGCGCCGCTGTCGCTGCGGATATAGCGGTTATACAGGCAGACCGCCTCCTTCCGTCAGGAAACGCTTGCCGATGGTGATGAGCCGCGCCAGCCTTGCGGCGCGCTCCACCTTATCCTGCTTGCCGTCCTTCAGGAACGGGCGCAGGGCATAGAGCAGCTGCGTGGTCTGGCTGGTGTCGCGGGTCAGCTCCTGCAGGAGCGGCAGGTATCTGGCGATGGTCTGCGGATCGATGCCGCCCAGCGGTGCAGGCGGTGGGGGCGGGGGAGAAGCCGCCGCATCTGCGGCGGCAGGCTGCGCCGTGTCACCGCCCATGGAGCCGGAGAGCTGCTGCGCCAGCTGCATGATCTGCGCCATACTGCCGGGATCGGACAGCAGCGCATTGAGTTTTTCGTCCAGTTCTGACACGCTGCGTCCTCCTTTCCGTTACTGCTGGAGCTTTGATTCCAGACGCTGCACCAGCTCTGCACCCTGCGGGCTGGACAGCACACGGGAGAGCATGGCGCTCAGCGCCGCCGTATCGCCGGAGGCGGCCTGCCGCGCCGCCTGACCCAGCGCAGCGCTGTTGCCGCCGGAGAGCATACGCAGCAGCGCCTGCCCATCCTGAGACTGCATAACGGACTTCAGCGCCCGGGGATCGCTTTTCAGCTTGTTGACAATATCCTGTTCATTCATGGGAATACCTCCTTATGGGGTTCGTTACAGGTATATCCTATGTGTGCGGGGCGAAAAAAGTGCCTGTCAGCCAAGCTGACAGGCACGATATTTCGGGGCTCACTGGGCGATGCAGTAGCGGAGGTAGACATGTCCCGCGTCCGCTTCGGTCTGACCGAGAACAAAGCCGATGCTGCAGATCTGACCGAAGGCGTTTTCAAACTGAAAGTAACCGGTGCCGCCGCCGTCCAGACTGGCATAGCTCAGGGTGACGGAGTTGATGCCCGTGTCGCCGTGGGCGTGGTACCAGCAATCAGTCTTGTCCCAGTACGTCCAGCCCTCCGGAGCCAGATCGTCAGGGATGGGTGTCTCGCCGTAGAGGGTGTCGCGCAGCACCTGATACATGCCGTCCCGGGGCAGGCGGGAGACATCCGTCTCCGTGGCGCCGGGGACGTTCTCCTGCACCCACGCCCATTCATCGCCGTCCGCCGCTGTAACGAAGCCGCCGTAAACGGGGACGCCGTTTTCATCGTAGGACAGACCGTCATAGAACATGTTGTTCAGGTTCACAGCCCGGTCGGTGAAGGGGGAGGCCACGGCCTGGGCGTACCAGCTGGGCGCATCGAACAGCTGCTGATAGGCGTCAAACTGCTCCTGCGGAATGTCGCCGGAGGTGGTGCCCTCCGCATCGGAGGCGGCTTTGACACGCTCGAAGAACGCCAGGTATTCGGACAGCAGGGCACTGTCCTTGATCCGGTAGCTGAAGTTGCCGTAATAGACCACGCCGTCCGTGCGGAAGGTGACGGGCTTCAGCGCATTGTCACACCAGATGTAGACGATGAACAGCTCACCGGTGTTCGGCTCGTCGGCGTAATACTTGACGCCGCCGGTGGTGTTGACAAAGTACAGCTTCGTACGGGACAGAAGGTCGTAGTATTCCTGCACCAGCCCAGCGTTCGTGGTGGTGCTGTTGACCTCGTAGAAATGGCTGGAGCCATAGGGCGTGACGGTGGAATCCACCATGTAAAGGCCGTATACGCTCTCCGCATCAGGCAGCCGGAGGAGCTTGTCCCCACGGCGGGGCATGAAGAAGAACAGCAGAATGGCGGCCAGCACAGCTACGCCGATGCAGCTCCAGACGATGAGCTTCGTCTTTTCCTTTTTTGTCATGGAACTCAGTCCTTTCCTTGAAGCTGGCAACAGTATACCACTGTCTGCGTAGTAAGTCGTTACAGTGCGGTAACAAGGGGTTACATGAATATGCAGAATACTTTGCATAAACGGTTGTAAAATCTGACGGGGTATGATAAAATGGTACACTGTAAATTGGGGCGGTAGGCGCTGCGGCATCTGCCGGTGAGATAAAGGACGGAGACAGGTTTTGATTTTAGAGACGATCAACAGTCCGGCGGACGTAAAGCGGCTGTCGGAGGAGGACGCGGCGCGGCTATGTCAGGAGCTGCGGCGGTTTCTGGTGGAGCAGGTGTCCCGCACCGGCGGGCATCTGGCATCCAATCTGGGCGTGGTGGAGCTGACGGTGGCCATCCACCGGGTGTACGACACGGCCAGCGACCGGCTGGTGCTGGACGTGGGGCACCAGTGCTATGTACACAAGGCGCTGACCGGGCGGCGGGAGCTGTTCGGTACGCTGCGGCAGTTCGGCGGACTGTCGGGCTTTCCCAAGCCCTACGAGAGCGTACATGACGCGTTCATGGCCGGGCACGCCTCGGATTCCGTATCTGTGGCGCTGGGCATGGCGCGGGCGCGGACGCTGCTGGGCGCAGAGTATCAGGTGGCAGCCGTCATCGGTGACGGTGCGCTGGGCGGCGGCCTGAGCTTCGAGGGCTTGAACGATGCCGGCGGCAGCGGCGAGCCGCTGGTGGTGATCCTCAACGACAACGGCATGTCCATCGACAAGAATGTGGGCGGACTGTCGAAGCATTTATCCCGGATGCGGACGGAGCCGGAGTACTACGCTTTCAAGAAGAAATACCGGAAGGCGCTGGAGAAGCTGCCGGCAGGTCGGACACTGTACGAGTGGAGCCATGAGCTGAAAACGGCGCTGAAAAAGTCGCTGCTGCCGCCGGTGAGCACCGTGTTTGAGGACATGGGCTTTTCCTACATGGGGCCGGTGGACGGCCACGACGTGCAGCGGCTGACGGCGGTGCTGCGGGCAGCGCGAGAGGCCGGAAGGCCGGTGCTGGTGCATGTGCATACCGTGAAGGGCAGCGGCTACGAGCCGGCGCTGCGGGAGCCGGAGAAATTCCACGGCGTGGGCGCATTTGACCCCGCCACAGGACAGGTACGGCAGCCTGCGCAGGAGACGTTTTCCCATGTGTTCGGCGAGACGCTGCGCCAGCTGGCGCGGCAGGACGGGCGCGTGTGCGCCATCACTGCGGCTATGGCGGACGGCACGGGACTGACGGGCTTTGCCGTGGAGTTCCCGCGGCGATTCTTTGACGTGGGTATTGCCGAGGGACACGGCGTGGCTATGGCCGGGGGCATGGCCAAGCAGGGGCTGATACCGGTGTTCGCGGTGTACGACAGCTTTTTGCAGCGGGGCTACGACATGCTGGTGCAGGATATGGCGCTGGAAAAACTCCACGGGGTGCTGGCGGTGGATCGCTGCGGCCTTGTGGGGGCGGACGGCGAGACGCACCACGGCTGTCTGGACTATCTGAGCCAGATACCGGGCATGACGGTGCTGGCGCCCGCCAGCTTTGCCGAGCTGCGGCGTATGCTGCGGCGGGCGGTGCTGGACATGACGGGGCCGGTGGCGGTGCGGTATCCCCGTGGCGGCGAGGACGGATACGATGGCGACTGCGGAGACGAGCCGGTGACGGTGCTCCGGCAGGGAACAGACGCGGCTATCGTGACCTACGGCATTCTGACGGGTCAGGCGCTGCGGGCGGCGGAGCTGCTGGAAAAGGAGGGCGTCTCCCTCCGTGTGGTGAAGCTGAACCGGGTGGCGCCGCTGGACGGCGACGGCATTTGCCGGGCACTGGACGGCGTGAAGCGCGTGGTGGCGGCGGAGGATCAGCTCCGCGCCGGCGCGGTAGGAGAGCGATTGGGCGCGCTGCTGTTGGAGCGGGGCGCGGGTATAGAGAGATATGCACTGCGGAACGCGGGCGAGGCACTGCCCGCGCAGGGCAGCACGGCGCAGCTGCGGCATGTGCTGGGACTGGATGCCGAGGGCATGGCGCAGGCGGTGCGGGAGGTGCTTAAGTGAGCAAAAAAACGAGGCTGGACGTGCTCCTGACAGAGCGCGGACTGTGTGAGAGCCGCCAGAAGGCACAGGCTACCATCATGGCGGGACTGGTATTCGTGGACGGCCAGCGGTCGGACAAGCCCGGTACGCCGGTGGCGGAGGACGCCAGCGTGGAGGTGCGTGGTCACGCGCTGCGGTATGTGAGCCGGGGCGGACTGAAGCTGGAAAAGGCCATGCAGACGTTTCCCATTACGCTGGAGGGCAAGGTCTGCGCCGATATCGGCGCGTCCACCGGAGGCTTCACGGACTGCATGCTGCAAAACGGCGCAGCGAAGGTCTACGCGGTGGATGTGGGCTACGGACAGCTGGACTGGAAGCTGCGCAGCGACGAGCGCGTGGTGTGTCTGGAGCGTACCAACGCGCGGTACCTGACGCGGGAGCAGATACCGGAGGAACTGGATTTCGCCTCCATCGACGTGAGCTTCATCTCGCTGAAGCTGATCTTCCCGGCGCTGTACGCGCTGCTGCGGGAGGGCGGCGAGGTGGCGTGCCTCATCAAGCCGCAGTTCGAGGCAGGACGGGAAAAGGTGGGGAAAAAGGGCGTTGTCCGCGACCCGAAGGTGCATCTGGAGGTGCTGGAAAACTTCCTCACGCATGCGAAGGAAAACAACTTTACAGTGCTTGGTATTACTTACTCTCCCATTCGAGGGCCGGAGGGGAATATCGAGTATCTGGGCTATTTGAGGAAAAGCGCCGAGGAGGATCGCATCCCCGATCTGCGGGCGCTGGTGGACGCCTCACATACTGAACTGAAGGAAGGTCATGGAGAAGAATGAAACGAGTGATCCTGTGCCCGAACCCCTATCGGGACGGTGAATTGACGGTGGCGAAGCACTCCAAGGAAATCCTGGAGGCCATCGGCTTTGAGACGGTGGTGTGCCTTCCCTTCAGCCGGGAGGGGTATGACGACCAGCTGGGCGTACCTATCCGGCAGCTGCAGCAGGAGATCAAGCGGGCGGATATGCTGATCGCCTTCGGCGGCGACGGCACGATCCTTCATCTGGCGCGGACGGTAGCGCTGCACAGTGTGCCGGTGCTGGGCATCAACTTGGGGAGCCTGGGCTTTATGTCCGAGCTGGAGCCCAACGAGCTGGAACGGCTCAACGCGCTGAAGGAGTGGAATTTCGCGGTGGAATCCCGGATGATGCTGGACGTGACGGTGCTGCGGGAGGGCAAGCCGGTGTACAGCAACATCGCGCTAAACGACGCGGTGATCTCCAAGGGCAGCGTGGCGCGGGTGGTGCGGCTGGACGTGTCCACCGAGGAGGGGCGGCTGACCCGCATCACCGGCGATGGCGCCATTGTGTCCACGCCTACCGGCTCCACGGGTTACTCCATGGCGGCGGGCGGCCCCATCGTGGAGCCTACGGCGCACAACCTGCTGCTGACGCCCATCTGCCCCCACTCCACCCGTGCGGGCAGCTATGTGCTGGCGCCGGAGCACACCCTGGTGGTAGAGACGGCGGACGCCAACAGGAAGTTCGTATATCTGTCCGTGGACGGCGGGAAGGCGTTCTCGCTGAAAAACGGCGATAAGGTGCGGGTGAGACAGTCCAAGTTCGTAACGAAGCTGGTGCGGCTGAGCAAGAAGAGCTTCTGCGAGATACTGGACTCAAAAATGGGAGCGGAGGCAAGAAAGCATGAAAAATGACCGACAGACAGCGGTGCTGCAGATCATTGAGGAGACGGCGGTGGAGACGCAGGAGCAGCTGATGCAGCTGCTGGCGGAGCGGGGCTTCGCCTGCACGCAGGCCACGGTGTCCCGGGACATCAAGCAGCTGCACCTGATAAAAGCGCCGGACGGCAAGGGCGGATACCGCTACGCGGTGTCGGCGCGGATGCCAAAGCTGAACTTTGAGGAAAAATTACAGACCATATTCCGGGAGTGCGTGCTGTCGGCGGAGAATGCCCAGAATCTGGCTATTATCAAGACCATGAACGGCATGGCCAATGCTGCGGCCTTCGCGCTGGACAGCATGGAGGATACGGACATCGTGGGCACGCTGGCGGGCGACGACACGGTGCTGTTGGTGTTCCACGACAGCGCGCACGCGGCGGATTTCTGTGAACAGGTGCGGCTGATGCTGCACTGAGGAGGGAAGCGGTATGCTGGAGCTGCTGCATATTGAGAATATCGCCATCATCGAGGCGGCAGACATCGAGTTCGCGCCGGGGTTCAACGCCCTGACCGGCGAGACGGGCGCGGGCAAGTCCATTGTGATCGACAGTCTCAGCGCCGTGCTGGGACAGCGCACCAGCCGGGAGCTGATCCGCACCGGGGCGGACAAGGCCTTTGTCAGCGCGGCGTTTTCCGGCGTGGAGCCGGGGCTGACGGAGGCACTGGGCATACAGCCGGAGCCGGACGGCACCCTGCTTTTGCAGCGGGAGATACAGACAGACGGCAAAAACGTGTGCCGTATCAACGGGCGGCCGGTGACGGTGTCGCAGCTGCGGGCGCTGGGCACGCGGCTGCTGAATATCCATGGGCAGCACGACGGGCAGCAGCTTCTGGACGAGGAGCAGCATATTGTATATCTGGACAGCTTCGGAAAGACGGAAGCCCTTATAAATGCGTATACTGAAAAGTATAGACACTTTACAGATATACGGCGGCAGATAAGCGCGTTGCAGATGGACGAGGCGGAAAAAGCCCGCCGCGTGGACACGCTGCAATACCAGATCGAGGAGCTGAAGCGGGCGAAGCTGAAGCCCGGCGAGGAGGAGGAGCTAACGGCGCGGCGGGGGATGCTCCGCAACGCGGAGAAGTTTCTGGATGCCGTGGCCGGGGCGGACTACGCCCTCAACGGGGACGACAGCGGCGGCGGTGCGCTCAGCGCCCTGCGGCAGGCACAGGACGCGCTGGGCGGTGTACGGCACCTGGACGATGCCTTCGGCCAGCTGTATGAGCGGCTGGGCGAGGCGTACAGCGAGGTGTACGACATTGCGGCCACGGTGGAGGACAAGCGGGGCGAGCTGGATGTGTCGCCCGGCGAGCTGGACCGGGTGGAGAGCCGCATGGATCAGCTGTACAGGCTGAAAAAGAAGTACGGCGCCACGGTGGAGGACATGCTGGACTATCTGCACCGCTGTACCGAGGAGCTGGCGCAGATCGAGGACGCGGGCGACACACTGGCGCGGCTGGAGCAGGAGCTTGCCCGCGCGGAGACGGACGCGCAGCAGGCGGCGCAGGCGCTGTCCGATGCCCGAAAAGCGGCGGCGGAGCGGCTGACGGCGCAGATACTGGCCGAATTGCAGCAGCTGGACATGGGGAAGATACGCTTCGCCGTGGACTTTGCGGAGAAGCCGCTGGACAGCGACGGCATGGACGCGGTGCGGTTCCTGATGTCCGCCAACGTGGGCGAGGAGCTGCGGCCGATCCACAAGATCGCCTCCGGCGGCGAGCTGGCGCGCATCATGCTGGCCATGAAGAATGTGCTCAGCGAGCAGGATCGCGTGGGAACGATGGTGTTCGACGAGGTGGATACCGGCGTTTCCGGTCGGGCGGCGCAGAAGGTGGCGGAGAAGATGGCGCGTATCAGCCGCAGAAAGCAGGTGCTGTGCGTGACCCATCTGCCGCAGCTGGCGGCCATGGCGGACACGCATTTCTCCGTGGAAAAGGGCGAGCGGAACGGACGCACCTACACGGAGGTGCGTCGGCTGGATCGGGAGCAGCGGCGGCAGGAGCTGGCGCGGCTCACCGGCGGCAGCCACGTGTCCCAGACCATGCTGGACGGCGCGGAGGAGCTGCTGGCGCAGGCAGAGGCGTTCCGGGCGGAATTGTGACCGCTTTTTCGCAGCGTGAAAAATAATAGTTGACAAACGAAAAAAATCTGCTACAATAGCTTCAACTTGATACCGCAACAGCGATGAAGGGAATAAGTAGCGCATTTCAGACCTGCCAAGAGAGCCTCCGGTCGGTGTAAGGAGGAGAGGAAGAAATGGGTGAATACATCCCGGAGCAGCCTCCCGAACGTTTGCATAAGCCAGTAGGGATGTGTCGGGTTCGCCCGTTACAGCGATAGGGTGTGTCTGCACCCGACGAGGTCGTGTCTGCGAGGGCATGGCGAATATGAGGTGGTACCGCGAGCGTTAGCATCGCCCTCTGTCAGTGGACAGGGGGCGTTTTTATTTCCCTGTCAGAAAAACACAAATGAGAATACAGAAAGGAAATCGAAGCTATGGGTATTTATGAGGAACTGGTGGCGCGCGGCTTGATCGCACAGGTCACCAACGAGGATGAGATCCGCGAGATGGTCAACAACGGCAAGGCCACGTTCTACATCGGCTTTGACTGCACGGCAGACTCTCTGCATGTGGGGCACTTTATGGCACTGTGCCTGATGAAGCGTCTGCAGATGGCGGGCAACAAGCCCATCGCCCTGATCGGCGACGGCACGACCTTGATCGGCGACCCCTCCGGCCGCACCGACATGCGCCAGATGCTGACCGAGGATGCCATCAAGCACAACGCGGAGTGCTTCAAGCGCCAGATGGAAAAGTTCATCGACTTCTCCGACGGCAAGGCGCTGATGCTGTATAACTCCGAGTGGCTGAAGCCGCTGAACTATATCGAGATGCTGCGCGAGGTGGGAGCCTGCTTCTCCGTGAACAACATGCTGCGCGCCGAGTGCTACAAGCAGCGTATGGAGAAGGGTCTGAGCTTCCTGGAGTTCAACTACATGATCATGCAGAGCTACGACTTCTACTACATGTTCCAGCACTACGGCTGCAACATGCAGTTCGGCGGCAACGATCAGTGGAGCAACATGCTGGGCGGCACGGAGCTGATCCGCAAGAAGCTGGGCAAGGACGCCCATGCCATGACCATCACCCTGCTGCTGAACTCCGAGGGCAAGAAGATGGGCAAGACCGCCAGCGGCGCCGTGTGGCTGGATCCCAACAAGACAAGCCCCTTCGAGTTCTTCCAGTACTGGCGCAACGTGGACGATGCGGACGTGCTGAAGTGCATCCGTATGCTGACGTTCCTGCCGCTGGAGGAGATCGATAAGATGGCTGGCTGGGAGGGCTCGCAGCTGAACGAGGCCAAGGAGATTTTGGCCTACGAGCTGACAAAGCTGGTACACGGCCAGGAGGAGGCGGAGAAGGCCAAGGCCGCGTCCAAGGCGCTGTTTGCCGGCGGCGGCGACACAGAGCACATGCCCACCACCGAGCTGACCAATGACGACTTCGGCGGCGGCAGCATTGACGTGCTGACCCTGCTGGTGAAGTGCGGACTGGCGGCCTCCAAGGGCGAGGCGCGCCGGCTGGTGCAGCAGGGCGGCGTCACCGTCAACGACGAGAAGGTGACAGCCATCGAGAGCACCTTCGGCTGCGAGCAGTTCACCGGCGACGGCGTAGTCATCAAGAAGGGCAAGAAGGTGTTCCACAAGGCGGTTCTGGTGTGAGCCGGAAATCCATTTCGTTTATGGTGGTATCATCATAATATAATCTCCATCTGGGAATGGCTGCGGCAGAGCCGCAGCCATTCTCGCCTTACAGCGGCTTTTCCGGGAAAAACGTTGCATTAAGCGAAGAAATATACTATAATGCACCGTGGCATGCAAATCTGAGATAAACGAGTGATGCGACATGAAAACACATGATTTTTATTTTGACCTCCCGCCGGAGCTGATCGCCCAGACGCCGCTGGAGCGGCGGGACGGCTCCCGCCTGCTGGTGCTGGATAAGGACACCGGCGCGGTGGAGCACCGGCATTTCTACGACCTGCCGGAGTATCTGCACCCCGGCGACTGCCTGATCCTGAACAATTCCCGGGTGCTGCCGGCGCGTCTGCTGGGGCATCGGCAGCCCGGCGGCGGCGCCTGCGAAATTCTGCTGCTCATCGACCGGGGCGACAACGTGTGGGAGTGCCTTGTCCGTCCGGGAAAGAAGCTGCGGAAGGGTGCACGGGTGTCCTTCGGCGACGGAGAGCTGACGGCAGAGATCGTGGAGGAGCTGCCGGACGGCAACCGGCTGGTGCGGTTCGAATATGAGGGCATCTTTCTGGAGGTGCTGGAGCGGCTGGGCAAGATGCCCTTGCCGCCGTACATCAAGGAGGAGCTGCAGGATCAGGAGCGCTACCAGACGGTGTACTCCAAGGTCAACGGCTCGGCGGCAGCGCCCACGGCGGGGCTGCATTTCACGCCGGAGCTGCTGGAGCGAGTGCAGACAATGGGTGTAAAGGTTGGGTACGTTACACTCCATGTGGGCTTGGGCACCTTTCGTCCGGTGAAGGAGGAGGAGATCACCGACCACGCCATGCACAGCGAGTACTGCGTGATACCGCAGGAGACGGCGGAGCTCATCAACGAGACACGGAAAAACGGCGGGCGTGTGATCTGCGTTGGCACCACCAGCTGCCGCACGCTGGAATCCCATGCGGCGGAGGACGGCACCATGACTGCCAGCGCCGGGTGGACGGATATTTTCATCTATCCGGGCTATCGCTTCAAGGTAACGGACGCGCTTATTACCAATTTTCACCTGCCGGAGTCCACGCTGATCATGCTGGTGTCGGCGCTGGCCGGGCGGGAGCATATACTGAACGCCTACCGGCAGGCGGTGGAGGAGCGGTATCGGTTCTTTTCCTTCGGTGACGCGATGTTTATTCATTGAGAAGCGTATGGAGCATTTTTTGATACTCTCGCTGGCGGTCGGCGCGGCCGCCCTCATTGTGTCGGTGATACTGCTTTTTGCGCCCCGGCGCACAGAGCGAAGGATCACCGCCGCCGCGATTTTGGGCGGACTGGCCGCCTTTTCGGTGATATTTGCCCTGTGTCTCGGGTATTTTATGGTGTAAGATTTGATAGGAGAATAGCATGTTCAAGGTCATCAAAAAAGAGGGCAAGGCCCGGCGCGGTGTGTTTACCTGCGCCCACGGCGGCGAGGTACAGACGCCGGTGTTCATGAACGTGGGCACACAGGCGGCCATTAAGGGAGCCGTCAGCGCCATCGATCTGAAGGAACGGCTGGGCACGCAGATCGAGCTGTCCAATACATACCACCTGCATCTGCGCCCCGGCGACGATGTGGTGCGCGCCATGGGCGGGCTGCACAGGTTCATGCGCTGGGACGGCCCCATCCTGACGGATTCCGGCGGGTTCCAGGTGTTCTCGCTGGCGGGACTGCGGAAGATCAGCGAGGAGGGTGTGACCTTCGCCAGCCATCTGGACGGGCACCGCATTTTCATGGGGCCGGAGGAGAGCATGCGCATCCAGAGCAATCTGGGCAGCGATATTGCCATGGCCTTCGACGAGTGCGTGGAAAATCCGGCGCCCTATGACTACGCCAAGGCCTCCTGTGAGCGGACGCTGCGGTGGCTGGAGCGGTGTAAGAAGGAGCACGACCGGCTGAACAGCCTGCCGGACACGGTAAATCCGGGGCAGATGCTGTTCGGCATCAATCAAGGCGCCACCTATGCCGACCTGCGCATCTGGCACATGCAGCAGATCGCCAGGATCGACTGCGACGGCTACGCCATCGGCGGCCTTGCGGTAGGGGAGCCCACCGAGGTGATGTATGAGATCATCGACGCGGTGGAGCCGTATATGCCGGCGGACAAGCCCCGGTACCTTATGGGCGTGGGCACGCCCAGTAACATCATCGAGGGCGTGGCGCGGGGCGTGGACTTCTTCGACTGCGTGATGCCGGCGCGGAACGCGCGGCACGGAAAGCTGTTCACATGGAAGGGCACGCTGAACATCAAGAACGCCAAATACAAGCTGGACGAGCAGCCCATCGACCCGGAGTGCGACTGCCCGGTATGCCGGCAGTTCAGCCGGGCGTACATCCGCCATTTGTTCACTGCGGAGGAGATGCTGGGCATGCGGCTGGCGGTGATGCACAACCTGTATTTTTACAATAAGCTCACCGAACGGATACGCGACAGTCTTGATAACGGGTGCTTTGAGGCGTTCCGGGAGGAATACAGCAAAAAACTGGCGGAGAAGCTATGAAAGCTCTTGCCAAACTGCGTAGAAGTATGTATAATAGTATCAATTTGTTTAAGAAGGAGTAATGTCCCATGATTCAGATCGCTTACGCTGATACTGCTGCCACCACATCCGCCGCCTCCGGCGGTATGGGTTCCACCATTTTGATGATCGTCCTGATGATCGCCATTTTCTACTTCCTGATGATCCGCCCGGAAAACAAGCGGAAAAAGCAGGCTGAGGAAATGCGCAACTCCCTGAAGAAGGGCGATTGGCTGACCACCATCGGCGGCGTATACGGCCGCGTTGTGGCTATCACCGATCGCACCGTCGTCATCGAGACCAGCGAGGATCGCGTGCGCGTGGAGTTCCTGAAGTCCGCTATCGGCCAGGTGGGTACGCTGGACGAGCAGGCCGCCGCCCAGCAGCGTCCTGTGGGCAAGAAGGACAAGAAGGCTGAGAAGGCCGACGAGACGCCCGCCGTGGAGGAGAAGACCTCTGAGGAGCCTGTCGAGACGACTGCCGAGGAAAAGACCGACGCGGAGTAATTTCCCACATAGAAAGATACCTCTCCCGCATAAGCTGGAACACAGCTGACGGGGGAGGTATTTTTATGTCTTGGAAGCAGGTGGCCGGCAGAGGGACGTGGCTGGGCGCGGCGGTGGCGGCGCTGGTGCTGCTGGCTGGATTGGGAGTGGCGGCGTTGCTGCTGCTGCGGGGCGCGGTGCCGGAGAGCGCCATGCGCCCGCTGGTGTGGATCGTCGCCGGCGCGGCATGCTTCTGCGGCGGGCGCGCAGCGGTGCGGAAGGGTGGCGATGGCGCGCTGCCGCGAGCACTGGCTGTATCGGCCTGCGTGTACGGCGCCATGTGGCTGGCGGCGCTGACAGGCGAGGGAGAGGTGCAGTTCGCGCAGGGCGGTACGGCACTGACCTGCGCCGTGTGGGGCGGCGGACTTCTGGCGGGACTGGTGGGCGTTCGGCGGAGAAAAAAGAAGCCTGCCGATCGCCGGAGGAGAAGCGGCGAACGTCGAAAGAGGGCGGTAACATAAAGCGGCGCATGGTTAAAATAACGAAAATAGGATTTCCGACATTTTTTTATAAACGGAGACGGCGGACAGCGTACGGGCTGGCCGCCGCCGTTTTTTATCCAAGATGTGGTGCATGGTTTTGACTGTTTCCCCAGATATCGGGCTTCCGTCATTTTTGCAAAGGGCTGGAAAACGTCGGTTAATGTGGTTTACATAAAGATGTTTACATAACATTTTGACATAATTTACAAAAAAATGGATTTTGGTGAAAACCTCTTGCGGTTTTGGCAATTTTGCCATATATTTATTACTGCGCATGTCTACCCGGCCTGGCCGCCGCATAGACTGGTGACGAGGTGAGCCAATGAAGCTGCAACGTCGCCGGAGCCGCGCCCTTCAACCGCCGAAGGCGCGCCTGTACATATTGTGTCTGTTCTTTGCCGCCGGGATACTGGCGGGATTTTTAGTGCGGTGCGCTCTGCCGGTGGACGACCTGTCGGCGCTGAGCGGTTATGTGACCAGCTATGCTCAGCTTGCTGCGCAGGAAAAGGACGCCCCGGCGCTTTTGCAGATCGTGTGGGCGTATGTCCGATACCCGGCGGCGGTGTTTCTGCTGGGCTTCACGGCATGGGGCGTGCTGTTCATTCCGCTGGTGTGCGCGGCGCAGGGCTTTTTCCTGTCGTTTGCGGTGCAGTGCTTTGCCTCCGCCATGGGGCGGCAGGGCGTAGCGCTGGCGTTGGCGGCATTGGGGCTGCGGTGCCTGTTTGTGCTGCCGTGCCTGCTGATGATCGCATCGGACGGATTTGCCGCCGCGTGGCGGCTGGCGGAGCGCCAGAAGCCGGAGGTGAGAGACCGGCGACGACTGGTGATCTGTGTGTTTGTGCTTTTGACCGGCACGGTGGCGGAATGCGCCCTGGTGCCGCGGCTTTTTGCGTGGCTTTTGCCGGGCATAACCTGAAAGAGAGAGGAGTGAGGGAAATATGACGGACTTTATCGCGTCCTACCGGGAGTATCTGACCGAGGAGAAGCATTCCTCCGCCAACACCCTCAGCTCCTATATCCGCGACCTGACCCAGTTCCAGAGCTGGCTTTTTTCTACCGGCGTGACGGACATGCGCAAGGTGAAGAAGGACACCATCAACGAGTACCTTCTCCACATGACCCACAGCGGGAAAAGCCCCGCCACCGTCACTCGCTCCACGGCGTCCATCAAATCCTTCTATGCGTACATGGCGCAGTGCGGCGCTGTGAAAACAAACCCGGCCAAGAGCGTGGTAGCCATGAAGGTGGAACGGAAATATCCGGAGATCCTCACCAACCGCGAGGTGGAGCTGTTTCTGGAACAGCCGAAATGCGTGGACGAGAAAGGCTTCCGCGACCACGCCATGCTGGAGCTGCTGTACGCCACCGGCATCCGCGTCAGTGAACTGATCGGCCTTGACGTCAACGATGTGAATCTGTCTGTCGGCTTTGTCCGCTGCCGCAGCAAGGAGAAGGAGCGCATCGTGCCCCTGTACCCGGCTGCGGTGAAGGCACTGGAGGATTATGTGCGGGATATCCGCCCCCGGCTCATTGCCGATGAGGGGGAAAATGCCCTGTTCGTGAACATGAGCGGCGAGCGCATGAGCCGTCAGGGATTCTGGAAGATCATCAAATACTATCAGGAGAAGGCCGGCATAGAGAAGGACATCACGCCCCATACCCTGCGCCACTCCTTTGCCGTCCACCTGCTGGAAAACGGCGCCGATCTCCGCTCCATTCAGGAGATGCTGGGTCACGCGGACATCAGCTCCACGCAGATCTATACCCACGTAATCAAGAAGCAGCTGAAGGATGTATATAACAAGGCGCATCCCCGTGCCTGAGTCCTTTGCGTGTCTTTTTCGCCAATACAGCGTTGCGGCGGCTTGCCATACAGAAAGTATGGCTGTGCCGCTGCGCCTCGTCTTGGCGAAAAATCCATCGCAAAGAGGTGTGTCCGCCAATACTTCGTTGCCCCGGCTTGCCGTACACAAAGTACGGCTGTGCCGGGGCGTCTCGTCTTGGCAAAAAATCCAGCCCAAGGCACGGCGCTCGTTCCCCATACTTCGCTGCGGCGGCTTGCCATACACAAAGTAGGGCTGTGCCGGGGCGCCGCCCGGTTTTTACCGGGCGGTTTTCTGTTGCTATTTTGCCGGAGGTTTGGTATAATAGAACAAATGTTGGGAGGCAGGTGTGTCTATGCGGATACTGGGCATCGATCCCGGCGTCGCCATTGTGGGCTTCGGGCTGATCGAGTCGGAGCGCGGCAGCGTCAGGATGCTGCAATACGGCGCTGTGACCACCCCGGCAGGGCTGCCGCTGGCCACCCGGCTGGTGCAGATCGAAAACGACATGACGGAGCTGATCCGGCAGCTGAAGCCGGACGAGATCGCCATCGAGGAGCTGTTTTTCAGCAAGAACATCACCACCGGCATCGCCGTGGCGCATGGCCGGGGCGTGATCCTGTGTACGGCGGAGCGGCTGGGCGTGCCCATATATGAATACACCCCCATGCAGGTAAAGCAGGCGGTGGTGGGCTACGGTCTGGCGGATAAAAAGCAGGTGATGGACATGACAAAGCGGCTTTTGAAGCTGAAGGCGGTGCCGCGCCCCGACGATGCGGCGGACGCGCTGGCTATCGCCATCTGCCACGCCCGCAGCGCCACCAGTCTGCTGCGGCGCAAGGATCCCAATGTGAAGGAGACAGTGTAACATGTTCTACTATGTGAGCGGCACCGTGGCGGAGATAGAAGCGGGGCTGGCGGTCATCGACTGCGGCGGCGTGGGCTACGCCTGCGCCACCACCAACTATACCCTGTCGCAGCTGAAAAAGGGCGCGCCCGCCAAGCTGTATACATACCTGAACGTCCGGGAGGACGCTATGGAGCTGTTCGGCTTCATCGACCAGAACGAGCTGCGGAGCTTCAAGCTGCTCATCAGCGTGTCCGGCGTGGGCCCCAGAGCGGCGCTGGCGATCCTGTCGGCCATAACGCCCCAGCAGCTGGCGCTGGCCGTGGTGACGGACGACGCCAAGGCGCTGACGGCGGCGCCGGGCATCGGCAAGAAGATCGCCCAGCGGGTGATACTGGAGCTGAAGGACAAGCTGGCAGGGGAGGACGCCATGGGCGCCTCCTCCGGCAAGGGCGGTGCAGCCATAGCCGCCGCCGTGCCCCACAGCAAGAGGAGCGAAGCGCAGGCGGCGCTGGCAGTGCTGGGCTACGGCAGCGCGGAGATCGCCGCCGTGCTGAAGGATATCGACATGGATGCGCTGCCGCTGGAGGATATCATCCGGCAGGCGCTGAAGAAAATGATGAAGTAGGGGAGGGGCACACATGAGCATTGATTTCGGAGCCGATCTGTATGAAGAGCCTATCGTGGCCAAAACGTTCCTCAGCGAGGACGCCAATGAGGGCTCGCTGCGCCCCCACACGCTGGCGGAGTACATCGGGCAGGAGAAAGCCAAGCAGAACCTGTCCATCTTTATCGAGGCGGCGCGGCGGCGCACGGAGTCACTGGATCATGTGCTGCTCCACGGCCCTCCGGGACTGGGCAAGACCACGCTGGCGGGGATCATCGCCCAGGAGATGGGCGTGAACATCCGCATCACGTCAGGACCCGCCATCGAAAAGCCCGGCGATCTGGCGGCGCTGCTGACCAACCTGAATGAAAACGACATCCTGTTCGTGGACGAGATACACCGGCTGAACCGGGCGGTGGAGGAGATCTTGTACCCGGCCATGGAGGACTATGCCATCGACATCATCATCGGCAAGGGCCCCTCGGCCAACTCCATCCGGCTGGATCTGCCGCGGTTCACGCTGATCGGCGCCACCACCCGGGCAGGCTCCCTGTCCGCGCCGCTGCGGGATCGCTTCGGCGTGACGCTGCGGCTGGAGCTGTATACGCCGGAGGAGCTGGCGCTGATCGTGACGCGCAGCGCGGGCATCCTGAACGTGCCCATCGACCCGGACGGCGCTATGGAGATCGCCCGGCGCTCGCGGGGCACGCCCCGTATCGCCAACCGGATGCTGCGCCGGGTGCGTGACTTTGCGCAGGTCATGGCTGACGGCGTCATCACCAAGGACGTGGCGGACAAGGCGCTGCTGGCGCTGGAGGTGGATCGTCTGGGTCTGGACAACGTAGACAGGCGGATGCTCCGCGCCATTATCGAGAACTACGGCGGCGGTCCCGTGGGGCTGGACACGCTGGCGGCCACCATCGGCGAGGAGTCGGTGACGCTGGAGGATGTGTACGAGCCGTACCTGATGCAGCTGGGCTTTTTGACCCGCACACCCCGAGGCAGATGCGTGACGCAGAAGGCCTATGAGCACCTGCATGTGGCCTTTGTGGGGCAGCAGAGGCTCGATTTATAGGCCGCACGGGGCAGAATGACGGAATTTATTGGTGAAAAGCAAGGGAAACTGCGTCGATTTTGAGTTATTTTTGACAAAGTTTCTCAGGTCACTTGACAAATTATTTTGTAAAAAGGTATAATAGCATATGGCAAATGATACAAGGGCTGAATATGACCGCCTGCAAACGCTGACAGACGAGGAGTTATGCGCGCTGGCGCAGCAAGGAAGCCGCGATGCGGAGGAGATCCTGGTCGGTCGTTATCACCGACTGGTGCGCTCCTGCGCCCGTCCGTATTTTCTGGCGGGTGGCGACAGCGAGGATCTGCTGCAGGAGGGCATGTTCGGGCTGATCAAGGCGATACGGGAGTATGAGCCGGGGCACGCTGCCTCGTTCTGCACCTTTGCCGAGACGTGCATCCGCAGGCGGCTCTATTCCGTGCTGCGGGCAGCCGCCTCCGGTAAGCATTTGCCGCTGAACCAAGCCGTTCCTTTGGATACCTCTTTCTTTGACGCGAATCTCTCCTTTGCCCATGTCGATCCCGAGGGTTGGGTCATCGACCGCGAAAAAACTGCTGCTCTGCTGGAAAATACGCGCAAGCTGCTGTCCGAATTCGAGGTAAAGATTTTAGGGTATTATCTGGACGGTCTCACCTGCCGTGAGATCGCAGAGACTGTGGGCAAGTCCCCCAAATCGGTGGACAACGCCGTGCAGCGTTTGCGCCGCAAAATAGCGCGGCAGCTTCTATCCGGCGATATCAGCAAAGGCTGAGCGCAATATATTTTTCTCAAAGAGAGGGTAAAATCATGTACGAAGACAAGACCTTAGTGTGCAAAGAGTGCGGCAAAGAGTTCGTTTTCACCGCCGGTGAGCAGGAGTTCTACGCTGAGCGCGGCTTCCAGAACGAGCCCCAGCGCTGCAAGGCTTGCCGCGACGCGCGCAAGAACGCTGCCCGCGGTCCCCGCGAGTATTTCACCGCTGTCTGCGCTGCCTGCGGCGGCGAGGCCAAGGTGCCCTTCGAGCCCAAGAGCGATCGTCCTGTGTATTGCAGCGACTGCTTCGCCAAGATGCGTGAGAACGGCTGATCTGCTGACTGCACACTGTTAAGTAGATAGAATGAACCGCCCTCCGGTGTACCGGAGGGCGGTTTTGTCTGGGGGTCTGCTGGAAAAAACCTGTTGAAAGTTCCGGGAATTTGGGATATACTATGGGCATATATCAAATTGGAGGTTTCTCATTATGATCGAGATCACAAAAGACACCATTATCGGTGATATTCTGGACGTTGCGCCCCAGACCGCGCCCATCTTCCTGTCCATCGGCATGCACTGCCTGGGCTGCCCGTCCTCCCGCGGCGAGACGGTGGAGGAGGCCTGCGCCGTTCACGGCATCGACGTTGACAAGCTGCTGGAGCTGGTGAACGAGGAAGCCAACAAGCCCATCGCCGAGTAAAAATGACCTGCGCCACGCATACGCTTGCGTATGCGTGGCCGTTTGTGTAGAGACGTATGGAGAGACGACTGCAATTACAGCCGCGGCTTCAGCTGCTGGCGGACATGGTGCCGGAGGGCTGCCGGCTGGCGGACGTGGGCACCGACCACGGGTATCTGCCGGTGTATCTGCTCCAGCGCAGGCGTATCCGGGGCGCTGTTGCCGCGGATATCGGTGCGGAGCCGCTGGCGCACGCCCGCCGCACAGCGGAGGCTTATGGCGTGGAGGGGATCGACTTCCGTCTGTGCGACGGACTGCGGGACATCGCGCCGGACGAGGTGGATACGGTGGTCATCGCCGGTATGGGCGGCGAGACGATCATCGCCATTCTGGAGGGTGCAGCCTGGACGAAGGACGGCGCGCATACGCTGCTGCTGCAGCCCATGACAAAGGCCGCCGACCTGCGGTATTGGCTGGCTATAAACGGATATAGCTTTACAGAGGAACGACTGGTCTGGGACAAGAATTACCTGTATCCGGTGCTGCGTGTGACAGGCGGCGGCACGCCGCAGGCGCTGACGGAGCGGCAGGCGCTGACCGGCGTGGCGCTGGACAACGATCCGCTGTACAGGGAATACCTGACACAGCAGGCGGACAAGCTGCGCCGGACGGCGGAGGGGCTGCGCCGCAGCGCAAAGCCGGACGCGCAGCAGCGGGCGGACGCTGCCGAAGCGGTGGCGCGGGAGATCGAGGAAAAGAGGGACACACTATGACAACGGTACGGGAGATTGAGAGCTTCCTGTATGGCTGGGCGCCCCGGGAGCTGGCGGAAAGCTGGGATAACGTGGGGCTGCTGGTAGGCGATCCGGAGGCCGCCGTGGAGCGGGTACTGGTGGCGCTGGACATAACGCCGCAGGTGGCGGAGGAAGCGCTGGAGCGCGGGTGCCAGCTGATCGTGGCGCACCACCCGTTGATGAACTGCGCGTGGCACCCGGTGCAGACCGTCCGCGCCGACGACCGGCAGGGCAGAACGCTGACGGCGCTGCTGCGCGGCGGCGTGGCGGCTATATGCATGCACACGAATCTGGACGCGGCGGAGGGCGGTGTCAACGACATTCTGGCGGAAAAGCTGGGGGTGACGCAGCCGGAAATGCTGACGGAGGAAAAAATCGGGCGGATCGGCACGTTAAAATGTGAAATACCCCTTGTGGAGTTCACCCATTCTGTGATAGAATTGTTAGGATGCAACGGTCTGCGCTATGTGGACGCGGGGCGGCCTGTTCACCGGGTGGCGGTGGGCGGCGGTGCCTGCGGCTGCTATATCCCTCAGGCCGTCGCAGCAGGCTGCGACACCTTTGTGACCTCCGACCTGAAGTACAACGACTTTCTGGACACGGAGGGGCTGAACCTCATCGACGCAGGGCATTTCCCCACGGAGAACGTGGTGTGCCCGGCGCTGCGGGATCGGCTTCAGAGAGCGTTCCCCGCAGTCGACGTCTTATGTTCGACCTCGCACAGCCGCGAGATCATCCAATACTGCATAAAGGAGAAGTAAACCATGTCAGGACATTCCAAGTGGCACAATATTCAGAAGACCAAGGGCGCGGCCGATGCCAAGCGCAGCGCCGCGTTTACCAAGATCGCCAAGGAGATCATCGTGGCCGTCAAGCAGGGCGGCAGCGGCGACCCCAACAATAACTCGCGTCTGGCCACCGTTATCGCCAAGGCAAAGGCGGCCAATATGCCCAACGACAACATCAAGCGCACCATCGACAAGGCGCTTGGCTCCGGCAACACCGACAACTACGAGGCTGTCACCTACGAAGGCTACGGGCCCTGCGGTGTGGCTGTGATCGTGGAAGCACTGACCGACAACCGCCAGCGTACCGCGCCTGAGATCCGCCACTACTTCGATAAGTTCGGCAAGGGCATGGGCGCGCAGGGCTGCGTCAGCTGGTCCTTCGACCGCAAGGGCGTTATCGTCATCGATAACGAGGAGGGCGAGCTGGACGAGGACACCGTGATGATGGACGCGCTGGACGCCGGTGCCGAGGACATGCAGGCCGACGGCCCCGTGTTCGAGATCACCACCGATCCCGACAGCTTCAACGATGTGGTCAAGGCGCTGGAGGAGAAGGGCTATACCTTCGAGAGCGCTGAGATCGAGATGGTGCCCCAGAACTACATCGTCATGACCAGCGAGGACGATGTCCGCAGCATGACGAAGCTTCTGGATATGCTGGAGGATAACGAGGACGTGCAGAACGTCTGGCATAACTGGCAGCAGGATTGATTGAACTTTTCCTGCGGAAGAGAAGCTGGTTTTCAGTAAAATAGCGCAATTTCAGAACCAAAATTTTTGCGGTTGCGAAATACATTGATTGCGCTGTGAGGAGGTAAAAGGAAATGTTTACATCTTTTAAGGAATTGGAAGCCTATGTGCTGGGCTGTGGCATGAAGAAGCGCATCGCCCTGGCTAACGCCCACGACGAGCCGGCGCTGAGCGCCGTGGTCAATGCCCGCCGCAAGGGTGTCGTAGAGGGCACGCTGGTTGGCAAGAAGGACGAGATCATCGCCATGCTGCACGAAATGGGCGAAAGCGAGAACGACTACGAGATCGTGGACTTCGACGGCGAGGAGCTGGACGCCGCCAAGCTGACAGTGCAGCTGGTGCGCGAGGGCAAGGCGGACATCCCCATGAAGGGCATTCTGCAGACCTCCAACTTCGCCCGCGCCATCCTGAACAGAGAGACGGGACTGATCCCCGCCAGCGGCAAGCGTCTGGTGAGCCAGTGCGGTATTTTTGAGTACGAAGGCCGCTTCGTGATGATCACCGACGCTGCCATCAACATCGCCCCCGACGTGGATACTCAGATCGGCATCGTGGAGAACGCGCTGCCGGTGGCCAACGCGCTGGGCATCGAATGCCCCAAGGTGGCCGTGCTGTCCGCCGTGGAGAACGTCACCGAGAAGATGCCCTCCACCGTCTCCGCCAGGGAGATCGCCGAGCGCGGCGTGCCCGGCTGCATCATTTCCGGCCCTCTGGCGCTGGACGGCGCTATCTCCATGGAGTCCGTGAAGCACAAGTCCATCCACGACCCCGTGGCAGGTCAGGCGGACATCCTGCTGGTGCCGTATATCGAGATCGGCAACGTGCTGTATAAGGCCTGCACCTACATCGCCGGCAAGACCATGGCCAGCACCATCTGTGGCGCATCCTGCCCGGTGGTCATCACCAGCCGCGCCGACACGCCGGACAGCAAGTATTATTCCATCTTGATGGCCGTTCTGCGCTGCCTGAAGGCGTAACATGGCCACAAAAAGGGGAGAGGGACAACGTAATCAAAACCTCCGGCTAAGCCGGAGGTTTGACCAGGCCCTATAAGGGCCCATTACGGACGAAGCCCCTTAAGGGGCCCGAAAGGTCTGCCGACCGCATTTCTTTCTCGGGCTACCCCTTAAGGGGTTTTTATCTATGCCTTGGGATTCTTACTACCCGTAAACGGGTCTATAAATTCCTTTATGCTAATCTGGTCAGACATTTTGTCCTCCTCCAACTGGTTCTGTATGTACGCCTTTATCGCTTTCTTGTTTCGGCCTACCGTATCCACAAAATACCCTCTTGCCCAAAAGTGCCTGTTCCCGTACTTATACTTCAGGTTGGCATGTCGGTCAAATATCATCAGGCTGCTCTTTCCTTTCAGGTAGCCCATAATCTGGGATACGCTGTACTTCGGCGGGATGCTTATCAACATGTGGATGTGGTCTGGGCATGCTTGTGCTTCTATGATTTCTACGCTCTTTTGCTGGCACAACTTCCGCAGTATAATCCCTATGTCCTCTTTTATCTTTCCATATATCTCCATCCGTCTATATTTCGGCGCAAACACCACATGGTATTGACAACGCCAACTGGTATGTTCTAAACTACTTACATCTACTTCTTTCATGAATTAGTCTCCTTGTTTTTGTAAGTTTTGGTCGGCAAACCTCTTCCTTACTCTAACTCGGAGACTTTTTCTTGTCTACTTTGCTCCTCGCCATAGGCTATTTTTCCCCCCGGCAGAGCCGGGGGTTGTCTTTGATGGCCAATGTGACACAAAAGGACGGCGCAAGCCGTCCTTTTGCCGCATACAGGCCCTATGTAAAAGGAGAATTGCTTTACATTTTGCGGTGCTGTCCGCATACTTGAGGGTAGGAGGTGATGTTATGAGTATCGGAAATCAAATCATGTCTATCCGCAGAGAGCGGCAATTAACGCAAGAGCAATTCGGCAGCCTGTTCCATGTAACGCGGCAGACAGTCTCGAACTGGGAGAACGGAAAGAGTTATCCTGACTTACAGCTTCTCGTAGCCATCAGCGACCAATTCGGTGTATCGCTCGATATACTGCTGAAGGAGGACAGAAAAGTGGTAAAAGCCATCGATAGGGAAAGGAAATTGGGAGTGGCCAAGCAGGAAAAAGCTGTAAATCACTTCTTCACAAGCGCAGGTACAGGGCTGGTCGCATCCTGTGTAATCTCTCCGGCGTCTGCAGCTCGGACGGCAATTTTCATCGCAGGTTTCTTGATGATACTTATCGGCTTGAGAAAACTTGATTCTGATTTTGTTCAATCTTGACTTGCTCCCGCTTGTCTGCTACCATGGTGCCACCGATACCCGCAGGAAGGAGAGGCTTTGAAAAGATATGTGAGATTGAACAAAATAAAAATTTTGTTCAATCGAGTGGAGGCTGATAGCGCTTTGCATGCTTTGACAGCGTACTTCGGTGCTTGCAGACAGGTTTGTCGATAACCGTCCGGATGACGGAGCTTTATCGAATGCATTCTGTGCAATTCAGCTTCCGCGTATGACCTTCAAAGCAATATACTATGGACTATCGCGCCGATTCACCCCAGCTGCTGCTGGATTTCCTCAGTTACCACGAAACCATCAAGGCGCACTCGCAGCGCACCGTGGACGAATACTATCTGGACATGCGAAATTTCTTTCGCTATCTGAAGCAACTCCGCGACCCAGCGCTGAGCGGCAAGCGCCTGGATGAGATCGACATCCGCGACGTCGATCTGGCGTTTATTTCCCGGATCACTCTGACGGACATTTACGGCTACTTGACGTATCTCAGCCGTGAACGCGTGCAGCACCAACATAGTGAAATTTCTAACAAAGGTCTGAATGCCGCCTCTCGCGCCCGGAAGCTGGCCACGATCCGCTCTTTTTTCAACTATATCTGCAACAAGCGGCATCTTCTCGAGGACAATCCCTGCAAGGACGTGGATACGCCCAAGCAGATGAAGTCCCTCCCCCGCTATCTGACGCTGGACGAGTCCCTCTCCCTGCTGGACTCGGTGGACGGCCCCAACCGGGAGCGGGATTACTGCATCCTGACTCTGTTTCTCAACTGCGGCCTGCGTATCTCTGAGCTGATCGGTCTGGACATCACCGACATCCACGACGACGCCCTGCGGGTGCTGGGCAAGGGCAATAAGGTGCGGGTGGTCTATCTGAACCAGGCCTGCAAGGATGCGCTGGCGCGCTATCTGGCGGTACGCCGACCCATCAGCGGCAAGGACAAAAACGCGCTGTTTCTGTCCGGTCAGAATAAGCGCATCAGCCGTTCCATGGTACACGCGCTGGTGAAAAAGCACCTGTCCGCCGCCGGACTGGACAGCGATAAATACTCCAGCCACAAGCTGCGTCACACGGCGGCCACGCTGATGCTGCAAAACGGCGTGGACGTGAAGGCTGTACAGGAGGTTTTGGGTCACGAGCACCTGAATACCACGGAAATTTACACGCATATCGACAATGAGGCGCTGCGCGTAGCTGCAAAGGCAAACCCCTTGTCACATGTTAAAATGAAAGGAAAAATTGAGGATAAGGCCCCGGAGGAGTAAGCTCCTCCGGGGCTTTTCATGCCGTATATGCACCCAGTATGTGCAGCACCCGGTACGCCTGAAAGGTGTAGGTATCCAGCGGCCGCCAGTCCACATCGTTGCTGTGAGCGGCCAACAGGATCTTCGCCGGATCGCCATCTGCACTGGGCTGTACCACCACCGGCGAGTGCTGGAACGTGTTTCCTTCAAAGCTCAGCTGGATCACATCGCCCAGCCGGGCGCGGGACAGCTCCGGCGTTTCCTGCGCCACCGGCCCCGGTGAGCGCTCTGGCCGCACCAGAAAGTTCCGCAGATACTCCACGCCCGTCCACGCCGGGGCTTTGTCGTCCGGGTCGATGTAGTACCAACCGTATGTGGGCGTGAAATTCATTATACCCGTGCCGGCGTAGATGCACTGGGACGCAAAATTGGTGCAGTCGCCGCCCAGCTCCTCGTAGTCATAAAAGGACGGATTGCGGCTGTACGCCCAGCGGTGGGCGTAGATCACCGCTTCCAGCCGGTCATAAGGGCGAAATATCATCGGGCATCCCTCCCTTTCATCCTACGCCCGCCTCCCTGCCGCCGTTCCGTTTTTTTATCGACTTTTCCCGGAAGATTGTCAAGCCCAGTGCGAAAAGTTTCTTATAAATCAACTTGCTGCGAATTCCGCAAATTAGCGATTTCTTGTTCAAAGAGTTCTTGTGCGGTGTGCCAATCGAGGACTTTACGGGGCATGGCGTTGATGCTCGCCGCTACTGCGTCACACTGTTTC
>OLFZ01000751.1_pt1 | contig 33169 bp, 21 predicted proteins | sample 1604861 | NCBI WGS metagenome assembly OLFZ01 (sample SAMEA3888895, study PRJEB22519) | human gut metagenome | biome: human gut; feature: human-associated habitat; material: faeces | place: Denmark | collected 2011 | reverse complement strand
TAACAGTGTGTCATTTGCCTTGCGTGCCCATTTATGTGCGGGTTGCGGTGGCGTCTTTACCTTTTAGCGTTTCCAGAAACGGTAGGTGATGTCCTCGCGTGTGCCGTCGGCTTTAATGCGGTACAGGCGCTGGTTGGTAGTCTCCTTGTTCAGCGGTCCGCGCTCGGGTATGTATGGCCCTATTTTCACGTAGTCGAATGCTGCGGGTTCAAAACCTTCCGGAAAATCGTTCTTCCCGGAATACCAGGCCGTGGCAAAACTGCCTTTGTAGTGCTCTTTTATGTATTTTGCAAGTTGTGCCACCCTTTGCGGGTCTCCGTCGCCACCCATGAAACTGACGCATGTTACTTCGCCCACATATTGCGCCAGCATTTCGTCGAGCGCCTTTTCGTCGAGCACGTTGCCAACGTCGTTGCGCAGGTAAGGGCTGTGGCAGCCCACGCAGTGGTTGGGGCAGAGCGACAGGTTGATTGCCATGGTCACCTGGTCGGGGATTTCCTGGAATACAATGTCGTAGCCTACGTATTTAAGCATTCTCTTCTACTTTGGCCGTCTCGGGAGCATACTTCGGGGCGTCGTAGAAGCGGCGTGCCGCTTCTTTCTGGCGGTCCATTGAGAAGTTCGAGACGCGTTTCAGGTAACCTATCACGCGGGTAAGGTAGTCCACGTTGTGGCTGTGGCATACGGGGCACTCCTTGAGGTAGCGCTTGTCGATGTGCCCGCAGTCGTTGCAAAGGGTGTTGGGTATGTTGAACGTAAAGTAGTTGCACCCCTCCTTGGCCGCCACACGCAAAAGCTGGCGGTACTGGGCCTTGCTCAGGTGCTCGTCCAGGTTCATGTGGAGCGCGGAGCCGCCTGTGAGGTGCTCGATGTATTTGCGGCCGTGCAGGCGGAACTTCTCGAGTATGTGAGTGTTCGTATCCTCTACGATGTAGAAGTAGCTGTTGTAGCAGTCGCGCGGAACATAGTATCCGTCCTCGCGGTCCCAGCGCGCGTGTTTCACACCAACGTTTTCGGCCGGAATCATTTCGCAGTTGAACAGCACGTCTTTCGTGCGGTATTTCTTGTTATAGTATTCTATCGTGCCAAGTATGCCCTGCACGAAGTTAAGGTACTCTTCGTTGTCAGAGATAGTGAGCCCGAGCGATTCGGCAGCCTCTACCATGCCGTTTACGCCTACGGTGAGGTACTGGCGTGCGATGTTGATGTAGCCCGAGTCGAACAGCGGCAGCATTCCGCGCTTTTGCAGGTCTTTCAGGTTCTCGTTGTATGCTAGCTGCACCTTGTGCACGAGGTCTACCACGTCGGCCACGAAGTCGAGGTAAGGCTTGCCCTGGCGTGTGGCCTCTTGTACGCAGCGGTTAAGGTTAACGGTGAGCACGCTCTTCGAACCTGTCGACACGCCTCCGGCACCGAGCGTGTAGCTGAAACCGTTGTCCTGTATCTCGTTGCGCAGGCGGCAGCACGAAGCCAGCGAATCGGCGTTGTCGCTCATGTATGTAAAGAACGAGTGTCCTTCGGAGTACATTTCGGCAGTGAAGTCGGCGTACTCCTTGTCTATTACGTCGCCGTCTTTTGTGAGCAGCGCCATCGTCTCGACCGGGAAAGTGAGCACGGTCTTTGTGCGTTCCTTGTTGAACCACTTCATGAAGCGTTTTTGGAGCCAGCTTACGGCGTTCCAGTCGGGCTGCGAGCCGTCGGGGTAGTGGAACTCGCCGAAAATGCTCTCGAAATAATATTTGTCGTAGTAGGAAATGTTCCAGAATACGGCCTGGAAGTTACGTGCGCCGGTAGGCTGGTTGATGGAGTAGACCACTTGTTCGAAGCAGTCGGTAATGATTTTGTCGAGGGTGCGGTGGCGTTCCGACAGGTCTACTACCTCGTCGGCGCGCTTGTAGAAGTCCTCGCCATACTCCTGTGCTATGAAGTAGGCCATGTACATAAGGAATTCCGGCGTTGCGCACGCGCCGCTCAACATGCTCGAAACGATGAACACCATGTTGATGAACCCTCCGCAGAAGGACTTGAGGTTGGTGGGACGGGTGGAATTGCCGCCAATGCTTTTTGTTCCTTCGAGCAGCCAGGGGTACATCGTTATGCTGGCGCAGTAGTTTGCCAGGCAGGTCTCGTCGTTTTTGTATATGAAGTGGTGTTCGAGCAGGTAGATGTACCGGTCGGCCAGTTCTTTGCCGTACATTTCCTTTATACGGTCGCACAGCAGGCGTCGGTTAAGACGTATGAAGTTCGACTTAGGCAGCTCGCCTATGAGCGTGGCTATGTTTTTGTTTTCCACGTTTGCGTTTGCGTCGTACTTGCTTCCGGTTGCGGGATTGGCTGCGTTGCAGTAGTCGATTAGGAATTTAAGTTTGTCGCGCACTTCGCGGTCTTCGAAATGGCGCTGCCTGTATAACATGAACGACTTGGCTGCCTTGAAATGCTTTTCGGCCATGAGAGCCACTTCCACTTGGTTCTGGATGTCTTCCACGCTCATGCCGTTGCAGAACTTGAGGTGGTCGAGCACGCGCTGTATGTCGTCGGCGCATACGGGGGTGTTTACTGATGCGAAAGCTTTCAGTATGGCGCTCTTTATCTTTTCGAGCGAGAAGCGTTCGGTTTTACCGTCACGCTTGGTGATGTAGAATTGGTCGTAGCTCATAAGGTCTTTTCTTTTTTATAAATTAATTATTCGTTTCGTCTCGTTTTCCGTGTGCAGCTTTTACAGCCTTGCCGCCTGCCTGTAAAGGTGAATTGCCGAGCCTTGGGTTAAAAGTACAGGTATTCAGAATATTATATGTACTTACCTGTATTTCAGTGGTTTCTTTAGATTCTCTTGTGGCTCAGGCCTTGTCCGGATGTCGGCGGGTATCTGGTTGCAAAGATATATTTTTATATAATATTCCGCGCTTGTTTTTATCAAAATATTTACGTTTTCGGAAAACTTTTTTCTTGCGAAAAAATAAAAAGTTTCCCGTTTTGGAAAACTTTCGTTTAATAAACTTGTGGTAAGTTTCTATGTTTGCAAACCTTATGCTCTTGCATTGGGTGTATGCAAAGTTACTCTCTTTTTTTAATGCGGCGTTGTGTTGGCGGCATATATTTTATGATGAATTTTTACGCCAGTTTTTTTTACGCTTTTACGAGATTCGCGCGGAGTGTTGTCCGGGTGTGCGTAAAAGGGTGCGGAAGCGGACATTCCTGCCGGGAAAAGTGAAAACTCGTTTCCAGGCTATTGTGCCTCTCCGGGAGCAAATAAAAAATATGTCAGACATAATTTAAAATATGTCTGACATATTTTGAAAAAGGTCAGACGTATTTTCCGGCTCCTGAAAACCCGGTTGAAAATTGCGGCAAAAATGCAGACAGGTTCGGACCGGCCTTTGCGCTGCGGGGCATAAAAAATCCCGGCCGCAAAAAGCGGCCGGGACATTTCAGTGAGTATTGTTTATGAAGATTAATCAGAGTTTCGGGCCTGCTGCTACGAGAGCCTTGCCGGCTTCGTTGCTTTCGTACTTCTTGAAGTTCTTGATGAAGCGGCTTGCGAGGTCCTCTGCCTTCTTGTTCCACTCCTCAGCGCTTGCGTAGGTGTCGCGCGGGTCGAGGATGTCGGGATTTACGCCCGGCAGCGATGTGGGAACAACGAAGTTGAAGTAAGGAATGGTCTTCGTTTCTGCTTTCTCGATTGAGCCGTCGAGGATAGCGTCGATGATTGCGCGTGTATCCTTGATTGAGATACGTTTGCCTGTTCCGTTCCAGCCGGTGTTTACGAGGTAAGCCTTTGCGCCGGTCTTTTCCATCTTCTTAACGAGTTCCTCAGCATATTTGGTGGGGTGCAGCTCGAGGAATGCCTGGCCGAAGCAAGCCGAGAATGTCGGGGTCGGCTCGGTGATTCCGCGCTCTGTGCCTGCGAGTTTTGCGGTGAATCCGGAGAGGAAGTAGTATTTAGCCTGCTCGTTGTCGAGGATTGAAACGGGGGGCAGCACGCCGAATGCGTCAGCCGAGAGGTAGATTACCTGCTGAGCGTGCGGGCCTTTCGATACCGGCTCAACGATGTTGTTGATGTGGTAGATAGGATAGCTTACGCGGGTGTTTTCGGTTACGCTCTTGTCGGCGAAGTCGATTTTGCCGTTTGCGTCTACGGTAACGTTCTCGAGGAGTGCGTCGCGCTTGATTGCGTTGTAGATGTCGGGCTCTGCGTCTTTGTCGAGGTTGATTACCTTAGCGTAGCAGCCGCCTTCGTAGTTGAATACGCCGTCGTCGTCCCAGCCGTGCTCGTCGTCGCCGATGAGTTTGCGCTTCGGGTCGGTCGAGAGGGTAGTCTTGCCTGTTCCTGAGAGGCCGAAGAATATTGCTGTCGAGGTTCCGTCCATGTTGGTGTTGGCCGAGCAGTGCATTGAAGCAATGCCGCGGAGCGGGTTGAAGTAGTTCATCATCGAGAAGATACCTTTCTTCATCTCGCCGCCGTACCATGTGTTGAGGATTACCTGTTCCCTTGATGTGAGGTTGAACACAACAGCTGTTTCGCTGTTAAGGCCGAGTTCCTTGTAGTTTTCTACCTTTGCTTTCGAAGCGTTGTAAACTACGAAGTCGGGCTTGAAGTTTTCGAGTTCTTCCTCGCTGGGGCGTATGAACATGTTCTTTACGAAGTGTGCCTGCCATGCAACTTCAACGATGAAACGCACGCAGAGGCGTGTTGCGGGGTTCGCGCCGCAGAAGCCGTCCATTACATAGAGCTTCTTGCCGGAGAGTTCCTTGAGTGCGAGGTCTTTCAGCACGTTCCAGGTTTCAACCGAAGCCTTTTTGTTGTCGTTCTTGTATTCGTCGGTTGTCCACCATACGGTGTCCTTGCTTGTTTCATCGTAAACGATGAACTTGTCCTTAGGCGAACGTCCGGTGTAGATACCAGTCATTACGTTTACAGCTCCGAGCTCGGTTACCTGTCCTTTCTCGAAACCTTCGAGGCCTGCTTTGGTCTCTTCTTCGAAAAGGACTTCATAGGAAGGGTTGTGAAGCACTTCCTTTACGTTCTGAATGCCATACTGGCTCAAATCCAATTTTGCCATGTTAGTTGAAGTTTTATTTGTGATTGTAAGTTGTGTAATCTTTTTGCGGGGCGTTTTTGCAGGTTTCCCCGAAACCGTCACAAAGTTACTTAAAAGCGTGCGATGTCCTGTTTGTGACGATATTAATTGTTGTAGCCAAGTGTTAATTTTGTCATAAAAAGGGCGTTGTTCGAATCCTGTCCCCGCGTTTTGCAAATCATGCTTAGCAAAGGGCGCACCCCGGTGCATGTTTTGCCGTGCAGGCTGGGAGAGTGGATATTTATCCGCTCCAAACTGGATATTCATCCCGTTTTTGGCAGACAGGCGCACGGCCTTTTGTGACGGGCGTTTCGGGGGCCTGAAAATTAGTCGGACCTTTTTTAAAATTAGTCCGACCTATTTTAAAATATGTGCCTTGTATTTTTTATTTGCTCCCGGGGCGGTTTGAAAGTGCCGCAATGCGCCTGCCCTTTAGCGTGAATATGTATGCAAAACCGCCCGGCTCCTTGCTGGACGCCGGGCGGTCTGTCTGTTTTCCTCGAGGTCGGACCTTCTGCGTTTTATTTGCGCAGGCCCAAAGCCTTGACGATTGCGCGGTAGCGGTTGATGTCGCGGTCTTTCAAATAATTGAGCAACGCGCGGCGCTTGCCTACCAGGCGAACGAGAGCCCTTTCTGTGTTATGATCTTTACGGTTGGCTTTCATGTGTTCCGTCAAGTGGGAGATACGGTATGAAAATAATGCCACCTGTGCTTCGGGTGAGCCGGTGTCAGTATTCGACTTTCCGTATTGTCCAAAGATCTCTTTCTTTTTAGCTGGGTCTAAGTACATAAGAAATGTTTGATAATGAAATGTGAATTAAATTTGCCGCATTTGCTGCAAGCGGGTGCAAATTTAGGCATTTGCCTTTAAATAGCAAACTTTAAACAGCATTTTGTGTGCCTTTATGCCTTGTTTTCATTGAAATGGGGCGCGCATACCCTGCTTTTGTGCGTAAAAAAACGTAATTTTGCAGCGGTTTTAACAAGGATATATTTTAAATGCAAGACATTCGAAACATTGCAATCATTGCCCATGTCGACCACGGTAAGACAACCCTTGTCGACAAAATGCTCATGGCCGGAAAACTTTTCCGCGACAACCAGAAAACCGGTACGCAGATTCTCGACAGCAACGACCTTGAGCGCGAAAGGGGCATAACTATTTTATCGAAGAACGTTTCGATACGTTACAAGGACGTAAAAATCAACATCATCGATACTCCGGGGCACAGCGACTTCGGCGGCGAGGTGGAGCGAGTGCTCAACATGGCCGACGGCTGCATTCTGCTTATCGATGCCTTCGAAGGCCCTATGCCGCAAACGCGCTTCGTGCTGCAGAAGGCACTCCAGATAGGCCTCAAGCCGATAGTGGTGGTAAACAAGGTGGACAAGCCCAACTGCCGCCCCGAGGAGGTGTATGAAATGGCTTTCGACCTCATGTGCGCGCTCGACGCAACCGAGGAACAGCTCGACTTCCCGGTGGTTTACGGTTCTGCAAAGCAGGGCTGGATGGGGCCGGATTACAACAAGCCTACAAACGACATAACTTACCTGCTCGACAAGATAATCGACGTGATACCCGCGCCCAAACAGCTCGAAGGAACGCCGCAAATGCTTATCACGTCGCTTAGCTACTCGAGTTACACCGGCCGGATAGCCGTGGGACGTGTGCACCGCGGCACGCTTACCGCCGGAATGGACGTTACTATAGCACATCGCGACGGAACAATGGAGAAAACGAAAATCAAAGACCTCCAGACGTTCGAAGGCATGGGGCATGCGCACGCCGACAGCGTTTCGAGCGGAGACATATGCGCAATCGTGGGGCTTGAAAACTTCGAGATAGGCGATACTATATGCGACCTGGCCAACCCCGAGCCGCTTCCGCCCATTGCAGTCGACGAGCCGACGATGTCCATGCTGTTCACAATAAACGATTCGCCGTTCTTCGGCCGCGAAGGCAAGTACTGCACCTCGCGGCACATAGGCGAACGGCTGCAAAAGGAACTCGAGAGGAACCTCGCGCTCAAGGTGAGGGAAATTTCGCCCGACAGCTGGATTGTTTCGGGCCGCGGAGTGCTTCACCTCTCGGTGCTCATCGAGACAATGCGCCGCGAGGGGTACGAACTGCAGGTAGGCCAGCCGCAGGTTATATACAAGAACATCGACGGCGTGAAATGCGAGCCGGTGGAGGAACTCACAATCAATGTGCCCGAAGAATATTCCAGCAAGATGATTGACATGGTGACGCGCCGCAAGGGAGAGATGACCTCTATGGAGTCGCAGGGCGACCGCGTGAACATCGAGTTCGAGATTCCCTCGCGCGGTATCATAGGTCTGCGCACCAACGTGCTCACCGGCAGCCAGGGAGAGGCGATAATGGCACACCGTTTCAAGGACTACCAGCCTTACAAGGGAGAAATCGTGCGCCGCACCAACGGTTCGATGATAGCCCTCGAAAGCGGCACGGCCTTTGCCTATGCAATCGACCACCTTCAGGACCGTGGCCGTTTCTTCATCTCACCGCAGGACGAGGTGTACGCCGGGCAGGTGGTGGGCGAGCATGTTCACGACAACGACCTCGTGGTCAACGTTACCAAGGCAAAACAACTTACCAACATGCGCGCGAGCGGTGCCGACGAAAAGGCGCGCATTGTGCCGCCCGTGATTTTCTCGCTCGAGGAAGCGCTCGAATACATCAAGGAAGACGAGTATGTGGAGGTTACTCCCAAAAGCATGAGAATGCGCAAGATTACTCTCGACCACCTTGAGCGTAAACGTGCCAACCGGTAAACAACAAGTTTGCGGAAACTGTTCATATTTTAATAAACATCAGGGCCTGCTGCGATATTGGTCGCGGCAGGCCTTGTTTTTGCAGCCTTTTCCGAAAAGGCAGACGGGCACTATGGCTTAGGTTTACCGAACGGAGGCGTGTTTGTCGCTGTTTGTTCTTCCCCCTTAGGACGTCGTAAAAAATATGTCTGACATATTTTAAAATAGGTCAGACATATTTTAAATTATCTCTGAGATAATTTTTTTCTTGTGCTTACCCGGCGTTCAAAAATTCCATGCCGTTGCTACGCCGAGCGTAAGCATGTGGAAATATTGCCCTCCGCTTTTGCTTACCGGCGGGAGCAGGTCGTAGTCGGCCGAGAAACACACCGACATGTCTTTCCTGGCGCGGAAAGTGAACGACAGTCCTGTTCCGGCGCCGAACCCGTTGCCGCCGTCCACGGTTTGCGAAGCGAGGTACAGGTTGCCGTAATGCACGAATCCCGCCGTAAGCTTCGTTCCCGCAAGCCACCGCTTCGAAACAGGGCACGAGGCGTAAACTCCGGCCGAGGCGTTGAGCAATTCGAGGCGGTCGGGCTCGGCCTGGCGGCCGTTGGTTATTATGTTGCAGCTTGCGGTGCCTATTTTGCCGCCTATCCCGAAGTTCTTGCCCGGGAAGTAAGCCCCCTCGACGGCAGCGCAATATCCGCCGGAGGTCTTGAAGCGCAGGTTGTCGGTAAGCCGGAAATTCCCGAGCGGGACGTTGAACCCGGTGTGGATTCCTACGAACGACGGCTTGTCGTTGCGGCTGAACGTGCCGCCCTTGCGGTCGTTTACGTTTAGCCCCTTGTCGCGGAACAGCGCGTCGGTTATGCAGTAACCCAGTTCGGTGGCGAGTATGCCTATCCCTGCCCCGGCGGCCACGTCGCTCGCCCAATGGCGGTTCTTGCGTATGCGCAGTATTCCTGTTGCTGCGGCTGTGGCATAGCCTCCTATGCTTACGAGCGGGCTGATGTGACCGTATTCGCGGTGGAGTATGGTGGCCATTACGAACGCCGTGGCCGTGTGCCCCGAGGGAAAGGAATGGTCGTCGGAGTTGTCGGGGCGCCCGGTGCTTATGAGGTGTTTCATGCTTTGCGTGGCCGCAAGCATGATAGCGCCGCCCGCCGCTCCCGACACGGCCATGCGCGCCCACGAGCTGCGGCTTTCCACGCCGAAGGCCTTCAGCCCGAGCGTGGCCGCGAGCGGGAGGTATTGTATGTACGTCTCGCTGCTCTTGTAAGCCTTGGGCATGTGTTCGCCGCGCATATTGCGGAAATGCGTGTCTTCGCCTTTTAGCAGCAATGCTCCGGTTATGAGCGGAACTGAGACGTATGTCATGCGCAATGCTTTTTCCGCGGCGGCAGAACCGGCATGGTTCGCACCGCATGAGGAATCGCCGGCGGCCGCGCTGTCAACTTCGGCGCACACGGCATTGCCGGCGTCGTCGAAAGGCATACGGCCGCACGTTCCGGCCGGTTGTACGGCGGCATGTGCGTTGCCTGTGGCGGCGAATAGGAATGCTGGTAAAAGAAGTCTGTTTCTCGCGATTATTTTACTGTTATGAAAAGCCATACGCTAACCAGAATTATAACCCCGAGCACGAGCTTGTTGTAGAACTTTTTGTTGATATGCCTTATAAGGCGCATGGCCACGAAATTGCCGAGCATCATCATCGCGCCTATTATCACGCCGTGTATTATGGCGCTGAAACCGAGAAATCCGAGGGCGTGGTATGTGTATGCCCTTACTATGTGCATTGACGCGGCTGCCAACCCTTCGGTGGCGATGAATGCCACGGGCGACAGGTTGAGCGTGAGGAACACCGAGCTGCTCAATGGCCCGTAAAGGCCTACAAGTCCGTTTACCGCACCCGTTAACGCCCCGCCGGCAAACATTGTGGGGCGCGACGATGGCAGGCGGAGCTTGCCCATGAAAGTCATAAAGGCAAACACAACGAGGCAAACGCATATTATGCGGGTGATGGTAACGCGCGGCGCAATGGCAAAGCCGAATGCCCCAAGGGCCGTGAAGGGCAGGGCGAAGATGGAGAACTGGATTACCTTGCGCCAGCAAATTTTCCTGAAACCTATTATGGCTTTCGAGGCGTTGCTCATAAGCTGCGCCACGGCTGATACGGGCACGGCCACTTCTACGCCGAAAAGGCTCGTTATGGCCGGTATTATTATAAGCCCGCCGCTGCAGCCTACGGCTCCCGACAGGAAGCCGCCCACGAAGCCGATTATCACGAAAATCAGGTCTACAGGCATAGGTTTTATGTTTTATATGTGCAAAGTTACTAAAAATAAGCATTCCCGTGTAGAAAGCAAAGGCATTAGTAAGTTGTGGCGCGCGGCTGTGCGCGGATTTGCAATGCAGACATGATTACGGGTGCGTTACGAATACTTCGGAGGCCGCTGCTGAAGGGAGCAAAAAAGTTCCCCGCACCTTGAAAAAAATATGTCTGACCTAATTCGAAATATGTCTGACCTATTTTAAAATATGTCTGACATATTTTTTTGCCTGTCTTTTGGGGCGCGTTTGCCGGGCGTGGAGAGTGGCATTGTCGCTGAGAATGGCACGTATTTTGCTTTGCGGGTAATTTTTACTGGCCAAAAACGTGCACATTTACGGGATTTTCTTAATTTTGAACGCCGCACCGGTTTTTTATTTCAACTAAGGCGGGGTTTTTAATAACCACAACTAACCTTAACAACTTAATGCCAATGCAACAAATCAGATCTGCGGCATCGTTTGCCGATTCAAAACCTCATTACAACATTCTCGACGGGCTGCGCGGAGTGGCTGCGCTTTTAGTGGTGTGGTACCATGTTCACGAGGGCCTTTCGTTCGCACAGGGCGGCACTGTTATAACCGGGATAAACCACGGTTACCTTGCGGTGGACTTTTTCTTCATCCTTTCGGGCTTCGTTATAGGCTATGCCTACGACGACCGCTGGGGCAAGACGCTCACGCTGGGCAACTTTTTCAAGCGCCGTCTTATACGTCTGCACCCTATGGTTGTCATGGGTACAATTGTCGGCGCGATAACCTTTTGCATTCAGGGCTGTGTGCGCTGGGACGGCACGCAGGTGCCCGTTTCGGCCGTAATGCTGGCCTTGCTGTGCGGCATGTTCTTCATCCCGGCCGTGCCGGGTATGGGGCGCGACGTGCGCGGCAACGGCGAGATGTTCCCGCTCAACGGCCCGGCCTGGTCGCTCTTCTTCGAATATATAGGCAATATTATATATGCCGTGCTGATATGCCGGCTCAAGACAAAGGTGCTTGCCGTACTTACGGGAATCCTGGGCGCGCTTTATGCGTGGTTCGTGATAACCGACGTTTCCGGCTACGGCAACATGGGTGTGGGCTGGACGTTGGACAGCGTTAACTTCCTTGGCGGAACGCTCCGCATGATGTTCCCCTACGCAACGGGCATGCTGCTTGCGCGCAACTTCAAGCCGGTCAAGGTAAGGGGCGCATTTTGGATTTGTTCCCTCGTGTTGCTGCTGTTGTTCATCGTGCCGTATATCCCCTCGCAGGGCGAGGCGTGCCTGAACGGCGTGTTCGAGTTTTTCTGCGTGGCGGCCATTTTCCCGCTGCTCGTAGTGCTCGGTGCTTCGGGAAACACCACCGACATCCGCTCCACGAAGATATGCAACTTCCTTGGCGACATATCCTATCCGCTCTACATTACGCACTATCCGTTCATGTACCTGTTTTATGCCTGGCTCATCGATACAAAGCAGTATACGTTGGCCGAGGTGTGGCCCGTGGCCATCGGCGTGTTCGTGTGGAACGTGCTGTTTGCCTGGCTGTGCCTGCGGTTGTACGACCTGCCCGTGCGTAAGTTCCTGGCAAATAAATTCCTTTACCGCAAATAATTTACAGGCGTGCCTCTTGCGGCGGTCATGACTGACATGGCAGCCGCGGGGGCGCGCTTTTCATTACGCATTACTTTCATAATATGATGAAAAACGGCAATGTTTCCCCGCAGAGTTCAATTCTCTCCCAAACAATCACCTTTCTGAGGTTGCCGCTGATTGTGGCGGTGGTTTACATACACACGCATCCAGGTCATGTGGTTTTGGACGGGATACCGGTTGCGGATAAGGACACATTCCCTGCGTTCAGCTTTTTCCAATATGTGATTCATTTCGGGCTTCCTGTTTTTCTATCGCTCCGGTTTCTCGACAAGGATATACGGGCAGAAGCTGCGGAAACGCGCCCGCACCCTGCTCGTGCCCTATGTGCTCTGGAACGCCGCGTTTTTTCTTGTTATGTTTTGCGCGCAGGCGTTCCTGCATGTCTCGCCCGACAAACGCATTGCAATTGAGGAGTACGGCTGGCTCGACTGGCTTAACATCTTCTGGGCCGATAAGGGCGGAATGCCCGCGAGCTACCAGTTCTGGTTCGTGCGCGACCTTATGGTTGCCGTGCTCTTGTCGCCGGTGCTCTATCTTATAGTGAAACACCTGAAGGCATTCGGCGTTTTCGCCCTCGGAGTGCTGTGGCTGTTCGGTATATGGTTCCATGTCACGGGATTCAACATCGACGCCTTTTTCTTTTTCGCCTTCGGGGCGTGGTACAGCATGAACAAATGCGACTTTACCGCCGTTTTCGGCCGGGTGCGCCTTGGAGCGACGTGCGCCTACCTCATATTGCTCGTGGTTAACACGTGGTTGTGGCACATTAACGTAACGGACTATTCTTTCCTGCTCAGGCTCGGCATTTTCACGGGATTGGTTGCTGTGGTTTCGTGGACGGCGCATGGAATAAGCAAGAACCGCTTGCGTGTCAGTGCTTTCCTGGCGAGCAGCTCGTTCTTCGTTTACGCCTACCATGTGTTGCCGGTGGCAATGGTCGTGAAAGCCTACGTAAGGCTGCTGCCGCAGGCCAGCGATTGGGCGTTTGTGGCAGGCTACCTGCTCATACCGCTGTTCATTTCCGCAGTGGGAGTGGGCATTTATGCTCTGCTGCACAGGTATCTCCCCGCTTTTACGGCCGTGATTACGGGCGGGCGGTGAGGCTGTGCCGTTTGCATGTATAATATAATAATGTGTAGATATAAAATCCGCCGCCGTGCACGATGAGTGTGCGGCGGCGGTTGTGCCTTCGCCCGGTGCGGCCGGGAGGACGGGCTTTTAACAATCGTGATAGAGGATTTTAACATACGGCGAAAGCGCCGCGGCATGCGGGTTTGGCGGGGCAAAAAATATGTCTGACATATTTTAAAATATCTCAGACATATTTTGAATTATGTGCCTTGTATTTTTTCTTTTCTCCGAGAGGGGTGCTGGAGCGGCTTTTCGCGGTTTAACATTCCGCCCGCCGAAGTTGACGTTTCGTTATGTAGCGCACCGCCTGCCGGGTGCATGGTAATCACAACGGTGCATGGCCGGTGGTTATTGCGGCCGGAGGTTGCCTTGCGTGTTGTCGCGCACAAAACTGTAGTCCATGCTTTTTATCTTGTCGTGGAGTTCCGATTCTGAGATTCTTACGAACCGCCTTTTGCCGTAAGTTACTTTGTTGGAGTCGAGCAAAACCTCAATGCCGCGATACCTTCCGGTATATATCACGTGCTTACGGTCTAGTGCAGCCCCGTTGTTAATCCATTTCTCGAACCTGCCGCCCCGCAGCGCGTCCTCGTTCGATTTGTAGTCCACGGGGAGGGGCTTGTTGAGGAACGTGACGTTTTCGTAGCTTATGCGGAAGCGTATTCTCCCGCCTTTGATTTCGAGCTGTTCCATGGGGCAGACGAAGAAACCGGGGTAGTAGTCCTCGCGCCCCGTTATGCAGTCGTCGGTGTTGCCGTAATACCAGCCTTTAATGTTTTCGCCTCTTGTCTCGAGCCTTATTACGTGGTCGTCGAACGAGGGGTGTCCGGCGTTCTCCGGGCCGAAACGCCCGTCGTTGTACGTGTAGTAGTAGAAAGTCGCGGCCATGTTGTCGTAGGCAGACCTTTCCTCTTCCGGTGTGAGCTTGGTGGCGGGGTCGTGGGAGTTTTGCGTGCGGCTTTCTTTGCCCGCTGTGTTGTCGGCCAGGAAGAACATGTCGATGTTGCTTATGCGGTTGCGCGCTTCCTGTTCGCTTACTTTAACGAACAGCCTTTTGCCGTCGAGGCGGTCAATGCCGTTCAGCGTTATTGTATCGGCCGAGGCGCGGCCGCTGTAGCCGGCGGTTTTGTTTATGTAGTCGGGCAGGGGATTGTACGACCACGGCTTGAATCCGCCGCTGTCGGTTGCCAAGGCTTCGGCGTTAGTGGTGCAGCCTAAGGGATACGGTTTGTTGAGGAACTCAACACCCGTGCGGTCGGTGCGGAACGATATGTTTCCGTCCCTTATCTTGAGGTCGAGCATTTCGAGCACGGCAAAGCCGGGGAAATGCCCTACACGTTCTTCCTCGAACTCGTCGCTGTTGCAATAGAACCAGCCCCGCAGGCTGTCGCCTTTTTGGTCAATGCGTATCACGGCGTCGTAGAACGTGGGTGTCAGGCCGTTTCCGCGGTCGGAGTAGTAGTAATACGACGTTTGCCATTGCTCCCCGTCGGAACAGGCGACAAGGAGCAAAGCGATGAGCGGTAAAAGGGATTTTGCGGCTTTCATGGTTGTTTTGTCTTGTTCGTTGGTGTAAACATATTTAATTTTTGCCGGTATGCCGTACGTGCAGATGAGGCATGGCGGTCTTGTTTCTTTGCAGTTATGTCAGCGAGATGTGTTCCACAGTTTTTCGTACCTTTTCAGCCGTGACCTGAGCATGAAAGGCATGTCGGCTTTTCTTATATAGTAGTCGCCCGAGTCTTTGAGTACGAGATATTGCCTTTTGAAGCGGCCTTTTCTGTCGAACTCCAATATCTTGTAATACAACTGGTTGTAGTAGCTTTCGTTAACAAAAAAGAAACAGCGGTTTCCGGTTTCGATGTAGCAGTTTGGTAGGAAATACGTGTCCCGCGGAGCGTTTCCGCTAAGGATTGTATCGGGTATGAAGTCAAGACAATCCGGCATAGGCATGGGGTCCCAGACGCCGCCACTCTTATCCATGACGAACAGCGAGTCGAGCACGTATGGTTTCTCGCACTTAACGAAATACGATTTGAACTGTTCGAACGATTTTATGGTGTGGCTGTCAGCTCCCTCCGGCCTGCGATGTTCTTTGGTTGTGCCGAGTGGCTTGTCGTTAATCTTTCCGTCGGGGCTTATGGTGTATTCGTGCGTGGTTACTGTATATATAAGGTCCTCTTTATATTGTTCCATCAGTTTCCCGTCGCCGTCCAGCGTGGCTTGCTCCACACGGAACGTGAGCGGGTCGCCGGTGGGAGTAATGCGGGCAAAATACGTTGTGCCGTATGAGCCGCCGCCCCAATAACATATTGTTTTATGGTCTAATATCTCGCCTTTGGCGGAATAGACTACAAGCACGTAGAAGAAAACGTCATACTCAACGAACAAGTGGTTGAACTTGTCGTCGTATTCATTACACCATTTTTCCAGCAAGGCAACGGTAATGCCGTCGTGCTTCATACGGCTTCCTTTGTACCAGGAGGTACTGCTTATTGCCTTGTCTTCGTTTTGTGGCGGAATGAACTGGGCGTACAGGCTGTCATTGATATGCGGGTTATGCACAAAAACCGACCCCTTGTAGAATGAAAACTCCATTCGGTTGCATTCCTTGAAGCCTTCCAAGAATGATTGGAACGTGGCTTCCTTTTGCGGCGTGGCACATGCTGCGGGCAGCAATAAAAGGAGCGGGAAAAGGAATTTTCGAAATGACATAGTTTACCAATATTACAAAGACGAAATTAAGAATTTTAAAACAATTGGAACAGTTTTAAGGTATAAAAATTCCAAACAACCATAATTTTTGCCTGTTGCCGGGCAAACGGCAGCGGTGGGAGCGGGTGGGATAGTTGTATTGGCAGACGGTGCGGCCGAACAGGTGGATTGTGCGGCCGAACAGGTGGATTGCGCGGCCGAACATATAGATTGCGCAGTGGTGTGGGCAGATTTAACAATCGGGATTAAGGATTTTAACATACGCCGGAAGCGCCGTGGCATGCGGGTTTGGCGGGGGTGAAAATATGTGCCTTGAATTTTAAAATTCCTCGGACATATTTTGAATTATGTGCCTTGTATTTTTTCTTTTCTCCGAGAGGGGTGCAGGGGTGTGCGTCGGGGCTTTTGCTTTCCCGCACGTGTGATTGCCGTTTCGTGAATTAATGTACGGAAAGAGTTAACGGCGCGGCGCGGGTTGCATTGCCGGCAGGGCGTGGCGGCAGCCGTACCGCCGGCCGGGGAATGGGGACAAAGAAAATCCGCATGGCCGGCGCGGAGCCTTCCATGCGGACAGTATGTATGGCGCTTTAGGGGCGCGGGTGGGGCGTCAGAGGTTGAACGCCACTTTCAGTTCGTTCATAGCCTCGTCGGTCATGCCGTCGGGTACGAAGCCCATGGAGCGTGCCTGGAGATAGATTTGTGCGGATTTGGAGAGCACGTCTACCTGATCGAACGCTTCGAGCGCGTCATTGCCTATGGCTACGACGCCGTGTTTTTCCCACAGCACTACGTCGTGTTCCTGAAGGCCTTTTACGGTTTCTTCGGCCAGTTTGACGGACGAGGGCATTTGGTAGGGTATTATGCCGAGGCCTTTGGGGCAGAAGGCGCGCGTTTCGGGAATCATCGACCAGAGCAGGTGGGTGAGCACTCCGGGAACGAGGAATTCCTTGTTGTGCGACATTGCCACGATGTCGATGGGGTGGGTGTGGATAACGGCGCGGTAGGTGGAGCCTTTTGCCAGGAGGTCGTCGTGTATTGCGAGGTGCGAGGGCAGCTCGGATGTGGGTTTGACGGGGTTGTCGGCAATCATCTCGTAGGACGCGCAGTCGGGTAGTATGCGTATAACGGAGCCGTTGTCCATGGGGTTGCGGGCAAGGTCGCGCATGCGGCGGTTGGTGCCTTTGCAGAAGAAGAACGTGCCTTTCAGGTGGGGCAGCGTCATGCCTATTGGTGTGGCGGGAATGGCGGAGAGCTTGTCGGTGTCGACGAGTTCGGTGATGTTGACTGTGATGTTTCCGCCGTTGCGCTCGGCCCAGCCTTTTTGCCACAGGTAGCCGGCCACTTCGGCAGCCTTGAGTATCTCGGTCTTGGCCGAGGGGTATTGTTCAAGAAATGATTTCATTTTTTTGCGTTGTATGGTTAAAAAGTAAGGGACGGTACGTGCCCGTCCCTTTTTAATGTGTTTAAATCAGTTGCGGGAGGAACGAGGATATTATGAGTATCACTATTCCTGCGGTGAGCACGCCTATTGTGCGGGCAGAGCAGCCTTTCCATTCCTTCAGTATTATGCCCCATACGTTTGAGAATACCACGTTCAGGGCCATGAGTATGCAGAACGAGAAGGTTGTGAGCACGGGGCTGTCGGTCAGGAAGCCCTTGCCGAGGCTGAGGCCGAAGAACTGGCTGTACCACAGCGCGCCGGCCAGAAGGCAGAACATAAGGTTGTTGCCCCATACGGCGGTTTTGCCGTAGTCGCACCACGTTTTGTTGCGCGTGTTCTGGTAGAAGCAGTATATGGCGTTCGTTACGAAGCCGCCCAGTGTGACGAGGAACGTGGCGGGGAGCGTCTTGAACATGTCGGACGATTCGGCAAACGACACGTTCTCGCCGAACGAGAGTCCTACGTTGAAACATCCGCTCATGAAGCCGGCCAGAAGGGCTATGACGATTCCTTTGGGGAAGTTGAAGTCCTTGACGGCGGCTTTCTTCTCTTCTTCGGAGAGCGACTGCGCCTTCATGTTCCCTGCTATGCCTATCACGGCTATGCCGGCAAGCGTAACGACGACGCCTATTATCACCGAGGCGGTGAGCTGGTCGAGGTATCCCATGCCGGGGTATATCACGTTGAGCATGACGGGGCCGAGTATCGTACCCAGGCCGGCGCATGTGCCTAAGGCAATCGACTGGCCGAGGGCTACGCCGAGGTAACGCATGGACAGGCCGAAAGTAAGGCCGCCTATGCCCCACAGCACGCCGAACAGCATGGTCATGCCGATATTAAAGGCGTTTTCCGAACTGAAAAGCTCCATGAGGCTGTGGCCTGCGGGCACGGCAAGCAGAGCACCGAGCAGCGGAAGCACGAGCCAGGCAAACACGCCCTGAACTATCCAGTAGCTTTCCCAGCTCCAGTTTTTAATTTTATTGATAGGCACGTAACAGCTCGACTGGCAGAACGCGCCTATCGCTATTATTATTAGTCCTATTACGATTTCCATCGTTTACGGGATTAGCGTTTTGAAGTAACTTCGGCTTCGTACTTCTCGATTTCGGGAATGAATTCTTCGCCCACGGGAACGTTGTTCTTGAGGCAGAAATAATCCCAAACTGCATTCCAAGGCATTGATTTTGCTTCTTCGAGCAGCGCGAGACGTTGGAACCAGCGGCCGGTGGATTCGTATTCCTGCAGTTTTGGCAGGGGTTCGAGCAGAGCCTGGAGCATGGATTTCTGTGCGGCGCGGCTGCCTATCACGTAAGCACCTATGCGGTTGATTGAAGCGTCGAAGTAGTCGAGCCCGTAGTGTACCCTCTTGAGCGCGCCGGCGCGTACTATTTCCTTGAACAGGTCGAGGGTGGTGTCGTCCATGATTGTAACGTGGTCGGAGTCCCAACGTATGGGGCGGCTTACGTGGAGCATCAGTTCGGGCACGTAGAGCAGCATTGCGGAAACCTTGTCGGCAGCGCTTTCGGTGGGGTGGTAGTGCCCGGTGTCGATTGTGTAGATTTTGTTGTTCTGTGCGCAGTAGCCAACGCAGAACTCGAGCGAGCCGGAAGTGAAGCTCTCCAGGCCGATACCGAATGTCTTCGACTCGAGGCAGTCTTTCATGTTGTCGTACTTGACAGCGAAAATCTTGTCGAGCGAATCCTTGAACAGCGAGCGGTATTTGTAGCGGAACACGGTGATGTCCTTGCTTCCGTCGTGCAGCCAGATGTTCATGATACAGGGGTCGCCCTGCGCCTTGCCCATGGCTTCGGCAATTTCGCGGCAGCGCATGGTGTGTTCAATCCAGAAGTTGCGTATTCCTTCGTCGGGGTTCGAGAGTGTCAGGTCGCCCGATTTCGGGTGCGAGAACGATGTGCTGTTGAAGTCGAGCTTCATGTTGTGCTCCTTGCCCCAGTCTATCCAACTTTGGAAATAGGTAACGTCAACCTCGTTGCGGTCTACTATCTTGCCCTGGAAATCGCCGTATATTTCGTGCAGGTTCAGGCGGTGTGTGCCGGGAATGAGCGAGCAGGCCTTGAGTATGTCCTGGCGCAACTCGTCGATATTGCGTGCACGGCCGGGATAGTTTCCGGTTGTTTGTATTCCGCCGGTGAGAGGGCCGGCCTGTTTTTCGAAGCCCATAACGTCGTCTGCCTGCCAGCAGTGCAGCGACAGGTGGAAGTCCTGCATTTGTTTGATAACAGCATCTACATCTACGCCGATTGCAGCGTAACGTTCCTTTGCCACTTCGTAGGCTTTTGTGATTAGTTCTTCTTTCATGGTTTTGGGTGTTTTTATTGTTTTGGATTTGCTTAATTATTTCAGTATGAATTTATATGTTCCGGATTTAAGTTCGTAAACGGCTTTGCCGTCGTCGAAGGATTTGCTGCTAACACCTTTCTTTCCTTTTTTGAGTTTCAGGTTGTCCATGCTGCTTACCGGCAGGGTGAACGTGGCCGTGGTGTTTGCGGGAATGGTGAATTCTATTTCCGTTCCTGAAGGCTTGATTTCCCACGCGCTCGATATGTCGCCGTAAACCGAGCGGAAGCCGCCCTTGACGAAGCTGAACGTGTCGTCTATCTTGGGCTGCATTAGGATGTGCTTGTATCCCGGGCGGTTCTCGTCGCGTTGTATTCCGAGGTTGTGCGACATAATCCACTCTTCGATTGCTCCGTAGGCATAATGGTTGAATGAGTTCATGCTTACCTCGCCGAAGCCCTCTTTTATGGTGTAGGAGTTCCAGCGTTCCCACATGGTAGTGGCTCCCTGCTTTACTGGGAAGAGCCATGAGGGGTATTCCGTCTGCGTGTAGAGGCGGTAGGCGATGTCGTTGTGCCCGAAATTGGAAAGCACGTTGCAGAGCAAAGGCGTTCCGAGGAAGCCTGTTTGCAAATGGTAGTTGCTGCGTTCGATAGCCTCGAGCAAATGCTTTACTGCCTTTTGCTGCAAATCTTCCGGCAGTTCGAGGAACGCCAGCGGCAACAGGTAGGAAGTCTGCGTGTCCATGCGCGGCGTGCCTTCGTGGTTGCCCTCGATGGTGTAGCCCTCGCTGTCGAAGAAATAGTTGCAGAACGCGCGGCTTATGTTCCTGTAGAGTTTGTCGTAGTAAACGGCGTCGTCGGTTTTGCCGAGCGCTTTTGCCATTTCACGCATTAGTCTTGCGTCGTAGCCGAAGTAAGCCGTGCTGAGCATTGAGATGTTCGTTGGCATGGGTGCGAGCCAGTCGCCCCAGTAGAAAGCGTCGGGGTAGATATAGTCTTTGGCCTGGCTTTCGAGGAACTTCATGTAGTCTTTCATCGCACCGTAGTGGCGTTCCACGAACCCGAGGTCGCCGTATTGCTGGTACATCTCCCAGGGCACGGTAATTGTCACGTCCGACCAGCCGCAGCCGCGTTCAAAGCCGCTGCGCGGGGCTCCTTCCTTTGTGCCGCCCAGGGACGGGTAGTAGCCGCCCACGTCGCCGTTGTCGCTCTTTTGGTCGCGCAGGGTGTAGAACCAGCGGTTGAAGAACGGCCCGGTCATCATGTTGTAGGTGGATGTGCGGCAGAACACGTTTGCGTCGCCAGTCCAGCCGAGGCGTTCGTCGCGTTGCGGGCAGTCGGTGGGCACGGCGAGGAAGTTGCCGCGCTGTCCCCAAACTATGTTGTTGAACAGTTGGTTGATGTCGGCGTTCGAGGTCTCGTACCGGCTTATTTGCTCGCCTACCGATTCGAGTACTATTCCCTCCACGTCTTCCAAGGGCAGCGGTTCGTCGAGTCCGTCGATAGACACATAGCGGTAGCCGTGCTGCGTGAACGGCGGCTCGAACGTCTCACCTTCGGGCGTGCCGCGGAAGGTGTAGTAGTCGGTGGATATGGCCGAGCGGTAGTTATCCATGTACATCTGTCCCTTGTTGCGCTCGTAGTGCTCGCGAGTCAGCGGCGCGCGCGGGTTTTCGGGTACGGTCTCGGGATAGAGCATTTCGGCAAAGTGTATCGTTATGGTCTGCCCCTTGCGGCCTTTCATGTTCTTGAGGCGCGGCACGCCTGCGAAGTTTTGCCCCATGTCGTAGATGAAGCGGTTTCCTATGCGGGTCATTTTCTTTGCCGTGAGCGTGATGTTGTTCTTTATTTCCAAGCCCACATAGCCCTGTATCTCGGTAGAGGCCGGGGGCGGGGGAAGGATAGCCACCTTTTCCCATGCGGCGTCGTTGAAGCCGGGTTCTTTCCAGCCGTCCACTTCGCGCCTCGCGTCGTAGATAACTCCGTGGTAGAGGTTGTTCACGTAGAGCGGGCCGCCGTTGTACACCTTCCATGTGTTGTCGGTTACGAATGTCTCGTTCGTGCCGTCGGTGTATTCCACCTTTATCATGGCCAGGGCCGATGGCTTGTAGCCGTACTGGTCGCCCCACATCGCGCCGGCCCAGCCGAAGTCGTCGCAGAACCAGCCGTGCCCCAGCTCTATGCCCAAGGCGTTGTTGCCCTGGCGCAGCATTTGGGTAACGTCGTAAGTGTTGTACATTATGCGGTGGCGGAAGTCGGTCCAGCCCGGGTTGAGGTAACCGTCGCCCACGCGCTGCCCGTTGATGTAGAACCAGTAAGCGCCGCGCGCCGTGGCGTAAAGGCGGGCGCGTTTCACTTCCTTGCCCACGTTGACGTTCTTGCGCATTATGGGCGCGTTAACGTCGGAGCCCGGCATCCAGAGCACGGCCTTGTCATCGCCTTTTGCGTTGTAGGTCTTTGGGTCGCTGTTTAGCACAAGGTTGTCCCACTTGTAGTTGAGCAATTTTATGTTCGAGAACACTGCGTCGAACCCTTGCGGCTGGCGGTAGCCTATGCCGAACAGGCGCGCCTGCGGGCGGCCTATGCTGTCGCGCATACAGTTGATGCTCGTTTGGTTGCCCTGCGAAATGACGCGGCCGTCCAGGCTCACTTTAACGTCGTAGTTGCCGCCGCCGCGCACTTCAAGGCGTATGTGGTGTTTCTTCGTGGCGTCGGCCTTCGGAATGATGTTTGAAACGTTCAGGGTGTGCTGCACGGTTTCCTTATTATATAATGCGTTGCCGAGCATTACCTTTGCCGAGTCGCGCGTGTCGAGCATTACGAACACGTAGCAGTCTTCCTGCGGCGCGCCGAAGATGAATTTGGCCGGGCCGGGCTTGGCCGTCTCCACGTCGTACTCTATGGCGTAGTCGAAGCGGTAGGGCGAGAGCTGCATTTTGTTCGAAGCTATCCACATGGCGTTGCCCCACAGGCCGCCCATGAGTCCCGTCTCGAACCACGAGGTGGGCGATTCGTGCACCTTGCCGCGCTCGTCGGTAACGAGCACCTGCCAATAGTAGCGCGTGCATGGCGCGAGCTCCGGGCCGTTGTATTTAATGCACACCGAGGTGGGTGAGTTCACCGTGCCGCTGTCGTAGGTGTACGTGCCGTTTTCGAGGTTCTCTTTCGAGGTGGCCGTGACTATGCGGTAGGCCGTTTGTGCGGCTCCGTAGCGGTCGCTCTGCATTTGCCAGCCGAACACGGGCTGCTTGACGTCAATGCCCATGGGGCGGTCCATATATTCGGTGGTGAGGCGTGTGATTTCCTGCGCGCCGGCCGGCAGGAGGGTAAGAAATGCGGTTATCGCTAAAAACAGTTTGCGTAACATTGTTTTCTGTGGTATTGTTATGTGAGTGTCAAGGTGTGTTGTTTATTTCCTGGGCATGTAGGTGAGTGTGCCGGTGGTGCGTGCCACGGCGGCGCGCATTTCCCAGCGGTCCTTGTACAGCCCGGCGGCCTGTGCCTGTATCATGGCGTTGCCTATGGCTGTGGCTTCCGACGGGCCTGCCACTACGGGCATGCCTATGGTGTCGGCCGTAAGCTGGTTCATGGTCTTGTTCATCGAGCCGCCGCCTATGATGTGCAGTTTGTCGATACTGAAGGGCGCCATTTCCTGCAACGCTTCGATGACGCTCTTGTATTTTGCGGCCAGGCTGTGGTAAATGCACGAAACCAGCTGCGCGTCGTCGGCAGGGGCGGGAAGACCGTGTTCGCGGCAGTATGCCTTTATGGCCTCCACCATGTTGTCGGGGTTGGCAAAGCGCGGGTCGTCGGGGTCGACGGTAGAGGGGAAGTCCATTTCCTTGTGCGCCATTTCCTCGATTTGCGCGTATGTGTAGTTGCGTCCCTCGCGTGCCCAGCACTTGCGGCTTTGTTCGAGCAGCCACATGCCGGTGATGTTCTTGAGGAAACGCGTTGTGCCTTCTATGCCGCCCTCGTTGGTGTAGTTCTTGCTGCACGAATCGGCTGTGAGTATGGGCGCGGGCGTTTCAATTCCCATAAGGCTCCATGTGCCGCTGCTCAGGTAGGCGAAGTTCTCGTCGGTGGCGGGCACTGCCGCAATGGCTGCCGCGGTGTCGTGGCCCGCAACGGCTATTACGGGCACGGGCTCCATGCCTATTTCTTCGGCTATGGCTGGCAGCAGCATGCCGGCCTGTGTGCCGGGCTGCACTATTTCGGGCAGCAGGCTTTCCTCTATGCCGAGGCGGGCGAGTAGCTCGGTGTCCCACGTGCGGGTGGTGGCGTTGAGCATTTGCGATGTCGAGGCTACGGTGTATTCGGCATACATGCGGCCGGTGCAGAAGTACGACAGCAGGTCGGGGATGAACAGCATTTTCGAGGCCTCGAGGCGCGGGGTGAAGCCCTCTTCCTTTGCGCGCAGCACCTGGAACAGGGAGTTGAAGTTGAGTATCTGAATGCCGGTGCGGGCGTAGAGCACGTCGCGCGGCACGGTCTGGTACGTTTTTTCGGGCATTCCGGCGGTGTACTGGTCGCGGTAGGCGCGCGGCAGTCCCAGCAGAGTGCCGTCGCTGCCGATGTAACCGAAGTCGCAGCCCCATGTATCGATACCTATCGAGTCGAGGCTCACGCCCATGTCGCGCACGGCGGCGAGGGCTTTCTTCAGGTGGTCGTAGATGGCGAATATGTCCCAGTAGTATTTGCCGTGAATGTTCATTATGGCGTTGGGGAAACGGTAGATTTCTTTCATCTCGAAAGAGTCGCCGCTAACGGTGGCGAGCATTCCGCGCCCGCTTGTGGCGCCTACGTCGAATGCCAGGAAATTGAATGTTTTCATGTTGCTTGGGTATGTACTTTATGTTAGTTGTAAGCCTCCCGGCTGGGGAGGCGTTTCTACAGACTACAAATTTAATTTTTTTGGACTGAAAAACGGACAAACGCGGCGTTTATTTTTTGCGCCTTCCGGGAGCGCGTCCGGCGGAAAGTTTTCCGGGCATAGGAGAAAGGAAAAAAAGCAAGGCACATAATTTAAAATATGTCCGAGGAATTTTAAAATACAAGGCACATATTTTTGCCCGCGTGGTGACGGGGCTTTGGCGCGGGGTATGCGGGGGTGGTTTTCCGGCTTCCGGTTTTCTGAAAAACGTGTGAAAGAAAATTTGTCTGCATTGCCCGCCCTTTGTAGCGGCGTTCATTCCCCGGGGTGTGCGTCGCCGGGAGTGCGGGGTTGCAGCGCGCCGGGCGTTATGGTGCCGTTCGTGGTGCGCGGGCGGCCGGCAAAGTCGGTGTGCCCGTGCAGGGCGGCGGGGAGTGCGCCCGCGGCGGGCGCTATGAGAGCCGGGGGAGTGAAGTCGGAGCGAAGTTGCGGCGCGGAGCTGAACACGGGGGCGGCAATGTGCGTGCCCGCAGTGTCGCCCCCGCAGGCCGTGCGCCAGGCTTCCATGCCGCGCAGGGGCTTGCCGTCGCGCTGCTGCCACAGCCACCCGGCCGGGCCGCAGTACACGTTGCCCTCGAAGCGGTTGCCGCTGCCCGTGGCGGTGTATTTGTGCACGAACAGCGAGGCAGTGTCGGCGGTGCATACGAGGTTGTAGGCAATGATGTTGCCGCGGCAGTTCTCGGTGAGGCGCAGCTCGCCCTCCACTTCGCCGAACGCCCCGCGCACGCGGTTGTTGCCGCACAGCGTGTTGTTCACCACGGCGCAGCCCTCGGTGCCGCCGCCGGTGTAGCCAAGGTAGCCGCCCATGTATATGCCCGTGCGGCGGCAGGCGGTTACGATGTTGTTGCGCACCGTGCACCCCGTGGTAGGGTAGGCGTCGTTCTCGCTCACGATTCCTATGCCCCGGTCGCAGGCATGAATGCGGTTGCGCTCTATGGTTATGTTGCGCGAGCCGTCGGCGTATATGGCTATCGCGCCGCAGTTGCCTGCCAGCTGGCCGTGGCCGTTGTCGATGTCGTATATGGTGTTGCGGCAGATAACGCCGTTGCGGGCATAGTTGCGCGCGGGGTCGGGGTTGGCGTAGTACCCTCCGGCGGCGTCTATGGCGATGTTGGAGCAGCGGTAAATCTCGTTGCCGCAGATTTTGAACCCGTCCACGTAGCCATTTACCGTTACGGCCTCGGAGGTGCCCGTAACGCAGTCGTGTATGCAGTTGTCCTCGACGGTAATGTGCCGCAGGGGCTGCGCCGTGTTGCCGAGTATGAGTATGGCGTGCGCGCTGGGGTAGGTGTGGCGCGGGGCCTCGTTGCGTATGTGGTGGATGTGGTTGCGGCGCAGGGTTATGCCGGTTGCCCCGCCCTCAACGGTTATGCCGTTCACCTCGCGCCCGGGCTCGGTGGTGACGAGGGAGCTTATTGACAGGCCTTCGACCGTGATGTGGCTGCAGCCGCGGATGAGTATCATGTCGGTGCGCCCCTTGGCGGGCAAATGCCTGTAGCGGATTGCGGGGTATTCGCCGGGGCAGGCGGCGAGCACTATCGGCGCGCCTTCTTTTCCCGAACGCGGGAAGACAATGCGCTCGTAGTACGTGCCGTCGCTCACGAACACGGTGTCGCCCGCATGGGCGGCGGCCAGGGCGCGGTTGATGGAGCGGAACGGGTGGCTGCGTGTGCCTGCGGCTGAATCGTCGCCCCGGCACGCCACGTAGTAACGTGTGCCGCCTGCCGTGGCGGCGGCAGCGGCGGGAGCGGCGCGGAAGCACAGGCCTGCGGAGGCGATGAGCAAGGCCGGCAGCAGGGAGTGCGGTGTCATGGTGCTGCGTGTAGGTTAGGTAATGTTGCAAAGATAGTAATTTGCCGCAGTTTCCGGGCGGCGGCTTTCCACGTCTTTTGAGTAAAGAAAAAACACAAGGCACGTATTTTGAAATATGTGCCTTGTGTTTTGAAATATGTCCGACCTATTTCGAAATATGTCAGACATGTTTTTTGCGCCGCCGGGAACGGGGCTTGGCCGTGCGGGGCCGGCAGCCTGCGGGCGGGAAACAAGAATCCCGGGCTCGGCAACGAGCCCGGGATTCGTTATCGCATTGCGCCGCCTGGGGCGCGTGAAGGTCTTAGAAGTCGTTGCGGATTCCTGATACCTTGATGTACCCATAGGTGGTGTTCGCAGCCTTGACGTAGTAAACAATGCTGTCTACCTTTACGTTGTTGGCGTTGCGTGCAGCGTTGTGGAGCACTTTGCCGCCGATGATTGTGATAGCGTTGGAAGTGTATTCGTTTGCAGCGTTCTCAACCGAGAATGTGCGTTTGCCGTACTTCACGTTCACCTTAACCTTGTGGGAGTAGTCGTCGGTTTCGCTGAGAGCGAGTTCGCCGTTGTCGTCAACCCACATTTCGGTCGACTTGTTTGCGGCCGTGTTGTAGGTGAGCAGGTAGTTTGAGAACGAGCCGAGCTCTTCCCATTCCCAGTTGTCGATGTTGGCAACGTCGCCCTGGTTCTCGCAGGTGTATGCGGTTACAATCCAGTCGCCGCACATTTTCTTGACTGCGGTGCCGCCGGGATTGGTATCGGTGTCGCTGGGGTCGCTGTCGCAAGAGGTCATTACCCCGAACACGAGTGCCAATGCCAATAATGAAATGTATTTCTTCATGATCTTAATTCTTATTCAGGGTTTTACTTCGATAATGTCATTTTGAGGTCGTAGTTGAGCTCTACGTTGAGTACGACTTTGCCTGTGGTTGGGTCGTAAACACCGTCACCCCTTTCGAGCACGTCACCCCAGGGCGTCGAAGCCGAAATGCCGGTAATGGTATTGTCGGCATTGAGCTGGAAGTAACCCGTAGCGCAGTATGCGCTGCCGTAACCAACGGTCTTGTCGTAAAGGCCGCCCCACCAGTCGCTGATAGAGTAGAGGCCCTGTGCGAGCTGGGTGAGGGTTACTGTGTTGCCCTTGATGACGTATCTGGTAAAGAAGTCGCTTTGGTCGGGGTACAGGTCTTCACCCTTTTCAACAGTGTAAGTACCGGTGATGTCGGTAGTAATGGCCGGGTCGTAGACGAGCACCGTGCGTGTTACTTCGGCTGCGAAGCCGTCTACGTTCTTGGCCGAGTAGGTAACGTTGTAGATACCCACCTTGTCGGGGTCTACCTGGTCGCCGCTTACTACCACCTTGCTGGTAACGTCCTCGGTTCCCTCTGTTGCGGTGTAGCCCGGGTCGGTGTATTCAGAGCCTACGGGAACGAGGGTCTGGTTGCCACCGGTGAGTTCAATGGTGACGTATTTGGTTACTTTTGCATCGTCGCTGCCGTCGTAGTCGCACGAGGTGAGGCCTACGAAAGCCAGCGCGGCGATGAGCAAATTTATCTTCTTCATGTTTATATTCATTGTTTAAGTGTGTGAATATTACTTATCCCAGAATACAGGTGTAGTAGTGATGTCCGGCTGCTTGGGAGCGTTTTCGTTGATGTTGGTGCTGCTGAAGCAGTAGGGCAGGCGCAACGGGGCTTTCTTTGTGCCGAGCATGTCGCGCATGGGGTAGATAAGGTCGCCGGCGGTGTACTGCGTCGGGTCGGCCTCATACTCTGAGCCGGTGAGCTTGAACGAAGGGGTGTTGGTGCGGCGCATTTCCGACCAAGCCTCCATGTGGTCCATGTAGAGCAGGGCAACCCACTTCTGCATGTAAATCAGCTTGAGCTTGTCGTCGTTGCTTGCAGCGCTTGCCCACGATGTGCGGCTGCCTGCAAGGAAGTCGTCGGCACCGCTTATGGAGCGTGCGTCGAAGTCGGCGCGCACGCCTGCCTCATAAGCCGTCTGTGCGCTCGAGAGGTCGCTGAAGTACTTGATGTAGCACTCAGCCAGAAGGAACTGCAGCTCAGCCTGGGTAAAGAACATCACGGGCTTGGTTGCGTAGTAGTTGAGCGCGCTGAAATAGCCTATGTCGCCCATGTCCGTGTAGCCCGGCTGCTGGTGCGAGCCCGGAATGCGGCCTGCATACTGGCCTGCGTTGTCGCCCACGGTTGCGGTTACGAACGTGTAGGCAATACGCGGGTCGTTGGTCAGGGTCATGTAGCTTACTATCGGGAGCGAAGCAACGTGGTTCTGCGCAAGGTTGATGTAGTTTGCCGAATACCACGGGTTGCGCTTGTTGGCCTCGTCGCTGTAAGCGTCGAAAGCTATGTCGCCGGTAAAGAAGTTGCCTTCGCTGACAAGGGTCTTGAGCTTTGCGGTATAGTTGGCAGCGTCGATGTTGCCCGAAATCATGCGCAGGTACATGCGCAGGCGCAGTGCGTTGGCAAAGCCTTTCCACTGGTCGAGGTCCTTGTCGAGCAGCAGGTCGTTGGTCTCCATGAGGTCCTCGGGGTTGAGGGCTGCCTCGGCGTCGTCCATTTCCTTGAGTACGCCGGCGTAAACGTCCTCGCCGTTGTCGTAGTGGGGCTTGCTTATGCCGGAGCCTTTGAGGGCTTCGCTGTAGGGCGTCTCGCCCGTGGCGTCAACGAGCATTTGGAGCGTGTAGGCGCGGAGCACCGTGGCTGCAAACAGGTCGGCCGTGTTGGATGTCTTGCCCTTAATCTCTTCGATGTCCTGCAGCGCGTTGGCGTAAGCCATGGCGTAGCTGCGGTCGACGAGCTGGCTGCTCGGCTGGATGTTGTACCAGATGATGTTGTTGTACTGGTTTGCTATGGTTGCTTGCTCGAAGTATTGTGTCAGGAATCCTGCAATGTTGTACAACCCGTCGCCAGTGATTGTAGCCACACAGTTCTCAACCGACGGCATGATAAGGTTTGCCGTTACGTTGCCGCCGCTGGGGTTGTCGGGGCTTTCGTTGATGTCTAAGTCTCCGCAGCTGGAAAAGAGAAGCGCGGCTGCGGAAGCCATTAAAAATATTTTCTTCATGCTGTAAATTCCTTTTTAGAATTTAAGATTTAAATTGAAGCCGTATGTACGTGTCGAGGGGTTTACGGTGAACTCGCCGAACTGGCCTTCGAGGTCGTTGCCGAGGGTTGAAGATTCGGGGTCTACGAACGTGTTGTCGTCGGGAGTCCAGGTAATGAGGTTGCGGCCGAACACCGATACGGAAATGTCGGTGAACGGGGTCTTTGCAAGCCACTTCTTGGGCAGCTGCCATGTGATTACCACGTTGCGGAGTTTTACGTAGTCCTTGCTTACGAGGTCGCTTCCGTCGCGGTCGTACTGGTCTGCCCAGTAGGTCTGGATGTTCTCGTAGGTAAGCGGCGTGGTGTTCTCAACGTAGGAAACTGCGCCCGTGGTCGGGTCGGTTACCTTGTTTACTGAGTTGGGAACGATGAACGTGTTACGGTCGTTGTAGATGGTCTGTTTTGCAATACCGGTAAAGTAGGTTACGCCTTTGGTGTTGCAGAACATCTTGCCGCCCTTGCGGATGTCGAGGTCAGCTGTGAGGCTGAGGCCTTTCCAGCGCAGGGTTGAGGAGATACCCATGGAGTACTTGCGGTTCATGTCGCCGCAGTATTCGAGTGTGGAGTTCTTTACGGGGAGGCCCGTGCCTGCGTCAACTACCACGCGTCCCTGCGGGTCTTTCTCGAAGGTCTGAGCCTTGAATGTGCCGAGGGGCTTGCCTTTTACGGCGTACATCGAGGTACCGCCCGAGAGGACGAAGATAACCACTTCATTGCCCACTTCGGAGGGCAGGTCGACTACCTTGCTGGAGTTATGCGAAATGTTCCAAGCCAAATCCCACTGCCAGTCCTTGGTCTTGATAGGAGTACCGGTGAGGAGGAATTCAACACCCTTGTTGCTTATCTCGCCGAGGTTGACGCTGCGCGAGGAGTAGCCGGTTGCGTAGTCCATGTTCATTGAGATAATCTGGTTCTTGGTGCTGCGGTTGTAGTAAGCAAAGTCGAATGCCAAGCGGTTGCGGAAGAACGCCATGTTCAAGCCGAGTTCCCATTCTGTTGTCATCTCGGGCTTGAGGTTGTTGTTGCCCATGGAGTTGCTTGCGGTGAAGGCGTTTACGCCGCCGAGCGGGAATTTAACTTCGCCCCAGCCCGAAGCGTCGGAGTTGGCCTGTGTGAAGGTTGTACCCGTCATGTAGGGCGAAGCGTCGTTACCGGTCTTACCCCAAGCCACGCGGAACTTACCGAACGAGATGTACTTGCGGATGTCCTTGTTTAAAAGCTCGGTGAATATGAAGCTACCGGTTATGCCCGGGTAGAAGTAGCTGTTGTTCTTCTTGGGCAGTGTTGACGACCAGTCGTTGCGCGCCGTTACGGTGAGGTAAACCATGTCTTTCCACGAGCCTTCAACCTGGCCGTAGAGGCCCATGAGGCGGCGGTGCTGGCGGTTAGCGCGAATCGAGGGTGTTTCGCCCGAGTTTGAAACGTTGAACCATGTGGGCAGGTCGAGGTTGGTAATCATCTCCTGGTTCCACTCGTATTTGCGTTCGTTGGTGTTGAAACCTACTATAGCGTTTACGTTGAAGTCCTCGATAGGCTTGCTGAAGTTAACCATTACGTCCTGGTTTACTTCGCGGCGGCGTATGTCGCGTGTGAAGTAGGAACCGTAGTTCGTACCGATTTCCTGGTTGGCGGTCCAGTTGGGAGTGCCGGGGAAGAGGGCGCTCATGTTGGGCACACCGCTGTTGATTTTACCGCCGGTGTGGTCGAGGCCTACGCGGTATGTGAGCGTAAGGAAGTCGAACAGCTTGTAGTCTGCCTGGAACTTACCCCAAATCTTGTCCTGCTCGTATGTATCCTTCCAGTTCTTGAGCTGGTAGTACGGGTTGGTGGCGTTGTAGGGGGTGAAGTAGTAACCCGGCGAGTTGAACGGGTCGCTCAGGTCTTCCTGTGCGGTTACGCTTATGTCGCGGGGAACGTTGTAGAGCGAGAAGATAGGCGAGAGCTTCTGTCCGCCGGCAACTGCGCTGTTTTTCGAGTAGGTGTAGTTGATAGAGGAGCTGAAGGTGAGCTTCTTGTTGGCCTCGTAGCTGCCGCGTGCCGAGAAAGTGTACTTGTTGTACGAGTCGGCGCGGGTGGGATAGATACCGTTGTCGTTAACGTTGGAGAGCGAAACGAAGTAGTCACTCTTGTCGGTTGCGCCGTTGAACGACACGCTGTTGTTGAACGTAATGCCCGTGTCGAAGAAGTCGCGTATGTTGTTCTTTATGGCACGGTAGCTCTTAACGCGCTGGGTGTTGTTGTAAACGTATCCGTACACCCTTTTCACGCCGTCGAAGCGGGGACCCCACGAACCGTTCTCAATAGGATTGTGGTTGCCGTATGCGCCCTGGCCGAACATGTTCTGCATTTCAACCAAGCGTGCAACCTGTGTGAACTGGATACCGCCGTTGTAGGAAACGCCGAGGCCTTTTTCGTGCTTCGAACCTTTCTTGGTGGTAATCATGATAACGCCGTTGGCAGCGCGGCTACCGTAGAGTGCCGTTGCGGCAGCGCCCTTGAGCACTGTCATCTCGGCTACGTCGTCGGGGTTGATGGCTGCTGCACCGTTACCGAAGTCGTAGTGGTGGTTGAGCTGGTCCTCGTTAACACCGTCGCTCGACGTGGTGGCGGGGTTGTCGACGGGCACACCGTCGATGACGTACAACGGCTGGTTGTTGCCGCCCAAAGAGCTGAAACCGCGGATTATGACCGAAGTCGATGAACCCGGGCCCGTGCCGGTGCTTGAAATGTCGAGGCCGGCTACCTTGCCCTGCAAGCCCGTCATGATGTCGGCGTTGCGGGCGGCGGTGATGTCCTCGTTGTCGACCTTGGTGGCCGAATAGCCCAGCGATTTCTCGTCGCGCTTGATACCGAGGGCGGTTACAACCGCGCCCTTGAGCACGTAGTCGCTGGATTTGAGCTGTACGTTCATCACGCTCTTGATAGGCAATTCCTGCGCTTCCATTCCGATGAAGGAGAAACGCAACACTTTTGCGCTGGCAGGAATGTGGGAGAGTGTGAACTTACCGTTTGCGTCGGTGTTTACGCCGACGGTCGTTCCCGGAACGCTGACTGACACGCCGAGCAGCGGCTCGCCGTTATCGGCCGAAGTGACTGTTCCGGTTACGGTCTTGACCTGTGCTTGTACGAGGAGGCATGAGAACACTCCGAGCACAAACATAATCAATCTTTTACCCATAATCTTACTTTTGAATGTTTGACTTAATGCGTTTATTGTAGTTAATAAATATAGTCTATCCGTTCCATGCACGTTTCGCTTGTAGAAGAGAGATAGAAGCAAGTGTTTCGCTGTGCGGCATGGAACCGGTTATGTATCTTTTCCTCGTTTCTCGGTTACATTTTTAATAATGTTTTTGCAAAAGTACAAACTTATTTTCTTTAGGGCTAATACATGTTTTACGGATTTTTATTGTCTGTTTGCTTAAAAATGCCGTAGTTGTGGAAAAATGTTATAAAAAGCCGCATTTTGCAGCTGTTTTGTATGATAAAGCCGTGAATTTTTGAATTATCAAGGCGTAGTTGGCTGACAAAAAGTCAGATATGTTAAAATTGCGGGTTTTGAATACTTTTCGGGAGTGTATCACGTTGTACAGTAGTTGTTGCAAAGTGAAGTTTGCATAATCCCAAAACGGTCATTAGTAAATTAAGTAGTAACATCGGGCGCGGTTCCTTCGCCAGCTTACGCACTTCTGCGTCATCTGTCTTTGCGTCCGGCTTCGCCGTAGCAGGCTATGCCTTCAGCGGGGCGTAAAGCTGTCTGCCGGGCATAAGCACGCAATTCGACGAAGTCTGATGACCGTTTCGGGATAATGCCCCGCCCGCCCGGCAAACGGCCGTCGGTTTCTGTCCGCGTTTTCGGGGCATGTAGCAAACGGTTTTGTGCCCGAAGGGCCATTGGT
>OLFZ01000734.1_pt1 | contig 33632 bp, 19 predicted proteins | sample 1604861 | NCBI WGS metagenome assembly OLFZ01 (sample SAMEA3888895, study PRJEB22519) | human gut metagenome | biome: human gut; feature: human-associated habitat; material: faeces | place: Denmark | collected 2011 | reverse complement strand
CATCTCCACTGAAACAATAGACTCTTCTCCCGGCAGTTTAGTACAGGTGCGTGAATGTTCCGCCTCTATTTTGAAATTTGCCAAAGAAACAAATACGCCGGTCATTCTGATCGGCCATATCAATAAAGAAGGAAGTATTGCCGGCCCCAAGGTACTGGAACATATTGTAGACACCGTATTGCAATTTGAAGGTGACCAACATTATATGTACCGCATTCTTCGCAGCATCAAGAACCGTTTCGGAAGCACTGCCGAACTGGGCATTTATGAAATGCGCCAAAACGGTTTGCGCCAAGTGAGCAACCCGTCCGAACTGTTGCTTAGCCAAGACCATGACGGAATGAGTGGAGTCGCTATCGCCTCTGCCATAGAAGGTGTCCGTCCTTTCTTAATTGAAACACAAGCCTTAGTCAGTTCGGCTGTATATGGAAATCCGCAACGTTCTGCCACCGGATTTGATTTACGACGTATGAATATGCTTCTGGCAGTACTCGAAAAACGGGTAGGATTCAAACTGGCACAAAAAGATGTCTTTTTGAATATCGCAGGTGGATTGAAAGTGAATGATCCGGCCATCGACCTGTCTGTCATCAGTGCCATTCTATCCAGCAATATGGATACAGAGGTAGAACGCGATACCTGCATGGCCGGAGAAGTGGGACTAAGTGGTGAAATCCGACCTGTAAACCGTATTGAACAGCGAATCGGAGAAGCGGAAAAGTTAGGCTTTAAACGAATCCTTATACCAAAACATAATTTACAAGGAATGGATACATCAAAATTGAAAATAGAAATTATTCCGGTCAGAAAAGTGGAAGAAGCATTCCGGGCCTTGTTTGGATAAAAATCTATTTTCCCTTTTAAGACTTAATTTGAAGAATGATATAAAATGACAAAAGATAAATCTCACACCCCTACCTGCGTAGATTGCGGCACACAGAACTGCAAGTTCAAAGAGCGCACCTACCCCGAATTTTGCCTGACAACCCATTTGGAACAAGAAGACTTGGAATGGGCATTGAAACGATATAACGAAAACCACAACGTAATGGTGGCCAGTGCCGAAGTGGAATATGAAGGTTATTGCCGGTTAACCCGTGTGGAAGAAATCATGACTTTCGCACGCAAGATGGGATATAAAAAACTAGGAATTGCCTATTGTATCGGACTGGTGAATGAAGCCCGTATTTTTGCCCGCATCCTCCGTGCTAACGGCTTTGAGGTATATTCAGTAATCTGCAAAGTAGCCGGAATAGCCAAATCCTCTATCGGAATCCCCAAAGAATGTGAAAAAATCGGTGCGGCAATGTGTAATCCTATCCTACAAGCACGCCTTCTCAACCAAGCACATACAGAGTTGAACGTGGTTATCGGACTATGTGTGGGACATGACAGTTTATTCTACAAGTACTCTAATGCCTATACTACAACTTTAGTGACCAAAGACCGTGTGACAGGACACAACCCTGCCGCCGCACTATATACCGCCAATTCTTATTACCGTAAAAAATTAATGCCGGAAGGCGAACAATCCAAATAAGAACCATGATACAGGAATTTCAAATAAGAGTCTTGCCTGAACAAGCAGCCAACGAACAGTCACTGAAACAGTTCATCGGACATGACAAGGGATTGGATATACGTACCATCCATGCCCTTCGCATCTTAAAAAGGAGCATAGACGCACGTCAACGCACCATCTATGTAAATTTGAAAGTACGCCTATATATTAATGAAATGCCACAAGATGAGGAGTTCACCCGTACTATATATAATAAGGTAGATGGGAAACCACAAGTCATTGTCGTGGGAGCAGGACCGGGCGGACTTTTTGCTGCTTTGCGATTAATAGAGTTAGGACTCCGGCCTGTCGTAGTGGAACGAGGTAAGAATGTACGCGATAGAAAAATAGATATCGCCCGTATCAGCCGTGAGCACAAAGTTGACTCCGAAAGTAATTATAGTTTCGGAGAAGGAGGAGCAGGAGCCTATTCAGATGGTAAGCTCTATACCCGAAGCAAAAAGCGGGGTAATGTAGACAAAATTCTGAATGTATTCTGTCAACATGGTGCCAGTACCTCCATTTTGGTAGATGCCCATCCGCACATCGGTACGGACAAGCTGCCGCGCGTGATTGAAAACATGCGGAATACCATCATAGAATGTGGAGGTGAAGTGCATTTCGAAACACGAATGGATTCCCTTATTATAGAAAAAAACAAAATCACAGGTATAGAAACAAATACCGGAAAGACTTTCAAAGGACCTGTTATTCTGGCTACCGGACACTCCGCACGGGATGTATATCAGTGGTTGTATGATAATGGTGTAGAAATGGAAGCCAAAGGTATTGCGGTAGGAGTACGTCTGGAACACCCGTCCATGCTGATTGACCAGATACAATATCATAATAAAAACGGACGTGGAAAGTATCTGCCTGCCGCCGAATATAGCTTTGTGACACAAGCAGAAGGACGTGGAGTCTATAGTTTTTGTATGTGTCCGGGAGGATTCGTAGTTCCCGCCGCAAGCGGTCCGCATCAAATTGTAGTAAACGGCATGAGTCCCAGCAACCGTGGCTCCAAATGGAGCAATTCCGGAATGGTAGTAGAAATCAGACCGGAAGACCTGTCGGACAATAGTCTTTTTACAGAAGAATTAAAAACGAAAAGTGAAGAATTAAAAACCACTAATAAAAATCATGGTCAATGGACTACCGACCATTGTCCATTAACCATGATGTATTTCCAAGAAGCATTGGAGGCCTCCTGCTGGCAGCAAGGCAATATGCGCCAAACCGCACCTTCACAACGAATGGTGGACTTCACCCGCAAAAAACTAAGCTATGATTTACCCGACAGTTCGTATAGTCCGGGATTAGTTTCCTCTCCCCTGCATTTTTGGATGCCTGCATTCATTACCGACCGTTTGAGCAAAGGTTTCCAACAATTCGGAAAGAGCAGCCATGGCTTCCTGACCAATGAAGCAGTGATGATTGGTGTAGAAACACGCACGTCGGCTCCGGTACGGATCCTGCGAGATAATGAGACACTGCAACATGTCACTGTCAATGGGTTATTTCCTTGTGGAGAAGGAGCAGGTTACGCCGGAGGAATTGTTTCAGCAGGTATCGATGGAGAAAAATGTGCTGAAGCAGCAGCCACTTATTTAGGAGTAATGACAGATTGAACCTATCCGAAAATGATTTACAGCACATATGCGGGCGCATTCAAATGCGCCCCTACAAATAAATGATTGGTGATGTTGCCTAAAAGAAGATTTCTTTGTCTTTATGAATCTGTTTTTTATAAAAGATATGTATCTTTGCACCAAAGAAAACATCATGCATCATCCTGAAATAGCCATAGTAGACCCAAATACCCTCACTTGCCTGGGGTTAAAAAACATTTTGGAAGATATCATTCCAATGGCTACTATCCGTGTATTCCATTCCTTTGGTGAGCTGACGGATGACACACCGGACATGTATGCCCATTATTTTATCTCTGCCCAAATCTATTTTGAACATACTTCCTTCTTTTTACTTCGTAAACCAAAAACAATTGTATTAGCAGGAGGTGACAACCAGCCTCAATTATCCGGTGTTCCCAAACTGAATATCTACCAAGATGAAGGTTCTTTGATAAAAGACATCCATCAATTGCGCCAATATGGACATCAGGCAAGAAAACAAGCAGCAGATAAAGCAATGCACATAGAAAAAACGGAACATGAATTGTCTGTCCGGGAAATAGAAGTATTGATACTTATCACCAAAGGACTTATCAACAAAGAGATAGCCGACAAACTTAATATCAGCCTGACCACCGTTATCTCCCACCGCAAGAACATTACTGAAAAACTGGGCATCAAGTCTGTTTCCGGTCTTACCGTTTATGCTGTGATGAATGGCTACATTGAAGCAGACAGAATATAAAATCCTCATTTATTAGGATTGCACACATATCAGGTTTACCGTTACTTTGCAGCCGGAATCATTCTCCATCATGGATTATACAGAGTGGAATATATAAATTTTCCGCCTGGTAGAAACTTGTAGCAACTCTGGTTATCCGTGATGTATCAAATAAAACCAAACAATAAATATGAGAAAAAACATTTTATTCATTACATCCTGCCTGCTGGCTGCAACAACTTTTGCTGAAGATATCAACACGCTGCCTAAGGACACTACAAAAGTCATTGATATAGAAGAGGTGGTAGTTATCGCTTCACCTAAAGAAACCGGAAAATTAAGGGAACTTCCTACAGCCGTATCTTTACTCTCCCAAAAAGATATGCAAGCAAACCAAATCACCACTTTAAAGAACGTGAGTTCACTGGTACCCAATTTCTTTATGCCCGACTATGGTTCAAGACTCACCTCAGCCATTTACATCCGGGGAATCGGATCGCGTATCAATACTCCTGCGGTAGGTTTGTATGTGGACAATATCCCTTACATTGACAAATCTGCATTTGATTTCAATTTTTATGATATAGAACGTATTGATATTCTTCGCGGTCCACAAGGAACCTTGTACGGACGCAATACCATGGGGGGACTAATCAAGGTACATACCCGCTCTCCATTCTCCTATCAGGGAACAGACGTAAAACTGAGTTATGGAACAAAAAGTAACTACCGCAGTGCTTCATTAACCCATTACCACCGTTGGAGTGACTGTTTCGCTTTCTCCGCCGGTGGTTATTATGAGGGATCAGACGGATTCTTCCGCAATTCGCTCAATGGGAAAAAAGTAGATAATATGGAAGCGGGAGGCGGACGAATACATGCTATCTGGCTGCCTTCAGAAAACCTAAAACTAGACTTTACCATAGGCTATGATTATAGTGACGAAGGAGGATACCCTTATTACTATACAGGAGCTATAGACGGATACGACAAAGAGAATGAAAAATATAAAAACTACATAGGGAAGATTTCATACGATCAGGATTGTACTTATCGCCGTGGACTGTTCAATACCGGTTTGAATATTGAATACCAGGCACAAAAGTTTATCTTAAGCGCTGTTACTGGATTTCAGAATTTAAATGACCGTATGTTTATGGACCAGGATTTCCTGCCTGTCAGCATTTATACCATTGAGCAGAAGCAGCGTCTGAATACCATCAGTGAAGAGATTACTTTTAAAAGCAAAAACAACAAGCGCTGGCAATGGGTTACAGGAGTTAGTGGTTTTTATCAATGGCTACATACCACCGGTCCGGTAAACTTCATGGAGGACGGAGTGACCGATATGATCGAAGGAAACATCAACAATACTTTCAAGAAAATTCATTTAGACGATCCCCGCCGTACCCCTGAAATGAGTCTGGACGTTTTGAACAACCGTATCCGCGTAAGTGGAAGTTTTGACACACCGGTATTCAGCACCGCACTGTACCACCAATCTACATTCAATGACCTGTTTGTGAAAGGCCTTTCAGTAACAGCAGGTTTGCGTTTGGAATATGAAAAAATGTCTATGAATTATTTCTCGGATAGTAATATTGATTTCGATTTCTTTCTTAAAATGGCAATGCCTCCCCTTAATATTCCATTCAGGAATTTGAATGCCGCACCGCTATTGGAAGGAAAAGAAAAAAACGACTATGTACAGCTACTTCCCAAACTAGCTTTTAAATACGATTTCAGCCCTGCAAACAATATGTATGTAAGCATAACCAGAGGATATCGTTCCGGAGGTTATAACGTACAGATGTTTTCAGAACTGATACAAAGTGACATGCAACAAAAAATGATTGAAGCCATACTAGACAAGGCACCAGAATCTATGGCAGGTATGATAGAAGGAATGATCAAGCAACACATGCCCAACTACGGAAAAGAATTGAACGTACAAGAAACAACAGTCTACAAGCCCGAGTACAGCTGGAATTACGAAGTGGGATCACATCTCAGTTTGTTCAACGGCAAACTGAAGACCGACCTTGCCGCATTCTACATGGATACCCACGACCAACAAATCGCCAAATTTGTCAATAGTGGCTTGGGACGAATGATGGTCAATGCCGGTAGTAGCGAAAGTTATGGAGTAGAGGCCAGCTTTCTGGCATCTATCAACAAAAACCTGAATATGAATGTAAGTTATGGATATACTCATTCCACATTCAAAAAATATGACGGAGGTACTACATCATCAGAAGAGCAAATTGATTATAGCGGCAATTATGTACCATTTGTTCCCCGCCATACCATGAATGCAGGCGCAAATTATAGTTTCTTTTTCGATAAAAGCAATTGGATGCAAAGCCTGACTTTAGGCATGAGCTATACCGGAGCAGGAAAAATTTATTGGACTGAAAAAAACAATGTCTCACAAAGTTTTTACGGAACACTGAACGGGCGCATTTCTTTGCAGACAAAAGCTTTACAGATAGATGTATGGGGACGTAATTTAACCAACAAGGATTATACAACCTTCTATTTTGAAACCATGCATAGAGGATTCGAACAAAAAAGCAGGCCTTTACAACTGGGAGTGGATATACGTTATCACTTCTAACCATTCTTGCAAAAACAGAAAGGGGGTTCATCACGAACTCCCTTTCTGTTTCCACATTTACCAAATCAAATTTATTTTCTGTCACACTAAGAAAAGTAAGAACTTTATTATTGCTGCAAATGAAGCGAATAGCTCCTAAAACAAACCTATTCGTTTGAGTGTATGTACATAGAGAAAATGCTGTTTACTATAGAAAACTGCTTGAGTCTTTGTTAAAAGAAGCAAACTATAAAATTATTCATTGACAGCGCCGCAATGAGGACACACTCCTTTATTCTTCATCTTCGCCCCGCAATTTCCACAACTGAATTTATACCGAGAAGCGTGCTTTATACGATTAAATGACCATACAGCATATACCAATAAACATGGATAACCCAAATAGTAATACGTAGTAAATGTAAAAAACAAATATAAAAAGATACAGCAGGACATCAATCCCAACAAATAAAAACATGCAGCTTCAATATGTGTCTGATGAAACAAATCATCCAAAGTAGCCAACCCCACAAGAATAATCCCCCAAATATTAAACATGAAAAGAGAAAGAATAAAAGGCAAGCTAAAAGGATTCAAAGAAGGATTATAATAAAACTGCTCCCAAGTTCCCGGAACAAAATGCTGAATACTGGCATAAAGCGTAGCTGCTGTAGCTACCAACCAAGAAAGAACTGTAGGAAAAACGCTATCAATATCATTCAACCAGATTAATTGCAGCTTCTGGCGACGAATAGCCCTATGAATATACCAAATACCGAAAAAGCCTAATATGATAAAGAAAGCGATGGTATGAGAATTACTGAAAAAATGAATAAACTGTGACACTGAATCCACAGGGACTACTTTCTCCAACAATTCCTTTTCATGTACCCATCCCATTGTTTCCTGGTCCCGTGCGACCTTCACCCATACAGAATCCACACTATCAGCAGGTTGTATCATAAACTCCGCTACCACCAGCCGTTCTCCTTTAAAAACAGGAAGCACATCAACCAATGGCAGTTGCTGTAACATAAGCGAATCTGAAGTAACCTCAAAATTACTGTTTAATGTATAATGCCGTTCCACCAAATAATTGACAGAATCCCTTGTCTTTTGCGGCATATCCTCACTCGAAGTAACAGGTGAAGGATATTGGCAAGCCATCAAAATAGCCAATACCAAAAACAGTAATCCGATGTACTTACTTTTCAGCATAGACTTTCATCTGACAATTTTTACAATCAAACTCTAAGCGGAAACGTCTGTTATCCGAGCTAACCAAATAATAAGGTTCCCTATAAGGAGAACGCACTTTATGCCAAGAGGGACACCATCCCATACTATAACGCAAACAATGCTTGCAAAACATCAATACCGCTTCTTCTGCCGGAGCCTTTTCATAAGCCGGAGCAATACGCTGCACGCCATGATTCCTATAGAAGGAAACAGCATCAGCATTCATCACATTTCCCAAATAAGTCAATTCATTCACAGGAAAAGCATGATGCGTTCGAGGCAACTTGTAAATTTCCTGCCGATAGTTAATACGGCGCACTTCCAGCAGTTTCTCTATTCCCTTACGGCGAAGTTCGGCAAGCATAGAAGCTGGAATAAACCAATTGTCCGACCAGTCAATCACTATATCTGACGCTTCAAATGGAGTATTTCCTAACTTTCCAAGTTGTGTACGCAAGTTATCTTCCTGCGGAGTACGGGCACGTTCCTTCTCCCTTTCCAGCACCACACTGACACTGTTATCATCTTCATCAGTCAGAGACAGAGTAAAGCCCCGATTATTCTCAGCCAATTTTAAAATGACAGCAATTTTCCTTTCGGCTGATTTACGCGACATCAACCTCTCAAATTCCTGATCAAAATTACGATAAAGTATCGTACGGGGCTTTATCCGAGGCATCTCCTGAGGAAATAATTTATTATTCTCCACCCGGTTTATGCGAAATCCCTGCAACTTACCAGTCTCATCCAAAAAACAAACACCATCTCCATTATTAAAAGACTTGATTCCGGCTACGGTAAGATAATTACCACGAATTTCCTTCACTGTTCCCATCTCCTCCCCTAAAGACTTGGGAGTATCAAAAGAAAAAATATCCTTATTCCTGTCAAAAAGAAAATAATTAGTAAAACCACGACTGAAACTCTTATCCAATTGAGGTTTGAACTCTAATTTCACTTCTCCCGATGAAGCACGGATATACTCTTTACGACGTTTGAAAATAGTATCCAGCTTCTGGCGATAGTAAGCTGTTACATTTTTAACGTAAGATACATCCTTCAAACGTCCCTCTATTTTCAGGGAAGAAGCTCCGGCATCCAGCAATTGCTCCAACTCTTCGCTCTGATTCAAATCTTTCAGAGACAATAAATGCTTATTCCTTACTATAGATTTACCGTCCGCATCTACCATATCAAAAGCAAGGCGACAGAACTGGGCACATTCTCCCCGATTAGCACTACGTCCGAAACAAGCCTGACTAACATAACATTGTCCACTATAGCTTACACACAAAGCACCATGTACAAATACCTCCAAAGGCACATCAGGACAAGCATGATGGATATTTCCTATTTCAACAAGAGAAAGTTCACGAGCCAATACCACCTGACGGAAACCTGCCTCAGCCAGGAATCTTACTTTTTGAGGAGTACGATTATCCATCTGTGTGCTGGCATGTAACGGTATAGGTGGCAGATTCAATTCCAACAATCCCATATCCTGCACGATCAAAGCATCCACTCCGGCACGGTATAAATCCCAAATCATTTTTTCCGTATCCTTCAGTTCCTCATCCTTCAGAATCGTATTCACCGTCACATAGATACGGACATTATATACATGAGCGTACCGCACCAACTCAGCAATATCCTCCAATGAATTCCCCGCAGCCGCACGTGCTCCGAAACGGGGAGCACCAATATAAATGGCATCAGCACCGTGATCAACAGCTGCAATACCGCACTCCAGATTTTTAGCAGGAGCTAATAATTCTATTTTTCGTTGTCTGATCATCGTATCTCGTTTATATCAAACGGGGTTTCCTGATATACATAATAGTTCAACCAATTAGAAAACAACAAATTGGCATGTCCGCGCCAACGCACCACCGGGGCATTGTCCGGATTATCGTCCTTATAATAATTTACAGGCATTTCAATAGGCAACCCTTTCCCCAAATCACGCTTATATTCCGTATCAAGCGTATAAGGAGAATACTCCGAATGCCCGGTAATAAAGAATTCACGCCCATTACGAGCCATAGCCATATAAACCCCAGACTCATCAGACTCAGCTATCAAAGCCAACTCTTTTACTTTCAGAATATCCTCACGGTGTATTTCGGTATGACGGCTATGTGGTACAAAAAACTCATCATCAAAACCACGGAATATGGGCAATCCCTGTACATTGATATGATGACGGAAAATACCAAACATTTTTTGTTTCAGCGGATATTTGGGAACTCCATAGAAATGATAAAGCCCGGCTTGGGCCGCCCAACAAATATAGAGAGTTGAGGTAACATGAGTACGCGCCCAATCAAAAATAGTAGTAATCTCATTCCAATAATTCACATCCTCATACGGCATCTGCTCTACCGGAGCTCCCGTAATAATCATCCCGTCATATTTCTCGTCGCGCATCAAATCAAAGTCATGATAGAATGCTTTCATATGTTCTACCGGCGTATTTTTCGATGTATGGCTTTTCAACTTCATAAATGATATTTCCAACTGCAAGGGAGTGTTGGAAAGCAAACGTACCAAATCCGTTTCTGTCGTTATCTTCAACGGCATCAAATTCAATATCACGATTTTTAACGGACGAATATCCTGTGCACTGGCACGTGAATTGTCTATGACGAAGATATTTTCCTCCTTCAGCAATTCAATAGCAGGTAGTTTATCGGGTAAATTTAACGGCATTTTCTTATCTGTTAATTAGTTGTAAGTGCAAAATTAAAAAAATCCCGCCAATTCTCCTTATTAAACGATCTTTTGAACTAAATTATTTCCTTTCCCTGATCGTTTTCGATCAACAAACCTTGATTATTTTTAGATTTTCACTCATACCTTCACAACTTCTGTCTTGATTCCACTTTTTCCCTTCCTTCATTTTATTTATTAACTCACCTTTTTCTCAGAAAAAAGAGGACGAACTTATATCCATAATCAAAAAAGATTAATTATCTTTGAGCGCAAAAATAAAAAATATTCTTATTATTAATGTGAAATATAATTAAGTTTCAAGTAGTTGACTCAAGAAACAACCTATATTTTTAAATTTTAATCTTTAAATTCAAAAAGTATGAGAACCTTTAAATCATTGATGATAAGCTTATGTATGGGTACAACCCTATGCATGTGCTTACCACAAACCACGACAGCACAAACCGTAAGTTCAGGAGATTCCTGGAAATGGGACAAAGGAACCATTGTGATTGACACTCCTGAACGTCCGTCCGGCCAGAAAAGTGTATTAGGCTTAACCATCCCGAAAATGGAAGTAGTCCGCGTAGGATTTGTCGGATTGGGAATGCGAGGTCCCGGAGCCGTAGAGCGCTTCACTTATATTCCCGGTACACAAATTGTGGCCCTTTGTGATTATGAAGCATCCCGTGCAGAAAAATGTCAGGATATCCTAAAGAAAGCATCTATGCCGAAAGCTGCCATTTATTCCGGAGAAAAGGGATATGAAGAATTATGTAAACGTACAGACATAGATTTAGTTTATATCGCCGCAGACTGGTTGCATCATTTCCCCGTAGCAAAATGCGCATTGGAAAACGGTAAAAATGTAGCTATTGAAGTTCCCTCGGCCATGAACCTGCAAGAATGCTGGGACTTAATCAACCTGAGTGAAAAAACCCGCAAGCATTGCATGATTCTTGAGAACTGTTGCTATGACTGGTTTGAGATGAATACACTGAATATGGCACAACAAGGTGTATTTGGCGAAATAATCCGTGCCCAAGGAGCCTACATTCACAATTTAAGCCCGTTCTGGGATCATTATTGGAAAAACGGCAAAGAAGACAAACTGGGATGGCGTTTGGATTATAACATGAAACACCGGGGTGATGTATATGCCACTCACGGCTTGGGTCCTGTAGCACAAGCATTGGATATCCATCGTGGTGACCGTATAACCACTTTAGTAGCTATGGACACCAAATCTGTTGTTGGTAAAGATTTAGTGGAGAAGAGAACCGGCGAAGAATGTAAAGAATTCCGCAACGGAGACCATACCACCACCCTGCTTCGCACAGCAAATGGGAAAGTTATTGAAATCCAACATAATGTAATGACTCCCCAACCTTACAACCGCTTGTACCAACTGACAGGAAGCAAAGGGTTTGCCAATAAATATCCCGTTGAAGGATATGCTTTGGATGCAGCACAACTGACCGCATCGGGCGTGCAACCCAAAGTAGACGATTTGAACTCTCACGGATTCTTACCCCAGGCAGAAATGGAAGCACTTGTTGAGAAATACCAGCATCCTATTTTAAAGAAATATGGTGAAATGGCAAAAGAAGTCGGCGGCCACGGTGGTATGGACTTCATCATGGATAGCCGTCTGGTATATTGTCTGCAAAACGGACTGCCTTTGGACATGGATGTATATGACTTGGCCGAATGGTGCTGTCTGGCCGAACTGGGAGCTATCTCTATGGACAACGGCTGTGCGGCAGTAGCCTTCCCGGACTTCACACGAGGTGAATGGAACGTGACCAAAGGTTACAAACATGCATACGCTTCACCCGAAGACGAAAACGCAAGCATGGAAAAAGCAAAGGCTTTCACCGCGAAACTGAAAGAGCAGGGAGCGAAAGAATGGGCGAAAGAAGCCAAGAAAAAAAAGAAATAAATAGAAATAAACAAGAAAAAATGTGTCGGAAGTCACTCTGTCATAAAAGGCAGCCCAATTCTTCAGGCACATTTTTTATGCCGTCCGAACAACAACCGTTTCCGGATTTTATCGAGAATCAAAAAAAGGATGTAACCGGCATTCTTATAATTTCCGGCCAAAGCACTTCGACAGTGTCAAATTCAATCCGACACGCCATTTTGTCAAAGAAGTATACAGAAAGGGTGAAAAGGAACTGGAACACGCAGACCCCACATACGGTTTCAAGACGTCTTCTTCCAAGCACACTCAGGAAGAGCGATTCGGCATGCTGATGGAATATCTAAGGGAATACACCTTCATCACCCGCTAGGAATACCCTGTTCTCTTATATCCTATGATAGATTTCATCGAAAGGAACCCTGCCCCGTTCTCCCCAAATGCCTTTGTTCCCATCCCGTATGCCGCAAGGTATAACCATATTGATGCCTGCCCCATGGGGCAGCTTCAATAGTTTCTTCATCCGCCTGCTGTCAAAACCTTCCAGCGGACAAGTGTCATAGCCTTCGTTTGCCATGGCAATCATAAAGGTTTGGGCAGCAAGGGCACAGGATTTATTTACCGTCACACGCATATCGCATTCCGAAACTTCCAGCATCATAGGGCGGAACAGGCTGATGGTTCTCGCCAATATCACCCTGAAAAGCCCTAGAAGCCCGAAAAACCTTGCATAAATGAAAGGCATCAGTTTACCATAATACAGCTTCCTGTCCCTAATACGTTTTTCCTGACGCTCTTTCGGACTATTACGCCTGATATTTCCTTCTTCAAAGTCAAGCACAAATTTAGCACGCTTTTTATACAAATCCTGACGAGTAACAAAAACAACAATTTCCGAAGCCGTAGAAGCAGCCGACTGCCCTAAACAAGCTTCTGAAACTTTCGCCATCAGTCCGGGATTCGTTATTTGATAAAATTCCCACAATTGCATATTGGAACTATTGGGAGCCAGCGTAGCCAGTTCAAGACAATGTTTCACCTTTTCCGGGTCTATCGGTTTATTTTTATCATACCTCCGCACAGACCGGCGGAAGTTCAATACCTCTTCTAAATTCATTTCCTATTCATTTTTTATATTTTACTTACTGAACCGACAAGATAAGTTTTAGGGGCGATGTCAACTATAACATCCCCCCTACACTACTATATCTCAGCGGATATTAACATCCTACAGGTTGTTCTTATAGATATTCGCCATCACCTTCTGGTATTGATTCTCAATCTGCATATACGCCTGAAGATTCTTATAAATACTTTCCGTTTCCACAAAATATTCAATCAATGAAATTTGTCCTTCGGTCAATGCCTGCTTCAATAAATCCAGCGAACGGTACATCAAAGGAACATCATACGCATTCATGGCATCCTTCAACTGCTGCATCTCATTGAAGAGAGACATCAGAGAAGCTTCAACCTGATCTTTAGCATTTTCTTGCATCAATTGTGCGCTGATAGCCTGTGCCTTGGCTATCTTTACCTTTTTACGATTCTGAAACAAAGGCAAGGAGCCCCCTACCACAAAACCATTCATCGAAACCGCATCATCCGTGTTACGGCGAAAACCGGCTTCCAGTTTCGGCAACCATCCTTGACGGTCTACCGAAACCTGCTTCTCGGCGGCACGGGCAGTGGCGACGGCGGCCTGCAAGTCAAGGTCTGATGCCATCACTTCATCCCGCATGACATTGTAATCATTGATTTCCTGTATGGCAGGGTATGTGGTTTCAGCAAATTCTAAAGGCATGTTGCCGTTCATGGCAAGCAGAGATTGCAAGGCAGTGCGGTGGGCTGCGCTGTTTTGGGCAACTTCCGTCTGCACGTTCATACGCTCCATCTTGATTTTGTTGACTTCCAGTATATTCGCATCACCGGCAGTCAGACGTTTCTCGTAAAGTGCCTGTAATTCATCCGCATTTTTCATACGGATATCCATCAATGTCTTTTCCTGATTCAACAGAATAAGGTCCAGACAGAGATTCTTCGCATTCAGCAGAATATCTCGGCGAGCAGCCTGTTGTTGCTTGTCCACCGCTTCGTTCTGCAAAGTAGCCTGCCGGTTGCGGGCAATATACTGAGTAGGAAAATCAAAACCTTGCGAAGCAACGAATTCCGTACCGTGACCACCTTCGGCACCATTACTGTAAAAAGAGCTGTAGCTCACCGTAGGATCAGGCAAGTTGTTGTTTGTCCGGTTTTCCATCTTGGTCGCATCGGCGGCATGTTTCTGTGCCTTGAGCTCTTTATTGTTCTGCTCGATGCTTTTCAAAATGTGCTCAATACTCTGGGCCTGCATCAGCAAGGGAGAGCAGAGGGCTATTATAACTAAGATTCGTTTCATATTATTTCTATTATTTCTTCTTTCGGTTCATCAGTTCATAAACAATCGGAATAATGAAAGCGTTCAGGAAAGTCGATGTCAAAAGACCTCCAAGAATAACTTTCGCCATCGGGCTTTGTATTTCATTACCCGGCAAATCGCCACGGAATGCCAAAGGTATCAAAGCCAGCGCGGAAGACAACGCAGTCATCAGGATAGGGTTCAAACGGTCTAACGAACCGTGAAGAATGCTTTCTTTCAAATCCATACCTTCTTCGCGCAACATATTGTAATGACTTATCAACAACATACCATTACGGGTAGCAATGCCAAACAACGAGATAAAGCCGATAATAGCCGGAATGCTTATCTCACCCGTTGTTATCATCAATGCAAATACCCCACCAATCAACGCCAAAGGCAAATTCAACAAAATGACTCCACTTTGGGCTGCATTCTTAAACTGGGTATAAAGCAACAGGAAGATAACCACGATACTCATAAACGAAGTGAGCATCAGCGTACGGCTGGCCGCCTGCTCGCTTTCAAACTGACCGCCATATTCCACATGATATCCTTCGGGAAGCTTGATTTGCGCATCAATCCGTTCCTGTATATCATTCACCACGCTGCGCAAATCACGGCCGCTGGTATTGGCTGAAATCACAATCTTACGCTTCACGTTCTCACGGCTGATGGTATTCGGTCCCATGGCAGAAATCACATCGGCTACATAGTTGACAGGGATTTTCTGACCGTCACCGGTATCAATCATCAGGTTGCGCACCTTCTCCATCTCATCACGCACCTCATCCTTGGTACGGACAATAAGATTAAACGCTTTGCCTTCTTCATATACCTGCGAAACAACTTCACCCGCCATGTTTACAGATACAAATTCGGCAAAGTCCGGCAAGGAAATACCGAATTTGGCAAGCATCTCGCGTTTGGGAACAATCTTGAGCTGCGGACGTTCGATTTGTTGTTCCACATTCAAGTCGGCAATACCCTCCACGCTACTGATAGCATCCTTTATCTGATTACCGATGGCAAACATCTTGTTCAAATCGTTACCAAACAGTTTGATGGCAATGTTGGCCTTGGTACCCGAAAGCATGGCATCGATACGGTGGCTGATAGGTTGGCCTATTTCGATATTCGCACCGGTAATGGTAGATAACTTGGCACGCACATCGGCTACCAGTTCCTGGCGGGAACGGTCTTTCAATTCAAACGGGGCCTCAATTTCACTCACGTTAACCCCTAATGCATGCTCATCCAGTTCGGCACGTCCCGTTTTACGGGCTACAGTCTGTATTTCGGGAATAGACATCAGCAACTCTTCTGCACGGTGTCCCATTTTATCCGATTCTGCCAAAGAAATTCCCGGCAATGAACTGATATTAATGGTGAACGAACCTTCATTGAAAGATGGCAGGAAACTGCGTCCTAATGTAAAAAACATAACCAATGCCACCGCAAACAGTCCACCCGTAAAACCCAATACTGCGGATTTATGATTCAAGGACCATAACAAGGCATTGCGGTAATGCTTTTTCATCCATACGGCCACAAATGCCTCTTTGGGCAATCCTTTGCTTTTATTATTACCTAACAGATAGCTGCACAGTACCGGAGTCAGTGTCAAAGCCACTACCGTAGAAGCAAACAACGCCACAATAAAGGCAATGCCCAGCGGAACCAGCATACGACCTTCCATTCCTGTCAGGAAGAACAAAGGAACAAAGCTGACTACAATAATCAAGGTAGAGTTCAAGATAGGCATACGCACTTCCTTCGAAGCATTGAACACGACTTCAATCACGCTCTTACGTTCCCCTTCGGGCAACAAGCGATTCTCACGCAAGTGCTTCCATACATTTTCCACATCCACAATGGCATCATCCACCAACGAACCAATGGCAATGGCCATACCACCCAAACTCATGGTATTGATGGTGAATCCCATATAGTGAAGAGTCAATATAGAAACAATCAATGACAACGGAAGGGTTACCAATGAAATAACCGTGGTACGTACATTGGCAAGGAACAGGAAGAGAACAATCACCACAAAAACAGCACCTTCATACAACGAATCCTTCACATTACCGATAGAGCTTTCAATAAAACGGCTCTGACGGAAAATATCTGTAGAAACGTGTACATCAGCCGGAAGATTCTTCTGCAAATCCTTCAATGCGGCTTCCAACTGCTCTGTCAGTTCAATAGTCCCGGTCTTGGGTTGTTTGGTAACGGTCAGCAGTACGGCAGGTTTTCCTCTCTCCGAAGCAGTACCCAGTTTGGGTTCCTGCGAACCAATCTTCACATCGGCAATATCCTCCAATGTAACGGGCACCCCTTCCACCGTCTTGATGACGGAACGTGACAACTGATCCACATCATGACTGGAAAGCACCCCGCGAACAATATATTCGTTTCCATATTCATAAATCACTCCGCCATTGGCATTCTGATTCATGTTACGGGTAACGTTCATCACCTCTGCCAACGTAACATTGTAATGTTTCATGCGGGCAGGGTCAAGCAACACCTGATATTCCTTGATATCACCTCCCAGCACGGCAACCTGTGCCACACCTCCCGTAGAGAGCAGGCGCGGACGGATAGTCCAGTCTGCCAGTGTACGGAGATCGAGCATGGAAGTAGTATCCGAAGTCAGACCGATAATCAGCAATTCACCTAAAATAGAGGATTGAGGTCCCATGGTAGGTTTACCTACATTCTCGGGCAATTCCTCGCTGACCAAGGACAATTTCTCACTAACAATCTGACGGGCCAGATAGATATCAGTATCCCATTCAAATTCCACCCACACAACGGAAAAGCCATTGGTGGAAGATGAACGCACCCGGCGCACATGGGTCGCACCGTTCACGGCAGTTTCTACAGGAAAGGTTACCAATTGTTCCACCTCTTCGGCGGCCATACCATTCGCTTCGGTCATAATCACTACAGTCGGCGCATTCAAATCGGGGAACACATCGACTTCCGTATGAAAAGCCGTGTAAGTACCGCCAATAAGCAGCAAAACCGACGCCACCAGAACCAATATACGGTTCTGAAGGGAAAAATGTATAATCTTATTTAGCATAGGACGGCTGATTAATGTTCATGACTATGAGCCGGAATCGCATTGCTAGCCGACGCTAATTTCACCTGATAAGCTCCCTTTGTTACCACACGGTCACCGGCTTTCAAACCGGTCAGAATCTGCACTTTCTTTCCGTTGCTCGCTCCCAAAGTTACCTCCTGTTTCTTATATCCTTCCTCATCCAGTTGCAGATAAACAAAGTACAAACCTTGTTCTTCGGTCAGTGCCGTAACAGGCAAGGCCAGCACATCGGGCATTTCCGACGAGAGCAGATACACCTCCACATACGAACCGGGAATCACATCTCCCCGATTATCAAATTCGAAAGTTACAGGCACATAAAAAGAAGTACCACCGGATGCTTTACCATAAGAAAGCAGATGCCCTTTCAACTCACCCAACTCATATACCTTATTATCGTATGGAGTCTTGAAGTTTGCCGACTGGATGCTATGCAGATAACCATAATATTTCTCGGAAACATCTGCACGAAGGAACAGACGACGGTTCTGAGTGATACTCACCAAAGGCTGGCCTACCGACACATAGTCACCTTCCTGCACCAGACAATTCTTGATATAGCCACCTAAAGGAGCTGTAACGGACACACCTGTCTTGGTCTGGTTCTTTGAAATAGCCTCGTATGCCAATAATGCATTTTCATAACTCTCCTTAATGGCATTGAAATCTTTCTGTGATATTATCTGACTTTTTACCAACTTGGCGGCACGTTCATATTCTTTTTTGGCGGTTTCATATGCGATACGGGTACGTTTTACAGGGTCTCCGTCCGGCATATTCTCAGCAGAGATATTCAGAATGGGAGCCCCCTTGCTCACACTCATACCGTCCGTTACCGGATGGCGGAAAGAAACCACACCGGCTACATTGGCGACTACTACGCTTTCATCGCCTTGTGCTGCCTGCACCTGACCGCTGGTCGTTATCACCTGACGGAATGATTCAGGCCGGATTATTTCCGATTCTACCCCGGCTGCTTTTGCTTTTTCTGGAGCCAGAATTATCTCATCGGAATGTCCGGCTGCAGAAGCTTCCGCTTCATGATTATGCCCTTCGTGACCTTCATTCTCATGGTCGTGGTTTTCTTTTTCATGGTCATGCCCTTCGTGATTATGGTCATGCCCTTCGTGGTCGTGATTATGTGCTTCCTCCGTTCCATGATCGTGTCCTTCGTGATCATGACCCGATTTACTGTTGCAAGAGCCTAAAAGAAATAATCCCAAGACTCCCATAAAGATAAGTTTCTTCATGATGATATAATTTGTTCTTACTTTTTTATTAAATACAAAATTAGCGTAAAGAAAATGCAACAAAGTTGCGGATAAAAAGATAAACTTTCTATCTGTTAAGCAAGAACATCGCAAGGAGGAGCACGCAACCCCTTTACGTGGGGAAGACACGTAGAATGCAGTTTTTCTAAATAGTAATTATAAGGTAATGTGTTGTGTTCTGTCAACCGCAATGAAAGCGCCAATACATCCGTCACCGTATATAACAGCAAACAAAACGAATAATCAGGAGAAACACTGTCTTGGGCCCGATCCGGAGTTACACTTTTAAACTTGGTCACACATCCGGCATTACATGTATGATTCTCATCAGAACTATTATTATGCTGCTGATGCTGCACGGAACATTGACAGCCGCACAAAGTCATATCATGCTGCAAACAAAGAATTTCCCGGTGATGATGATGAGGCAGAACAGATGCTGTCAACATGATAATGCTGACCAACATCAATACCCATGCTATGTATCGTCTCCGTTTCATCGGGCACAAAAATAGGTGTTTATCATGTAAATTCCAAAAAGAAAGCATGGTAAATGCCGAATTCTCAGCAATTACCATGCTTTCTTATTATCTTTTACATACAAAGCTTACCAAATAGAAACACGTTTTTCAGGAGCCAAATACATAGGATCCCCCTCTTTAATGCCAAAAGCATCATACCATGCACCAATTTGAGGGAGTGCTCCGTTCACACGCCATCTGCCCAATGAATGTGGATCAGACTTGGTTTGCAAACGAATCTGCTCGTCGCGGATATTGCCAGCCCACACTCCGGCGTATGACAAGAAGAAGCGCTGTTCCGGAGTAAATCCGTCTTTTACCAGCAGGGGAGCATCTTTTGTCGCATTCTTGAACGCTTGGAAAGAAACCTGCAAACCACCATGGTCGGCTATATTCTCACCTAAAGTCAAAGAACCGTTGGCATTGAGTCCCGGCAAAACCTGAATGCTATCAAAGAAATTCACCATTACCTGAGCACGTTCCTCGAATTTCTTGGCATCTTCTTCCGTCCACCAGTCTTTCAGATTTCCGTCTTTGTCATACTGACGTCCCTGGTCATCGAATCCATGAGTCATTTCATGACCGATAACCACGCCAATAGCTCCATAATTAAATGCATCATCAGCATTCATGTCAAAAAACGGATATTGAAGAATACCTGCCGGAAAACAAATCTCATTCGTGGTCGGATTATAATATGCATTGACAGTCTGCGGAGTCATTCCCCATTCATCTCTGTCAACCGGCTTGCCTGCCTTGGACAACATATAATCCAGTTCGAATTCTGTAGCACGCTTCACATTGGCCCAATAAGAATCTTTTTCAATATTCAAACCGGTATAATCCCTCCACTTATCAGGATAGCCTACCTTTACATAAAAAGAATTCAACTTCTCAATAGCTTTAATCTTTGTGCTGTCACCCATCCATTCCAAATTCCGAATACGTTCTCCCAATGCGGTCTGCAGATTCTTTACCAACTGCACCATACGTTCTTTTGCGGCTGCCGGAAAATATTTCTCCACATACATCTGACCTACCGCTTCACCCAGTACCCCATTCACAGTACTTACGGCACGCTTCCAACGAGGTTGGTTAGCCTGTTTTCCGGATAGTGTTTTTCCATAAAAATCAAAATTTTGTGCCACCAAATCATCACTCAAGTAACCGGCAGCCCTGTCTATCAGACTCCATTGCATATAAGCGATCTGATTTTCAACCGGCAAGCTATTGATAATTTTCTCAACCTCTTTAATCGGCTCCACTTGAGAAACACTCAGTTCAGTCACCCCTTTCACGCCTATACCATTCAAGAAAGCATCCCAGTCAATGCCCGGAATCTCTTTCTTTAATTCATCCAAAGACATTTTATGATAATTGGCCGCAGGGTTACGCTGTTCCACCGCACTAAAAGAAGCTTTTGCAATACGGGTTTCGATATCCATTACAGCCTCCATTTTCTTTTTAGCGGCAGCCTCATCAAAACCAGCCAATTGGAACATCTTTACAATATGTTCTTTATACTTATTACGGATATTGGTAGTCACATCATCATTGTCCAAATAATATTCTCTTTCGCCCAGACTGATACCCCCTTGATACAATTGAAACAAATTGCTCTTGCTGTCCATGATATCGGCACCCACATAGAAACTGAAATAAGGGAATACACCGCTATGAGCCAGTTCCGCCATCAAAGGAACTATTTCCGATTTATCCTTCACTGAAGCAATCTTTTCCAAATCAGCTTGAATAGGAGTTACTCCATCCGCATTCAGTTTCACACTATCCATAGCCAGATTATAGATATCCCCTATTTTCTGACCTATTGTACCTTGCGCATTCTGCCCGGCAGCAATTTCCACAATCAATCCTTTCAGTTGTTCCCGGTTATTTTCGGCAAGCATATCGAATGAGCCAAAACGGGAATATTCATTGGTCAGAGGGTGTTTCTTCATCCATCCGCCACAAGCATACTGATAAAAATCAGCTCCTTGAACAGCCGTAGTGTCCAAATTTGTCAAGTCTATACCCGAAGTCATGACGGCTTCCTTTTTACTGTCACATCCGGCAGCTACTGCCAGAGCCAATACAGCCATTGGTAAATAATGTTTTGCTTTCATTTGTTCTATATATATGATACATACTTTAACTTCCCTGCATCTCTTCTAATTCCATAGAAACGGTTTCCCATTCTTCTACCGTCTGATCCAAGTCCTTTTTCAGTTTCTGATGCTTTTCATACAAAGCCATATCCGATGCACCTTCGGGAGTAGCCATATCGGCTTCCACCCCGCTAATCTCAGTTTCCAGCTTTTCTATTTTCTGTTCACAATCCGCAATTCGTTTCTCCAATTTGCGAATTTTCTTATTCAATTCCTTTTGCGCCTCATAAGATAATTTGTTCTCACTAACTGTTTCGGGTTCTTCCTTTTTAGTGGCAGACACAGTAGGAGAAGCCGAAAGCTGCAACTCATTCAGACTCTCTATTTTCTTTTTCTGTAAAAAATCATAAATGCCGCCAATGTGTTCTTTTACTACTCCACCTCCGAATTCATAAACTTTGGTCACCAGTCCATCCAAGAACTCACGGTCATGAGAAACAACAATCACCGTTCCATCAAATTCCTTGATAGCTTCTTTCAATACATCCTTTGAGCGCATATCCAGATGGTTGGTAGGTTCGTCCAAAATAAGGAAATTCACCGGTTCTAACAAAAGTTTTATCATGGCAAGACGACTCCGCTCCCCACCCGACAGTACCTTTACTTTTTTATCAGAAGCCTCACCTCCAAACATGAATGCTCCCAGAATATCACGAATCTTCAAACGAATATCCCCTTTTGCCACATAATCAATCGTATCAAAAACACTCAGATTTTCATCCAGCATCTGAGCCTGATTCTGAGCAAAATAACCAATCTGTACGTTGTGCCCGATGGTCAGTTTACCTTCGTATGGGATTTCGTCCATTATACATTTCACCAAAGTGGACTTACCTTCCCCATTCTTTCCGACAAAAGCCACCTTCTCACCTCGATTAATAGTCAAAGTCACATCGTGAAAAACGATATGACTGCCATATGCTTTCTTCACCCCGTCACAAATGACCGGATAATTGCCGGAACGCATGGCAGGCGGAAACTTCAACCGCAAGGCTGAATTATCTTCATCATCAATTTCAATAGGAACTATTTTTTCCAATTGCTTGATGCGGCTCTGCACCTGTACAGCCTTGGTAGCCTTATAACGGAAACGCTCTATGAAATCTTCCGTATCCTGAATTTGCTTCTGCTGGTTCTCGTATGCACGCAATTGCTGCTCACGACGTTCTTTGCGCAATACCACAAACTCATCGTAAGCCACTTTATAATCATAGATATGCCCGCAAGAGATTTCAATCGTACGATTGGTCACATTATTAATAAATGCGCGGTCGTGACTCACCAATACAACGGCTCCCGCACTTGTCTTCAAAAAGTTTTCCAACCATTGAATGCTTTCTATATCCAGATGATTGGTAGGCTCGTCCAACAGCAACACATCGGGCCGTCGCAACAGCAACTTGGCCAACTCTATACGCATACGCCATCCACCACTGAACTCAGATGTAGGACGGTTAAAATCCTCCCGGCTAAATCCCAACCCCATCAATGTACGTTCTATCTCAGCTGTATAATTGGTACCTCCCATCATCAAAAAGCGTTCATTGTCATGGGTGAATTTCTCAATCAGTTTATGATAGTTTTCTGAATCATAATCTGTTCTATCCGCCAACTCCTGATTCATTCTCTCAATACTAGCCTGCAACTCAAAGATATGTTCAAAAGCCATCTCCGCCTCTTCCATCACAGTATGTTTATCACTCAGAATCATGACTTGAGGCAGATAGCCTATCGTCACATCACGCGGAACAGAAACACTACCTGAAGTAGGCGCCTGTATTCCTGCCAATATCTTAAGCATAGTAGACTTACCGGCCCCATTCTTCCCGACCAGCGCAATACGATCTCTCTTATTGATAACGTATGACACATCCTCAAACAGAGGCGTTACTCCAAACTCTACTTTCAAATTATCTACTGAAACCATTCGTTTTTATCCTTTTGCAAAAGTGGCAACAAATATACGGTTTTATATGTAAAAAAGACAAAATACAAGTAAATAAAAAAAGTCCTCATCCTTAACAAATAGGACAAAAGTATTAAAACATGTTAGAAAACATATTTTTTTAGTTGTTTTATTTGCAAAATTCACTAAAACACGTACCTTTGCAACGTGTTTTTCATAGTATTAGATTTAAGGTTAACAAAGGTTGGAGCAAGGCGTTGCTCCTTTTTTTATGTCTACATTTTCCTCATACTTAAATATTGACTTAGCTCAACCAAGCAAAATTTATCTGTAATACAAAAAATGACTGCTTCATTCTCATGAAGCAGCCACCAACAAAATACACGATGTAACACAACTATGTTTTATACATATCAGTTATTTAATATCGATTCCACAAGGATTGAGTCCCGGACCACCACCACCTGTATATCCCCTACTTTCTCCTGTGTCCCATGGAGAAATCCAAAAAGCATATAAATCTCCACAAGTAACATAAAACTTCACTTTAACTATCTTGCCTGAAAGAGCAGCAAGTTTTTTACCTGATTTCCAAGTTACCAATTGTTTAGTACTGTTCAAATCATTCATTTCCTTACAATCCTCTCTGGAAAATCCCGTAATCACATTACCATTTTCATCCATTATCTCCACCTGCAAATCCTTTGCTTGTGCATTCACAAAAAAATGATTACCATCAAACTTTATTTTCTCGGTAACAAGTACCCCTTCTGTGTCTGTATGCATGGAAACGAACCCATCACGACGTAAAGTTGCCAACCCAGTAGAAGTAAATCCATCCCACATCACTTTATTCTTCATTCTTCCACTAGAATACAAATACAAAGAATCACCAACAATGAGAGGTACGCCAATAATAGACTGCATATTTCCCCAGTTCCATGCCCCTTCCGTTTCATTTACTCCCATAACAGGTTCATAACTGGGACGATAAAAATGAAAACCATCCCGACTATATCCCATCCCTATTTCATTTCTTTTCTGAATACCTAACTTACCACAGAGATCATTCTCTGGTCCTTTCCACATAGCATAGAACCCTAGCATAACACTTTCATAAGGCATAGCATCAAAATTATAAATGGCTGGACGCACATCAGGAAATTCAGGATGTGGCAGTTCCTTATCGGAAGGAGTAAACCACAAAACTATATTTTTATCCTTTATTCCTTTAGCCAATGAATGCGCCACGCTAACTGCCATCTCTGGATCTTCATTTTCCAAATAGCCTCTAGAGCGTCCGTCTGCTTTACTCCCCTGCCGTAGACTAATAGCCCATTTTTGAGTAAACGGATTATAGAAAGCAGTGGTACGATCCCCCACCGGTCCTGATTGCGCAACTCCTTCCGACCAATGAATACCATCTTTTGAATATTTTAAAATTATTTTCCATCCTCCACTATGTTTTTCCACATTGAAGAGTTTGAAACGTTTTTCTGGTTCTGGACACATTTTATCGAGCCAAACTGTAGCCGCATCCCGATCACAAGTATCTACAATATTCGTACCCGGCACTATATCCATATTCACTTTTTCCCAATGCTTCCCATCTTTTGACTCCGCATAACAAGTATAAAAGCTTTGACGATGTTTGTGCATAGATCCGGCACCAGCCAAATACCACATTTTAAATTTTTGTTCGCTTTCATCATACCATATTCCATCACTGAAAGGAGCAGCATAAGGAGCACGTTCAAAAGTGTATTCCCACTCCTTATCCGGAGCAAGTACCGGATTATTCTCATAGAACATAGCCTTATGGGAAACACGCTCCATATCTGTTTCTGCAATTAAAAAATCATCAACGAATAATTGGCGTCCTAGATTTACAGAAATAACAGTCGGTTTGTTTGAAATATAAGGTAAAGACATTTCGCAACGTACTCCATCATCAATCATACTAGGAGGCCATTGCTCGGGCAGCACAATGCCATTATGCAATGTTCTACCATTCTCTTTCACCGTTTTATCATTGGAAGATGACACACAGCCGGCAAAGCAAGCTGCACATATAATATAATAAAATACTTTCATAATTATTCTATTTTTAATTACCATCCTGGATTATTTTTAGTGATATATGGATTACCCTCTACTTCATCAATTGGCAATGGAACCCATTCATTCTTATTTTCCTTAAACCCCATATATTGAGCCCTGCTAAACCTTTTAAACAAAGGATCAGTATTTTCCAATTCGCGAAAACGCTCTACTACTTTACCCCAACGAAGCAAGTCAAAGAATCGGAAGCCTTCATAGGTAAGTTCTAGAATACGTTCATCTTCAATAGTTCTCATATTAGCTTCTGTTACATGAGGTACTCCTACCCTATCGCGTACTTTGTTTATTGCTTCTAACGGGGTTATGTTTGCAGTGGCTTTCCCTCCCATTACTACAGCTTCAGCATACATCAGCAAAACATCCGAATAACGAATCATTCTCCAGTTTACTCCTTGTGCACGTCCATTAAAAAAATGCCCACCAGCATCATCTGTCGGAGGTAAGGTCCAATCCAACCATTTCCTACTACACATTTTATATCCCATTGCCAACTCATATTGTTCACCAAATGTTCCTTCCTTTGAACCCATTTCTGCTTCCCAATCCTTCCCTTCAAGAAAAGTAACCTTCATACCTTTCGGACGTATAATCTCCGATACATTATCATTAAAAACAAACGAACCAAACATACGTGGATCAGTTTCTCCTGTCACTGTTTTTGACGCTACAAATTTATCATATAACCAATTGTGCATAACCTGTGCAGAACTATTCGAATTTCTACTTCTATTCATTATACACATTTTACACCGGACGTCATTGAACAACCCACTGTCCACAAATCCTGGGTTAAATCCTGTATTCAACACTCCGACAAATTGTACTTCAAAAATAGATTCATCATTATTTTCATGTGCCACATCAAAGTTCCATGAATAGTCATCTACCAATCTGTAGTTTCCACAATTACCATTAATGATTTCTGCAAAAGCCGCAGCAGCCTCATTATAATAAGTTATTTGTGAAGTTCCATATTTGGGTTCAATACCGGATCTATAAAGATATGACTTACCCAAAAGTGCATAAGCAGAAGCTTTCGTCACACGTCCTTTATTTTTAGCATCCCAAAAATTCTTGTCAGGAAGTAAATCTTTAGCTTTGATCAGATCATCTATAATAAAATCCCAAGCCTCTTCAGGTGTTGCCTGAGGCTTATATTCATTAGGAGCCTTAGGCAATTCTTTAATCAAAGGAATATTCCTATAATTGATGAATAAAAAGAAATGTGTAAATGCACGAAGAAAATAAGCCTCCCCCAAATATGCATCCTGTAATTCTTTATTGCTGAATTCTATTTCAGTAAGACTTTCAATCATTTGGTTAGCTTGGGAAGCAGCTGTATACATTAACTGAAAAGGTTGAACCAATGAATAATAAGAAGGGGTAAACTCTTCATTATAAGCACCTGGTACTCCATAATCAGCTACCGAACACCCCTCATCACTACGAGTCAACATCAAACCAAATCCACAAGCTCCCAAATTACGAGGAGTCGAAATATACCCATAGATACCAAGAATTCCCTTATTACAATTTTCTAGTGTAGTATAAAATGAATTAACGTCTGATTGATTAGGATTCACCGCCAAATCATTAAAAATATCTTCACATGAGCCCATCATTCCAATAGTTACAAAACTGATAATGATAACTATAATTTTACGCAACATTATTTTCATACTTATTCTGTTTTTAGAAAGTTAAATTGACACCAAGATTATATACTCTAGAATTCATTGTTGCTTCATGAGGACTTTCCTGTGCTTGCCAGAAACCATCCACACCTCTGTCAAACAACACGTTTGAACTAACTTCGGGATCATACAAGGGATATTTTGTGATAGTGAATAAATTTTGTACCCCCGCATATATTCTAAATGATTCTATATGGAATTTTTGCAATAATTTCTTATTAAAGGAATAACCGATTTGTAGATTCTTGCATCTGAAATAAGAACCATCCTCCACATAGAATGTACTTGGAAGCGAGTTTATGCCAGAACTGTTTTTACTATTCAGTTTAGGAGCTTCCGCATTAGGATTTTGCGGAGTCCATGAATTATAGAAAGCATCCTTTAGGGTAGCACTATTAGCTCCTCCAAAATACCAATCATATTTCATTAAAGCAAAAATATCGTTACCTTGCGTTCCTTGGAAAAAAGCAGTCAAATCCCAATTCTTATAACCTACATTTATATTTAAACCATAAGTAAAATCCGGATGAGGATTACCAATATCCGTTTTATCATTCTCATCAATCTTCCCATCCGGTTTTCCTGTCAATACACCATTCACACTACCATTATTATCCTGAAAAATAAAATTACCATCATTATCAAAACCTTCCACCACATATCCCCAAAAGGTACCAATAGGCAAGCCCGGTTTAGTAATAGTAGGACGGTCATTAAAAGAACCACTCATCATCACCTCTGCCTTAATGGGTTGTACTCCCTCACCCAAACTCTTTACTTTATTTCTTAATGCCGAAATATTGGCAGTAACATCCAAACTCCAATCCTTCCAATTATTACGATAACCTACCGTAAATTCAAAACCTTTATTTTCAACAGATGCAGAATTAAAAACTGGCAAATCCCCCCCATTAGTCATAATGGTTTGCCCTGACGATGCTAATGGAAGTAATGGAGCAAGTAAGTCATTATTATCTTTCCAAAAATATTCAGCTGTAAAAGAAATTTTATTATTCAGAAAAGCCATTTCCAATGCTACGTTTTTAGATATTGATTTTTCCCAAGTCAAATTTTCCTGAGCAAATTTGGTTACATAACCATTCATCACACTACTTTGACCAATCTGATTTTCACCGAATACAGAAGGTATTGGACCATAAGCCGTAGAAAGGAAAGAATATGAATCTATAAAATTAGCTCCTAATTCACCATAACTAGCTCTAATCTTCATTTTACTTATCCATTCTATATTAAAAAAATTCTCTTCATGTATATTCCAACCCACTGAAACCGAAGGAAAGTAACCGACCCTATTTCCTTTAGCAAATTTGGAAGATTTATCACTACGAATACTTGCAGAAACAAGATAACGCTCCTTATAGTCATAGTTCAAGCGAGCAAAAAAGGAGAGTAAAGCTGAATTGTATTCTTCACTTGTTATATCTCCTTTCCCATTAAAAATAGTAATATTAGGACCACCCAAATCTGTAGAACCAGAACCAATCCCCATAGTTCTATAGTATTCTCTCATCCAACTTGTACCTACCATTGCGTCAATAGTATGACCAGCAAACATATTCTTATAAGTCAAAATGTTATCAATTGTATAACTAAATCGCTGTCCACGGCTTTCAGATAGTGAATTAATCGTTCTGCTATAATCAGGATCTGCATTACCATTCTCATCCCAATTGGAGTCAAAAGCAATGGACCGAGATATATTATTTGTTGATATATAGTCACCTCCAAGTAGTAGCTTATAATCCAATCCTTTATATAAATTCAGCCCTATATTCAAACTACCAGTAACATTAACTGTTTTATTTCTTCGAACAGTATTGGAATAAGATGCAAACGGATTAGTAACTTTTCCTTCATTTACATAATAATCTTTACCTGCAGATACATACCTTCCCTCTACATCAGTCATTGGAACAGTAGGAATCCCCATCACCATCCTTACTTGAGGCTCCTTATTTGTAAAAGCAGCAGAAAGAGTTTCACTAACAGTCAAACGTCCTTTCTTAAAAGTTCCATTGACACGTGCATTATATTTCTTAAAACCAGAAAATTCCATAATACCTTGCTGATCAAAATACCCCAAACTTGTATTAAAAGTTGAATATTCACCACCACCAGAAATTGAAGCATTCAAATTATACATAGGAGCATTTCTTAGATATGCATCTTGCCAGTCAGTATTAATATCAGGATTAGTAGGATGAATATTTTCTGGAGCTTGAGTCTGGTTTGTTGAATTTGCAACAATTTGCTTAGTATATTCGCGATGCTCATTTGCATCTAGAAAATCAAGGTATTTAGAAGGGGTCTGCAAAGAATAGTTTGCAGAAATTTCAACTTTTGCTTTACCTTTTTGACCATGCTTGGTAGTTATCAGCACAACCCCATTTGCAGCGCGAGAACCATAAATGGCAGCCGCCGAACCATCCTTCAGGATTTCTATTGATTCAATATCTGAAGGATTCAACGAATTTAGCCCATTATTAGAAAATGCGCCATCAATAACATATAAAGGTTCAGTAGCACCAAATGTACCTGCTCCCCGAACAAGTATCTTGATATCTGCCCCAGCTTCTCCCCCCTTTTGCAATATTTCGACTCCTGGAGCCCTCCCCTGCAAAGCAGCTGCAACAGAATGCCCCATCTGTTTACTCAGTTCTTTTGCAGGCACTGTCGCCACGGATGCTGTCAAACTAGATTTTTTTTGAGTTCCATAACCAACCACCACCACTTCATCTAATTGTTCCAAATCCTCTTTCAGAGTTATATTCACATTCTTTTCCCCTTCCAAATTAACAGCAAGAGTCTTATAACCGATAAAACTAATAATAAGAGTTGCATTCGCAGGAGCTTTAAGTAAAAACTTACCATCCATATCAGTAATAGTACCATTAGTAGTCCCCTTTTCCATCACATTAACTCCTACGATAGGTTCTCCCATAACATCCATCACAAGCCCTGAAATATCTTGTTCTTTCTTCTCGTTCAATATAGACTGTTCTACCTCCTTCTTCCGAATAACGATATTTTTATCTTTTATCTCATAAGAAACATTTTGTCCTTCCAAGATTTGCTCAATAACTTCTTGCAGTTGCTCAGCGTCTATATCAACAATCTTTTTCGTATCTAAATCCCCAGCTATATACACAAATGAATATCCACTTTTTTCTTTTAGCTCAGTCATAGCTTTTTTCACCGATACTTTATTCATTTTCAATGGTATATTCTGTGAGAAGATATTCAAATTAAGGCAAAGCAAAGCCCCGACCAATAATATGGCCTTTCTCTTGTTTTTCATAAATTAGTAATTTATTAATTAAAAAATTAAATGAACTTAGCTTTTAAAGAGAAAAATCATTAACTTTGCATTCTCTAAAAGCGCACTCACAATCGTAAGTCGAAAAAGAGATTTCATCAAGGTGGGAAAATCCCTATATCTTCCCACCTTTTCTTTTTCATCCCTTTCGTACCCCTATTACAGTATTACAGCTCTAATTCTATTCATACTTTTAATTTTAAGGTTAAACAATTTTAATCCACTCCCTACTTAATATAAAGTTATATTGTGTCCTTCAATAATATAATGAATCTTACGGGTCGCAGATAATGCTTCCAAAACTTCCTGAATATTTTGCTCACGATGAACGAAATTTCCATAGAATCTGAAAGTATTCAAAGTATCACTAGCTATTTGTATTTTCACATTATAACTACGTTCTAACTCCTTCACAACATCCGGTAACAATTCCTCATCAAAAAATAAATATCCATTAGTCCATTGTAATGCATTGGAAACAGTAGAATACTCCACATGCATTCTGCCATTCTTTTTATTCAAGACCACCCTTTCATTGGGTAACAAAAAAGCTTCTTTTTCTTTTTTCAATAAATTATTCAATGACACTTTTCCTTCGGACAAAGAAACAACGGCTTCTGCATCATCCGGATAATCCCGAAAATTAAATTTCGTCCCCAATACCTTTACCAGCAAACTATTCGTTTTCACAAGAAATGGAACTTCTTCATTTCGTTTAACTTCAAAATACCCTTCTCCTATCAATTCTATTTTTCTATTCCCTACTCCGAATCCTTGTGAATATGTTATACGCGATCCAGCATTCAACCACACCAATGTCCCATCCGGCAAGGTTAATTTTGTTCTGGAACCAAGAGGAGCCTCCACAATGATATCCGAAAATACCTCTTTTATACTTATTCCACCCCTCCAATAAGAAAAATAAGAAACTGAGAACAATACAACAATAACAGCTGCATAACGCCAAAATTTAGACAAACAGAAATTTTCACGTTCTCTTTTATCATTCAACCTCTGATTAGCAATTCTATTTTTAAATTGTTCAAATGCTTTGCTCTTATCATATTTAACATCCTCTTTCACACTTATGGCAGAAAACCAAATTTCTTGCCGCTGCATAAAATACTTTTCATTTTCCACAGACGCAGCTATCCACTCCTTCAGTTCATGCACAGCATTTCCATCCAACTCATTACTTAAATAGGATACTATTAATTCATCAATATGTTCTTTTTCTGCTTTCATCTTTGTTGTTTCTAAAGTGAAGACGATTTATTTTAAATACAGGGTAGTCCTAAAAGAAACTTTTTTCTGTTTCAACACGAAAAAAATAAAATCAAAGCAATTAAATATTTGCTCAATTCAGTCTGAAGGAAAGATAATGCATTCTTTATATGATACTTAACCGTATTTATAGAAATACCTAATTCCTGAGAAATTTCTTCATATTTTTTCTCCTCAAATCTACTTTTTTCAAAAACACATCTACATTCAACCGGTAGTTTATCTATTGCCATACGGATTTCATGCTCCAATTCACGTTCTAATAATATTCCCAAAGGATAATTATCCGACTGCAAATACTTTTCTTCAGACATCTCTTCCGGTACTAAAACTGAAAATGAAATTTCCTTTTTTTCAGATCTAGATTTCAGATAGTCTATACAACGATTACGAACAGCCTTTATCAGATAACTTCTAATAGAAATAGTAATGTTTAAAGTTTCTCTGATTTCCCAAAGGTGAAATATTACATCTCCAACTATAGTTTCCGATAAAAAATTATCGTTCAAATATTGATTTGCTACATGACACAAAAGAACATAATGATAATCATAGATGTATTTATAAGCATCTTCGTTGCCATTTTTCAGTTGTTCTACAATCAGTTTCTCTGTGTTTTCCATTTTATTTCTTTTGAAAAAGGAATAAAGTTAACGGGAACAAATTTAGAAATTAATTCTGAGTAACCTTATAAAAGTGCAAAAAACAAATCCGTTAATCTTATTATCACACCTTAAATGGTTACAATAAAGACTAACGGATTTCCCTATTCTAGTTTTACAAACTATATCCAACACCTCAGATAAAACGAATCTGAATCATCACTCCATAAAGATTAAAATCGAAAAGAACCTTATCAGTATCCTTCTTTAGAAAACGCTTTTTCCCATCTTGCCTAATCTCCGAAACTCTATTTCCCACAGATTTCAATACCATAGTCAGTGGTTCCGTAAATAATTGTGCATTCATATCCAAATGAGGAGTTATGTTATAGCCGTTTTCTTTTTCTAGCACATTCAAGCGAATTTTTTCTCGTTCTTTTGTATAGGCAGCCACCTCTCTAAATGTACCCACCCATATTTCATTTTCCATAGCCTTTACCTTATTCCCACAATATTTCAGGATTTTGAAAAGCATCATATCCCTGCGATATTCCATGTATCATTGCCACTCCCCATCTACCGGAGTTTACCAAGCTTTCCACCCATTTATCTAAAGACTCAGGAGTTGATTTCGATTTATCTCCCCCGATGGGATATTGTTCGGTACGTGTACCTACCCTGTTCTTTGAAGTTATTTTTAATATATCACTATTAACAGCATTGAAAGGATAACAGAATGTACGCGGTATTTTTCCTGTTTTCTCATAAAGTATACTGTCATTCTTCTCTACTTCCATTTTTACTTCCTCCAAAGAAACACGCTTTAAATTCGTA
>OLFZ01000733.1_pt1 | contig 33671 bp, 28 predicted proteins | sample 1604861 | NCBI WGS metagenome assembly OLFZ01 (sample SAMEA3888895, study PRJEB22519) | human gut metagenome | biome: human gut; feature: human-associated habitat; material: faeces | place: Denmark | collected 2011 | reverse complement strand
GAGCTCGCAAGAATGTATGGACAGTAGCTAAGAACACTTGGGAGAAGGGTCTTACCTACGCTTATCGCGATCGTCGTAACAAGAAGCGCACATTCCGCGCATTGTGGATCCAGCGTATCAACGCTGCTGCTCGCCTCGATGGTATGAGCTACAGCCAGTTGATGGGTGCTCTTCACAAGGCTGGTATCGAGATCAACCGCAAGGTTCTCGCTGACCTCGCTGTTAACAACCCTGAGGCTTTCAAGGCTATCGTTGCAAAGGTGAAGTAAATCCGACGCTAGGCTCTTTTCTTCCGGGTTTTCCCCGTAGGGAGAGTGTTTAGCCTCTAGATTAGAGAAAACTGAAGATTGCATTGGTTGGAAGTATTTCCGCTGATGCAATCTTTTTTTGTGCCCGGGAAATTGGACGAAAAGTCTTCTCACGCCCTGAAAGCAGCTGTTCCAGAAGATGGCAAAGGTGGCTCCACACGCCCTTTCTGGGCGTGTGGGGGGCGTTGAGTTTGCACGAATAAAAATCCCCAGCTATCCATCAAAAAGATAGCTGGGGATTAGTGTATTATAAAGCTCTCTGCTTTACTTGATCAACTCAAGACCTGCCTCGAACTTGGTGGTCTTTTCCATGATGGCAGGAAGCTGGTTTACAACAGTCTTCAAAATCAGGAATGCTGCCAAATCATCCTTGTCCATGCCTATTGCAGGAATCTTGTTAACCTGAGCATAAAGCATGGAGATGATAGGAGCTACGAAATCCTTGTCAACATAAAAATATACCTTGTTGGCTGCTGGATAAGATACGTGTACAGGAATACCGGTCTTAAACTGATTCAACATGCCGGCTACCATAGCCTTCTCCTGAGCATCGTCGATGTCTTCTGTAATCTTGGCTGTGTTCAGGAACAAGGCAATCATATTCTCGTTAACCACCTGGTATGTAGCGTAGTCGTTAGCTACCTTCCAGTCGTCGTCATCAGCCTCTTCCTTGTAGGTTGCAGAAATCTGACCCTTCTCATTGAAGGTTACATCCTGCAAAACGCTTCTGAGCTGGCTGTTGAGCAGCATTGGAACCATTGAGATGGCATTCTTTACTGGATATGGCTCATCAAGCAAGCCTGGGATAGTTATAACTGCATCATCAGAACCTTCCCAGTTTAATACTACTGAACCTGTTGAATTGCCATTTGCATCAAACCCGGCATCCTGTACCTTCCAGGTGCCTTCAATCTTCTCGTTGCGGTTGAAATCATTTTCATTGTTGTCATCATCGCTGCTACAAGCAGTGAAGAAGCCAAGGGTGCAAACCATGGCCATCAAATAAATAAACTTTTTCATTTTCTTCTCTTTTTTTGTTAATGAATAATTTGTTGTTTTTTATCTTTTTATCTCTCTTTGGCTATATATAATAATGTTCGCGTACATTATTATATAGGTAGCTTCAGCAGAATATTATCTGTTACTTCAGCTGATACGAGATGCCGATGCTGCCGTAGATAGGGTACATCGTCTGCTCGATGGTCTCGAAATCCTTCTTGAAGATGCCGTTCAGACCCCAGCTCAGGTCGGCGCAGATGCCCCAGCGGTCGCTCAGCTTCCAGTCTATTCCGAAATCTACGCCCACCTGCCAGTTGCGCATGTCGTCGCTGAAGTCGTAGTCACCACGTTCGCCTTCGTCATGACCCAGCATCACCTTCTGTCCCGTCGGGTCGCCCTTCGGATGACCTTCCTCCTGACGGCGGAGATAACCATCATATGCCCAGCCCTCAAACTTCTTCGAGGTAACATAGCTTACGTATGGACCCAACTTGAAGCGGAGATTGTCACATACATCGTATGTTGCCTGAATCGGAACGGTGATGAGACTCATATCCACCTTGGTCACGACATCGCCCGTAAAGATGCCCTGCAGCTCCTCGCCGCCACGAACTATCTTCATGTAGTAATTCTTTACACCCGCATCGGTCTTCATGCCCTTGTTTTCGAAGCGGATTCCACCCACGAAACCCCAGTTTCCGGAGATTGGGTGATAGGCATCCACGCCCAGACTGAAGTTAGGGCGAAGGGTGTAGCTGTGAAGCGTGCGGATGGTGGCAGGCATACCGATAGGGGCAGTGCCGCCCAGGTTGTAAGCCACGCGTGCCTGATACTCATAGCCGTGGAGATACTGGTTCCAGGCGCTATTCTTGTCTCCTGCCCATGAAGCAGTGCCGCATGCCAGCAGGAGTGCCATTACTGTTATCTTTTTCATTTTTCTTCTTATTTGCAAATCAGTTTGAAACTATCCACCCAGAGGGTGCTGCCCACGGCTCCCAGGAAGTTGGCGCCATCAGAACTTGATGAGCAGACGATGGTAAGACTGTAGCCGCCGTTTTTCAGCTTCACGGGGTCTATGGTCTTTCCGTAGGATTGATAGTCGAAATCTACGCTGAAGTGATGCCATTCCGGCGTGTTTCCGATTGCCACCTTGCCGTTGTCGTCATGGGTTTCGCCTACCAGGGCGAGAGCCACAATCTGCTTGCTGCTCTGAACGTTATCGCCATAGAGTACTACCTGGTTTCCCTTCTCGTCGATGTTCTCGTAGAGCACGGCGTAGATGGTTCCGTAGTCCTTGCGGTCCAGCTCCTTCATTTCCTTGTCGGTGAATTTCTCTCCAGCCTGATACTTGTACCAGCCTTCCAGCTTGAGGGGTTTGCTGCTGAAACTGAACGGACGGCCGAACTTGGTAGCTTTCATCGCATCGCGCAGGGCATCGGTGGCGTCAAACTGTCCGATAAAGAGATTGCCGGCAGCGATAGGCTTCTTCACCATGTCGGCAAGCTTGCTGGTGCGCTGTGTGGTGAGCTTCACGCCCTTGCCCTGATAGCCTTCTTCTATCATCGTGGTAGGATATTCCTCCGGTTTAGCCGAACTGTTGCTTATCTTGAATCCCGGGTTTCCGGTTGCCCAGATATCGAGTTCTTCGCCGTTCCAGTTTTCCTTCCAGTTGTAGTATCCCTTGCTGAGGTAGGCGTTTTCGAAATCGAATTCAAATTCGTTGCTCATGGCGGTCTGTCCCTTCTTGATGCTCACCTGATAGGTGCGGGTCCATTGCTTGTCTTCTGATGTAACCACGTATGTAACAGGACCTTTGGAGAAATCGTGTACGCTTCCGCTTTCCGGCTGAATGGTGGCGCCTGGGGTGAGTCGGAACTCCGGTGCCTGCCTGCTGAGGATGGCAAACGGACGCATGGTGAACTCAATCTTGTCCTGGTCGCTCTGCACGTTGACGAGGGTATCTGCCGCATTGGCAAACCACAGTTTCAGCAGTGGTCCAGGATGGATATAAGCCTGTTCGATGTCGCATTCGGCATTGAGGGGCTCATCCTTGAAGCAAGATGTCAGCGAGAGGGTGCTGGCAGCGGTGAGAGATGCAATTATAAATTGAGATAAAACCTTTACTTTCATTTTGTTAGAACTTTTACTGTCTATAATCGATATATAAATCCGTTGGCAAAGATACGATGAAAACTTGAAAATGCCAAATATTTCTCGTTTTATTTAACTAGTTAACAGAGAATTTGAATATTTCTGTTCGTTTTTTGGATAAAAGAAGTGCCCTGAAGGCGGGAAAAGCATCTTGTAATCAATGCTTTCCCTCTTCAGGGCTTTAGGATGATTCCCGCTGGAATCCTTCAAGCTTCTCTGGGTGTAGAATTCTTTTTACAATCCTACGTCTCCTGAGTCAGTCTTGCCAGAGTCAGTGTTGCCTGAGTCAGTGTTGCCCGGATCGGTGTTGCCTGGGTCAGTCTTGCCTGGATCGGTGCTGCCTGGGTCAGTCTTGCCTGGGTCGGTGGTCTTGCTGTTGTCGAGACCCGTGTACTCGGTCATCTCCTCAGCCTTCACGTTGCGGAGCATGTTCTTCACGCGCTTGCCCTGTTCCATCTCGGTGGCAGGCAGGAAGATGACGTGCATGCCCTTGATGTTGGCACTGGTGAACTTCTTGGCGCTGTCGGCTGGGGTAGTGGTGAGTCCTACCTTGAAGGAGCCGAATCCGTCGAGCACCACTCGCTTGCCGTCGGCGAGACCGTAGTTGATCTCGGTTTCCAGGGCATTGATTACTGCGATGATGTCTGGCTCGGTCAGGGTGCATCGCTTGCTGATCTTGCCAGCAATCTCCTTGGTGTCAATAACACCGTCTACTACTGCTCGTCCATAGACCTTACCTTCGGTCTTGGAGTTCTTGCGGTTGTTAACTACTTTTCTGTACTTTACGCTCATAGTATTAAAAATTTAAAAGGTTAAAATAAAAATGTGTTTTTCTTTCTTTTTCAGCCAGGACGTGTCCTTTTTGGCAGCCCTGGGCTGTTTTACTGTTTTCCATATCAGTCGTCGGCTTAGCTCATGCAGTTGGTCAACCCCAGTGAGGTTGCGATGGCAGTGAGAATAGCTGCGGCGATTTTGATGATGGTCTTGATGGTGTCTTTTTTCATAGTATTAGATGATTTGAAATGTTTGGTTATTTCAGTGTCTGATGCCGGTTGGGCCGTCGCATGGTATAGCTTACGTGCAGCCAGCGTTTCTGTGGTTGTCCGCGCGGTTCGAGAATCATCTGGTCGAAGTCGCAGTTCTTCCGGATGAACTCCATGTACTTGAGCAGCACCTCGCTGTTGGTGACGTAGATGTCTGCAGCCTCTCCCAGCTCGTGCTGACTTCCTATAGCTCCTCCCACCTGCAGATTGAGCAGGTGGCACCTGTAACCGCTGGTGATGCGGATAGCTCCGAACTGGTTTCTGAGAGGTTCCAGAATCTTCTCGCAGAGCGTGGTGAGTCTCACTACCACGATGATGTCGTGTGGTGTGTTATCAACGCCATGTTTGATGGCCGTGCCCGATTTGGTGAATTCCCCGAGGGCGAAGTGGGGTGAGAGTAGCATCTTCTGCATCTTCTCGTTTTCCTGTTCTGTGTATTCCATAACTATGTCAATTAAAATTGTTTATACTTTTGTGTTTTTCTTTCTTTTTATTTCTGATGCAAAGATACAACATTTTTCCGGTTTTTGCAATAGGTAGAGGGTTGCAGCAAGGGTTGTCATCGGGGTTGTTTTGAAAAAGAAAACCGCCTGTGGACAAATCGGATGTCCACAGACGGTTTTTCTTTATGATATACTATACTTTTTTATTTCTCGCTCTTTACTCGCAAGAACTTATCTACCATCATCAGGTTGCTGAACTTGAATGATGGCTTGCATGCCTTCCTAGTCTTCAACTTGATGGTGAAGAGGTCGTGGGTGCCTTCTACCGCAGGCTGTTCACCGATGTTGACGAAGGTAGGGTAGATCAGCTTGCTGCCGTCAGAGTGGAGGCGGTCCTTGGAGATATTCTCCATCTTGCCCATATCCTTGACGTCGATGCCGATGAACTCGAAGTCGGTGGCATTGTATGGCAAGGCAAAGCTCAGGGCATTGAGAGATACGAGATCCTTGCCCTTCACGGTGAGGGTGATGACGTCGCCTGCCTGGTATGCCTTCTTGTCGGCTACGAGCGAGATGCTGCCTGCAACAGGAGCCACCTGCTTGCTGCTTACACCGCTCTTCAACTGGGTGGCAACCACCGAGATGTCGTAGGCATCAATCAAGCCGTTGCGGTTGATGTCGCCATTGCTTACATAGCCCTCGAAGTCCTTGTCGCCCTTGCGCAGACCGCAATAGTTGAGATAGGAAGTGAAGTCGTTCTCATCGATGCGGTTATCGTTGTTGATGTCGCCCGGCTTCTTCATCTTGCTGCCTGGGGTCTTGAATACATACAACTCAGTACCTGACGCCTGTCCGCCTTTGGTCTCCTCAACGGTCATCTTCACATACTGTGCCTCTGGCTCACCCTTGAACTTGTATTCCTTTACACCCCCATCCTTGTTCCACTCGAAGGTGCCGTTCTCAGTCCAGTTGCTGCCATCGAAACTTGTTGCGATGCGTCCCTTGTAAATCTGTCCGTGACTGTCACGCTCTGAGCTTGGCAGATACTGAATCTTGTCGAGCTTGGCGATGCCATGCAGGTTCATCGTCATGTCGAATGGCAATACGCCTTCCTTCTTGTAGTAGTCGGTGTGCCAGTAGTTCTTCTCGTTGAAGTCGAACATCTTGGCTACCTCCAGTCCTTCCCAGTCTGGGGTGGAGTTGGTGGCTGTGATGTCACGGATAGCCTCGTCGAGAGGGTCCTTGATGGTGCGTCCCTTCAGGGTGGTCCACTCTGATGCCCCGTCCTTGTTCACCGCTCTCACCTGTATGTCATACTCGGTTTCTGGTTTCAGATTCTCGATGGTGAATTCAGTGCTGCGGATGGTGGAGTGGAGCATACCGTCAATCTTCACTTCATAATAGTCTGCGTTTGCCTGCTTGTCCCATGCTGCAGTGATGGTGAACGCCTTGTTGGCGCCCTCTGCGTCCTTCAGGCTAGCTTGAGGGGCGTTCAGTGCACCTGCTGATTTGAGCAGGGCATCGCTGTTGTCGAACTGGTAGCCGTCCATGCGAAGCTCGATGGCATTGGCAGTCACGTCGGTTTTTGCCAGATGGATGCATACCATCGGGTTCTTTGTGATGTCCACTTTCTCGAAGTCGCTGCCTTTGGTGGCAAAGCGGTTGAACTGTGGAGCCTTGTCGTAGAACCAGGCGTTCTCTGTGGAGCGGAGAGCCTCCATCGTGCTCACCTCTGTCAGTTTCACAGTCTTTCCACCCATCTTGGCAACCAGCTTCTTGGGAGTCTGGCTCACGTTGATGCGAATCTCTGTAGACTGGTTCTTCTCCTGTCCGGCAAAGTTGCCCTCGGTCTTGTCGATATTGACGGTGAGGCGGTCTTTAACCAATGAGGAGTGGATGTGGGTTGTGGCGTGCTCACCGATGCGGTAGAGCTCGGTCTTGCCATCATCATCATAGAGACTGTAGTCAGACTCTCCGTATGGATAAAGCTCGAAGATGCGGTTGGAGTTGTCTATCTGCGAAACGTTGTTGTTAGGGTTCACCATCGGAATGATGGCTCCTCTCTTCACGAACACAGGCAGTTTCCAGTAAGGCGCATCAAACTCGTTGATGATTCTTCCGCCCTGGTATACCTTTCCGTTGAAGTAATCCACCCATTCTCCCTCTGGCAGATAGATGCCGTTACGGATGTCGTTGCCCTGCTTGTCCATCCTGGTCTCCTTGTAGATAGGAGCCACGAGGAAGTAAGGACCGCACATAAACTGATATTCCGTAGCCTTGCCCAGAGTGTAAGGGTTCGGGTCGTCGAGGAACATCGCTCTCATCAACGGCTTGCCGGTCACAGCTTCATGGGCTGCGGTGTAGATGTATGGCATCAGTTCTGACTTCAGCTTGAGGTAAGTTCTGTTGACGGATGCTGATGGTTCGCCGAGGATGAACGGATACTTGGCATTGGAGCCCCAGCCGTCCATGTTGAGTCCCATCGCAGTGAAGGTCTTCCATTCAAACTCACGCATGTTCATGATTGGGTTCTTTCCGCCAAAGATACCGTCCAGGTCGGAGGTGATGTTGGAGAGACCGGAAAGACCTGCGCCGATGAAGGTAGGGATATGGAAACGGATGTATTCCCAGTCGCCACCCGTCTGGTCGCCCGACCAGATGGATGCATATCGCTGTGTGCCTGCCCATCCGTCGAGAGAGATGATGAATGGGCGTGCGTTGTTGCCATAGTAAGGCATGATCTGCGCCACGTCGCTCACGCCGTTGAGTCCGAAGGAGTAGCCGTCGCCCACCCATGCCACGTCGGTCTTGAGCACTCTCACTCCTGCGGTGCCCACCTCTTTCACGATGTCGCGCTGCAACAGTGCTTCGATGCTGTCCTTAGGGTGAAGGTCTGACTGGGTCCAGAGACCAATCTCCACGCCGTGCTTGCGGGCATAGTCGCCAAACTGCTTCAGGTTCTCGATGTTGCCGTCGAGGGTTGATTCCTGGCCATAACCGGCTCCGTATCCATCGTTAGGCAGGAACCATCCCAAAGGCATGTCGTGGTTCACGTAGCGGTCGATGGCAGCTCGGGCAGAGAACTGATAGTTGTTCTTCTCGCCATTGAGCGACTCCTTGATGCCCGTCTTGTCGCTGGCACTCTCCTTGTAGCTCTTGCCGTCCTCGAAGGTCATGGTGCGACCCTTGTCTGCCTCTTTCCAGTAGTCACGGTTGTAGGCATTGAGGTGTCCCTCGTAGAAACCGAACTTAGGCAGCAGCACCGGGTTGCCCGTCAGCTGATAGTATTCGCCCAGCAGGTCGGTAGGCTTTTCGCCCACCATGAAGAATACGTCGAGGTTCTTCGATTCGTGGGATAGCTTCACGCTGCCCTTCTGGGTGGAACCGAAGTCGTAGAGTCCCGGCTTGAAGGTGTACCACATGAAGCCATAGCCTGCTGTAGACCAGTAGAATGGGGCAGGTGAAGCCACGCCGCCATCCACCCAGTTGTTGGTGTTCACGATTTCAATCTTTTCTCCCTTGTGAGAGAAGCGTCCGTTCTGCACGCCACCGCCGAAGTAGTATTCGTCTGGCTGCTCCTGGAGGGTGAGCGTCACCTTCTCCGGAGTGAAGATGGATGGTGCGCTCTGGGTAGCCACGGTCTTGCCGTTCTCGGCGTTTACAATCTTGAACAGTCCGGTGGTCTTGTTGAATATAACCTTTGCCTTGCTGCTGGCGAGGGTGATTTCATCGCCCTGCTCAGTAATCTGCAGGCTGCCCACCTTGGTGCGTGGATTGTCCACCAGGATGTGAGCCTCAGGCTTTGCCTCCGGGTCTCTCATCACGCCACCGTTGTGGTCTTCAAAGATTCTGAAGATGTTTTCGCCGTAGAAGTCAACTGCCACTCTGCGGTGGTTGGCGAAGCAGAGTTCTACGGTTGTTGGGTTGATTCTTAGAATCTGCACGCCGTCTGCCTGCGCAGCCTGTGCTGTGATGGCTGTCGAAGCAGACGTAGTTTCGTTAGTTGCGTTGGCAACCATAGGCAGGCTTACAGCCACTGCCAATGCATTGCCAACGTACATTTTTCTATAGATGTTATTCATTTCGTTTTATTTGAAACAGATGTTTTCTGTTATCCCTTCAGTGGGTTACTTCAGAATCACACCGCTGTTGTCGGTAGGGTTCTGGGTAAGAGTGCCTGGATATGCGTTGATGGCATTCTGAGGGATATAGTATGTTACGCGATAGTCTGATGCCTTCACCTCCTCGTGCTGGTTGTGAGGACCTGGGTAGTCGCGTGTCAGCGAGTGACCGTTGCGGAACACGTCATAGCTGCGCTCTGCCTGGTAGGCAAGTTCCAGCTGGCGCTCCTTGTCAATCAGCTCGAAGGCGTTGTCGGCGTTGAGCTTACCTGCAGGATAACCACCGTTTACGATGGAGCGGTTGCGGATGGTGTTCAGGTCGGTGAGCGCCTTGTCATATTCGCCGAGCTTGGCGTATGCCTCTGCACGGTTGAGGTAGATCTCGCCCAGACGGCTGATGACCGGTGAGTGAAGCTGAGAGTCCTCACCCTCGCGCGAACACTTCACGATGTAGAACTGTGGATACTCACGGTTCACGGTGATGTAGTTGTCGAGCATGCCCTGATACTCTATGCCATTATAGTTGATGGTATAGTACTCGTCGTCGGCACTGACCAGAGTGAGGTCGTAGGAGTTGCCGTTCTTGTCGGTGCAGGATACCTTGTCGCCATTGTGCTTGGTGTCGAACTGGGCATAGTGCTTGTTGCCGTCGCTGCCCACATATACGAAGCGGAACACTTCCTTGTTGTCTTCGGTGTATGTAGGCTCGATGAAGTTGGCACGTGCATCTACAATCTTCTTTGATGCAGGACGCCAGTCGTTGCGGCCCGTCTCGTTGAGCAGGTCGATGTATTTCTCGCTGGCGTACATCTCGCCCCATCCCATGCCACCGATGTTGGAATACATACCGCCGATTCCATAGTAGTGGTCATAGCCTGAGTATTCAGAAGCCACGCGCTTCACCACGAAGATGTCCTCCGGGTTGTTCTCAGGAACGATGGTGTTGTACATCATGAACTCTTCACGTGGAAGCAGAGAGTAGTCGCTGTTTTCGATTACCTTGTTGGAATAGTCAACGGCGAGCTGTGCATACTCCCGGTTAGGGTTCTCGTAGGTGCCGCTCATATAGAGATAGATGCGTGAGAGCATCGCCTGGGCTGCAGCCTTTGATGCGTAGGCTGGACCACGGTTCGTGCTGAGCAGCTGCTCTGCCTTCTTCAGGTCGTTGATGGCCTGCTCGTAGGTCTGCTGCACGGTGGCACGGTCGGCGAGCTGCAGGTCGAGGATGTTGTCTGGGGTACCGTTTACGATAGGCACACCCAGGTTCTTCTCCGGTGCCTGGTAGTAAGGACGACCGTAGGCACGGCAGAGGTAGAAATACATCATGCCACGCACGTAGTAGCATTCGCCGAGTGAGTTGTCGATTTCGGTGCTTTGTCCCTCATTTATCATGTTGATGATGTTGGAAGCCTGTGCGATGGCCTTGTAGCCTGAGTCCCAGAAGCTCTGCAGACGATAGTTGTTCGGCGTGCGTGAATAGCTGATGAACTCGAAGAAGGCATCGGTTGAAGAACCACGGATCACCATGTTGTCACCTGCATACTCTCCGCAACGGTGCATAGGGTCAGACCAGCTCTTGAGCTGAGCATACATACCGTTGAGCAAGGCATCGAGGTTGCTCGCAGGATTGTTCTTTATCTGTTCGTCCGACATGCTGTAGGTCGGGAAACGCTCAATGTCGCAAGAACCCAGGAGGGTTGCGCCAAGCATGAGCATCAATATACTTTTATTCATTTTCATTGTTGTCAAGAATTTAGAATGTTAAGTTAACACCAAGCATAAACTTGCGTACGGCTGGATAAACTGAAGTGCCTCCAGTGCTGGTTACGCTCAGCACTCCCTTGTCGTTGGTGTCTGCTGGCAACTCTGGGTCAACGCCAGAATAGTCGGTGATGGTAAACAGGTTCTCGCCTGATAGAGAGAGGCGCAGGGTCTGGATGCCATACTTCTTCAAATCGAAGTTGTAACCCAGGGTGAGTGAGCGCAACTTCAGGTAGTCTGAGCTTTCCAGATAGCGTGATGATGCCAGGTTACCCTTGTCCTGGTTGTTGTACATGGCACGTGGGTGAGTGGCGATGTCGCCTGGCTTCTCCCAGCGGCTCCAGCCCTTCTGCAGCTTCATCTGGTTGCGGTCGCCGGCATAGGCTCCGTCGGAGTCGAACTCCTGGCGATAGTAGCTGTAGATCTGGCCGCCAAGTGAATAACCGAAGTTTGCCTGCAGGTCGAAGTTCTTGTAGAACAGAGAGGTGGAGAAGCTGCCATATACATCAGGAGATGCCTTGCCACACTTGTAGTATGAAGCCTTGGAATAGCTGTCGGTTACCACCTTGTTGCCATTCGCATCGTCCATATACCACTGTGGCTTACCGTCCTCTGGGTTAACGCCAGCCCATTCCTTCATATAATAGGTGTCTACAGGCTCGCCAATCTCAAGGATGCGCTGTGCTGTACCTGCAATCGATGTACCGTCGCTGATCAGCACTGGCTTCACTACATAGTTGCCGTTGGCATCACGCTGCTTGTAGAGGTCTCTCAGTTCGTTGCTGTTGTGGGAGATGTTGGCTGTAACATTCCATGTCAGGTCCTTTGTGCGGATGATGTCTCCGCCGACGGTGAGCTCGATACCGGTGTTGCGCATCTTGCCGATGTTCTTCCAGATGGATGTCACGCCCACCAGTCCCGTTACAGGCACCTGGTAGAGGATGTTGCTGGTGTTCTTGATGTAGAAGTCGAGGGTGGCATGCAGGCGGTTCTGCCAGAAAGAGGCATCCACACCCACGCCTGTGGTATAGGTCTTCTCCCATGTCAGGTCCTTGTTTCCTATCTGAGAGATGAGCGCACCTGGATTCTCATTATAGGTGGCACCCACTGAGTAGAGAGAGTAGGATGGATAGAGGGAGGTAGGCACATTACCTACAGAACCGAAGGCGGCGCGCAGCTTGAGCTGGTCTACCCAGTCTGCCTTGAACCATGACTCGTTGTTGATGTTCCATGCTCCACTTACGGAGAAGAAGTTACCATAGCGGTTGTTGGAACCGAAGTTGGAACGGCCGTCACGGCGCAATGAGAGCTCTCCGTAGTAGCGGCTGTCGTAGTCGTAACGCCACTGTGTGAAGTAAGACTGCTTTGCCCATGCGGTGCGGTAACCGTTGGCCATCTCCGGCTTGGCAGCTGTCATGAAGTCCTCGAATCCTGAGATGAATCCTGTGGCATACACATCGGTATACTTCATTTCATAGTCGTTGAACTCGTAGGCGAGCAAAGCGTTGACGTTGTGCTTGCCCCAGCTCTTCTTGAAACGGAGCAACTGGTTGGTATAGCGGCGGGTAGATACATAGTTGTACTCTGTGGTGCGGCCATTCACTCCCTCGCCTGAACTTGACTTCGGATCGTAGTAGCCGTGAGTCTGGCTGTTGTAGTAACTGTAGTTGTTGACAGATGAGAATGTGAGCCAAGGAGCTATCTTGATGTCGAAATCCAATCCGCCAGACAGGTCGTAGGTGGTACTTGTTGAGTAGTCGCCTGCGGCAAGGTCGTTCAGATAGTTGGTTGCCTTGGAGTTCACCCATCCGTTATAGTAGTTTGGCACCAGGTTGCCGTTCTCATCGTAAGGGCTATCCCATGGCATCATGGAATACATGGCGCCCACGCTATACTGCTTATCCTTGTCGTTGGTGCGTGAACCGCTGATGTTCGGCTTGATGGTGAGCCACTCGTAAGGCTTGTAAACCACCTTGATACGGGTGCTGTAGCGGTTCATGTCATAACCCTTGACGGCACCTTCTTCCTTGAAATAGCCCAGGGTGAACATTGACTGTATGTTCTGGCTTCCACCATTCAGGGTCAGGTTATAGTCCTGGGTGGAACCGGTCTTCTTGGCAAGCTTGAACCAGTCGAAGTTGGAGTTTCTCAGGTCTTCGTTCCAGCGTGGGAAGTTCACTGACTCCACATTCTGGAACGACTTATAGTAGTCGTAGAATTCCGCACCGTCCATCATCTCCAGGTTGCCACGGTTCAAAGTGCTCAGACCGGCCTTGGCAGACAGGGAGATAGACATCTTTTCGTGCTTGGCTTGCTTGGTGGTGACTACTACGACGCCGTTGGCACCCTCTGAACCATAGATGGCTGTTGAGGCTGCATCCTTCAATACGGTCATCGTCTCGATGTCGTCAGGGTTGAGGTCGCCGGCACTGTTGCCCACAATGACTCCATCCACAACCCAGAGAGGAGCTGTGGCACCATTGATGGAAGTCTGTCCACGGATAATAATGGCTCCCGTAGAGCCAGGACGACCAGAACCAGGAGCTACATACACACCCGAAACCTTGCCGTTGAGCATGTTTTCAACGGTGGCAGATGTGATGTCTTTCAGTTTTTCTCCCTTGATATTTGCCATGGCACCAGTGAGGCTCTCTTTCTTCTGAGTGCCGTATCCCACTACGACAACCTCTTCGAGCGACTCGGTGTCTTCCTCCAGTGAGATCTTCATGCCGTTGCTGGCTTTCACCTCAGTCTCCTTGAATCCGACATACGAAATCTGTAGGGTAGCGTTGGCGTGGGTATTGAGTTCAAACTCACCATTCAGGTCGGTTACGGCAGCCAGTTTGGTGCCTTTTACTTTCACACTTGCTCCAATGACAGGTTCTCCTGTTTTGGAATCGATGATGGTTCCCTTAATCTTTCCTGTTTGTTGTGTAACAGTCAGTAGCTCATTAGATGTTGGGTAGTTAGCGTATGCAGCATTTGCAGCCAGGATAGAGGCGCATACGAGCATACCTACCTTTAGATTTTTTGCCATACTTTGTTCTGTTCGTTCTTGCAGGCTTTTCATTTCTTAATTCCGTTATAAGCAGCTATTATAATGTATATAGTCAGCTTGCATTTACCAGTTTTTGCCCCTATATTAGTGCCTGCTTAGATAAACTTCAAGGTTTAAAATCTGATACTTGGTGCAAAGATATATTAAATTTTTGATAAACCGACAAGTTTTTACGAATTTTCTTTCGTATTGATGAGGATTTTATTAAAGGTGTTATAAAATCCTTGTTTTTTGTGATAAAAATTTACGAATGAGGGTAGAGATTACAATTATTTTATACTTATCCCAGCCAGTTGGTAAAGATAAGTATGCATTCTGTTGAGGAAGCAGATGAGCAAATCCTTGTTCATTGCCGTTCCAAAAATGCGCTTGAAGCCGAAATCGGTCAGCAAGCTGATGTATCGTTCTTCTACCTGTTTCATACGATATTCAATTTATATTCTATTTCAATTTATCGATTTGTTCCTGGGTTAGACCGGAATACTTCATAATCAGATTGATGTCAACACCATCTGCCAGCATAGTCTTGGCTATTTCCAGGCTTCTTTCATTCTTGCCTTTTTCCATGCCTTTTTTCATACCTTTTTTCATGCCTAATTCCATACCCTCCGCAAGTCCTTCTTGCTTCGCCGTATCAATGGAATTCTTGATATCCCTATATGCCTTCTTACTAGCTTCATACTCCCGAATCTCCTGAGGAGTAAACTTGGCAATCTCGGCTTCTTCGAAAAGTCGGTCGAAAACCTTATCGCACAGCTCCTTCGGACGCTGGGTAAGCTTGTAGAGGTTCTTCAAGGCATAGAGCCACTTCTCGTAGAGTGTCTCCAGTTCTCCTAAGGTCTTATTGAACTTGGCAATCTCTACATAGATAAACTCCAGCTTATCGTAGAAAATCTTGTGGGTAGCGGTATCGCACAACTGTACATGGTGGCGGATCTTCTCCTTGTCGAAGGCATCCTCGTTCATGTTGAAGTTGAGCAGGGCTACGGTGTAGACATGATTGAGCTTGAAATCCCAGTCACTCCCCTTTGGTGCCTGTTCACGGATAGGGAAAGTGGAGTAGAAGAGGGAGCGGTCCTTGAAATAAGCCTGGTAGGCATTCTGCATTTCAACGATGAACTTCTCGCCGTTTTCTCCTTCGCAATACACGTCGAAGATAGCACGGCGATCGGTATAGACATCCCCGACGTGCTCCGGGTTCAGATACGAAACGTCCTTTACAACCTGTCTGCCATTAAACAAGCTGTTGAGGAAGCAGATGAGCAAATCCTTGTTCATTGCCGTTCCAAAAATGCGCTTGAAGCCGAAATCGGTCAGCAAGCTGATGTATCGTTCTTCTACCTGTTTCATACGATATTCATTTAGTTTCACTGCAAAATTACGCTTTTTTCCTGAAACGACCAAATAAAAAGTGGGAAAACTGCCTGATAGACATTCATAAATCTCTCTATAACATACCTAAGAGGGTGTGTCATAAATCAATGATGCAATTAAAACCGTCAAAATACTCTAAAATACGGGGGCGATTGTTTTGTAGTTTGAAATTTTTTAGTACATTTGCAACCGAAAACTTAGTTTAAACACCAAAACACAACTGTAATATGCTAGACATAAATCTTTCGAATGCAATATGCCCCACTTGTGGTAAGCAAGTGTCATTGGGAGTTATAAGTAAGTATTTTTGGCATGGTACCAATTATTATACCGAATGCAATCATTGTGGGCAAAGAATACATCCTTTAAAAGAACCAGTAAGTATGTTCAAATGCTTTTCTTGGGGTGGAATGTCTGTTATGCTTCCAATGTATTCATACTGGTATCTGGTAGCGTGGGATTTTATCCCGGCACTCTTGTGTGCAGCTCCTTTTACTATTCTTACTGTTTTGATGACTTGCATCCTAGTGATACGTAATATTGAGTTCACAACTTAAACACAAACAAAGATGAAAAAGTATTTAGTAGCACCGGATATCCCTTTCCTCCGTTAGGCGTCCCGGCGGATTTGTAATCCGCCGTCAAAAAATGACCTAACCTCTTTATGCTCAGGGGATATGCTATCCCCAGCAATCAGGCAGCAGCCGGCATATCGATGGGATAGGGGGATTTCTGTTTATCTGTTACCTCTAAGATAATATCTTATTTCATTTTTTCTATTTGTTCCAGGGTAAGACCTTCTTGTTTTCCAGGAGATTCTACGTATATTCATCGGAACATGGGGAAATATTTCTTTTTTTCTTAGATTTCTCAAATATAATTTGGTGTTTTCATTTTTTCGGCGTATTTTTGCAGAAAGAATGTGAAAAAATAACGAAAGCAATTTTAAGAAAAAGGAGTTTGTTATGACAGCATTAAATATACAAGCAGCACAGAATGATATTATTCGTCAGGTGCTTAATACACAAGATATCCATCTTTTGGATAGGATAAGAAACCTCTTTGCCCAAAAAGAGGCAAATGAGGCGTGTATGGTTCAAGAAGAGCCTTGCATGACTAAAGAAGAAATACTCTCAGGTTTCGACAATGCCCTCCATGAGCTGAAGTCCTATCGTGAAGGAAAGCTAGAGCTTAAACCATTGGAGGACGTGCTGAATGAGTTGTAAGATATTTACTTTCCCTTCTTTTGAAAGGGAAGCTAAACGATTGAATAAGCGCTATAAGTCGTTTAAATCTGATTTGAAGGAATTGATGAATGAGTTAAGTTCTTCCCCCTCTTTAGGTGCAGATTTAGGTGGTGGCTTGCGTAAGGTTCGTATGGCTATCAAATCGAAAGGAACTGGTAAAAGTGGCGGTGCCCGTATTATAACAGTTGTGTTAGCTGATATAGAGGATGGTCTCGGCTTGCTTTATATTTATGATAAATCGGAGCGGAGTACTTTAAAGGGGAAAAAATTGACAGATTTGTTGAAGAAGAATGGCTTAGTTTGATATGCTATTTAAGAAAGGAGTAATTTATGAAGGAAAAGAAACTAAAAGTATTCGCTCTTCCTATTGAGGAGTTTGAAAAGAAATATCCTGTTAGCTATTCGATAGTAGTACCAGAAATTCCTGAAGGACATGTGGCAAAGTTTGTTTCTGTACGCCCTTGCTAGATTTCTATAATTCTGAAGAATAGAACAATACAACGAAAATTCCCTGTTGCTGATGCTACCTGACAAGCATCGGCAACAGGGAGTCTTTGTTTTACTCCTCGTCCTTGTTCTGCTCATCTCCCATACGATACTTAATGTCGTAGTTGATGATGAAGTCGAGCTCTTCTTCTGTAAAGCCGTAATGCTTGGCGAGAAGCAAGGATTATATGTATATTTTGTCTATTTCTTTAGAAAGATATATTGTTTGCGTCAACACATACAATATGTTGGAATAGTGGATGATGGCGTTGAAGTCTAGCTCTGTGCCTTTTCTGTCTTTAAGCCATTTCTCTGCTATTTGGTATCCGCCAATATAGTATCGCCAAACTTCCTCTGGTACATTGTCGTAATAGTTTTCTTTGTTGATGTACACTTTGCCGTCTTTCCATTGAGGCTTAACGATTATGCTGCTCCCGTTTCCTTTGAAAGGGAATTGACTCTTGGCATTCCATGTTGCCGTATTGTCCATAAGATGCAGATGACGCAAGTGGTTACCCAATGCCGCAAGTTTTTTAAACTCTTCTTCATTTTGAGGGTATGGAATACGAGGAAACTGGTATTTCAGTTGTTCCTTGAATTTCTCTCGATAGTTTGAGGAATGCAGGATGGCATAGATGTAGTCGAGCAAATCTTCTGGGGAAGGTTCTACTCCTAAGCAGTCGGCTAGTTTCTTGATGATGTCTCCATTAAGATTAGAAATTATGGTTTCCTTTTCGTCACCTAATTCCTGAGTGCTGGAGTCTCCCTGGTTGACAGCTTTACTCGTATCAACGTATAAAGGATACACGTATCCTCCTCCACGATAGAAGATGTTCAAGTCTACTATTGTGTTGGTAACGAAGCATAAATTCCAAGGCATGTCGCCAACTACATTGCCACTCTTGCCGATGATTAAACCTAGATTCTTGCTCTGGTCTTGGGTGGCAAGGTGGCGCATTGTATCATAAACAGGTCTGGCAATAAATCCTTTGGATTTGTTTGTGAAGTATGTATATCGTTTATCCAATGGGCGATATGTAGCTTCTTTAAAAAACTCTTCTTTTATGCCAAATTCTTTAATGTTACGAATACCATTGATTACTTTTGAGTCTTCACTCTCTTTGGTGATGTCATACTTTTCTTTGATGGCTTGCTCCTCCAAGTCTCTGAAGTCTTGAACTATCCTTTTTATTCCATTTAGACTAGATTGGTAGGCGATAGAATCTCTTTTGGTACATATTCCAAGAGCCTTTTTTATAAAGAGCTCTTCAACAGGGAATCCTTGCCCGAATTCTGTTTCCATGTTCTTCTTGATTGGGAGAAGAAAATACATCGGTGATGTAGGTGTAACTTCTTCAAAATCTAAAGCCACCAAGTCGTTCTGCTCCAAGAAATCAAACTTGTCTTTCTTCTTTCCATATAAATCTTTATAATATACTTTGGCTAAGGAAGATTCGCTTTTTTCTTTTCCGGTTTTTACAAAGAGAGTGATGCATACCCCGCTTTCGATTCCAAACACATTCTCGTCTTTAGAACCATCAGGGCAAGTCTCTTTTGTTTTGTTACTGCCGTGAAGATTAATGATGTATATATTATCAAAAGTCTTCAGCAGCTGATAACGCATTCCTCTAAAAGTGAGACTGTCTAAATGTGTGTTGGGAGTGATGTAGCCTATAATACCCTTGCCATTTTCTTCTATGAAACGCTGTGCCAAAGCGATAAACTTCACGTAGTCATTATTTAGCCATTTCGTGTCGGCAATCTTCTTTGCCTTTTCATTTTTTTTGAGTATTTGGTCTGGCTCCTGCTTGTACTTTTCTATGAGTTCTTCTATCTCGTCAGCCTTGTTTTGGCTCTCCCCATTGTATGGAGGATTGCCCAACATCACCATGATAGGACGTTGCGACTTGATGCGGTCGGCTTCCGCTTGTTCTAGGGAAATCCAATATCCTGTGTTGCTTTCTCCTGTCTTGTTTGGCTTTCTGAGAGAGTCGGTAAGGCAAATGTGGAATGCATCGTCTTTTTCAGTCTTATAACCAGTATGTGCCAACACCATATCAAACTTGATGTGTGCTACAGTATAGGACGCCATCTGTATCTCGAAACCATACAGACGAGGCAAAAGACAGCTGTGGACATATTTCTGCCAAAGTGTCTCCTGTCCCTTATATTGGTCAGCGATATGATTGATGATTTCCGCTAAGAATGTACCGGTTCCTACTGCAGGGTCTAGTATCTGTACTTGACTAAGTTCCGTTTCTCCATCCAGCGTCTTGTGAATGATTGTGGTTGTGTCGGCCAAGCCTTCTTCAATACTCAACTTGTTCTTCAGAAGAATGTCTATGGAATCTACGATAAACTTGACGATGGGGAGTGGGGTATACCATACGCCGAAGTTCTTTCTGTCTGCTGAATTGAATGCTTTCAGAAAGTCTTCGTAGAAGTGTATCAGTGGGTCTCGGTTGTTTCTGATGTCTCGTTCGAACATTTTTTGCAAATTGGTGGCACCGAACATCTCAACCAAGTCGTCGATAATCCAGGAGATGCTCTCATGGATTGTATTACCAGCCAAGTCGTTGAAGATTCCTCGTAGCAACTTGTTGGTTTTAGGTATCAGCTCAGCTGCCTCTGCCCTGGAGAAATTCTCTGGGGTGGAGTCGTTTAGTCGGGCTGCAAATAAGCCGTAAGCTACTGTCTGCGAGTATATCTTGGCAAAGCCATCCTCGTCGAGATTTTGAATGAGAGAATCCTTGAGATCTGTATAAGTCTTCTTCAATAGTCCCGATGCATTGTCTTCGCCGTTTTCCTTCAATAAGTCTGTAAGAATGGCACACATCATCTGGCTTTTCTTTGCCATGAGATCCGCCAAAGTTGTAGCAGAGCGAATAGGTTGAATCTTCTTCCCGATGTATTTGCGAAGGAACGAACATAGCTGTTTGCCTTTTTCGCTGTCGGGTATGATTTCATCGTTCTGGCATGTGCCTATACAAATGTCCAAGATAGGAGTATCGTTGCCGCTTTCATAAAACAGAAAACGGAGGTAATCTGTAAAGACTGCATGGTTCATCGCCTTCTTGTAGCGGTCGAACTGTTCCTGGTTTCTTCCTTTTCCCTCTAAGTCAGGCTTGTTGATGTCCTTGGTTTCTATACTGGCTACAGTTACAGCATCACGCTTGCGAATGATGGATATGTCGGGCTTACCGCAAGTCATATTGCGTGGCTCATTGATAGCTTGATATTCTGGCTGTAGCAGACTATTCAATAAATTCTCCAATGCCGAGCGGTAGCTATACTCGCTGGCATCATGAGTACTATAGGTTGCGTTTAATGCCTTAAAGTACTCATCTAGAAGATTTTCAATTGACAGATTCTTTTGCATGTTGGTAGGAGCTTTAAATCTTATTACTGAAATCTGTGAACTAATAAAAATGTATTCCGAGGGTACAAGATACAAAAAGAGCGTACCCGTCATCTCGTTGAATTCCAATTCAAGGCTGCTCCTACCACAGATGGCCCAACTACGAAATACAAGAGATGAGGGTACGCCATATCATGGCGCACCGTCTCATACTGTACGTTCGTAGTTTTGAATTTTGCTTTGGTAGGAGCTATTCTGAATTGAACTTCCAGTCGAATCGATACGAATCTAATCGTTAACCCACGAAAATAGAGCAGGTTTGGCATTTGCCTCGCCATACTTGGGGACAAAGGTACTACAAAATCTTGGATTGACAAAAAAATAATCTCATTTTTCTTTGCGCTTTCCAAATAAAAGCGTCTCTTTGCACCAAAGTTAATAATAAACTTTGGAATTATGGTAGGTATATTGATTTTTGCAATAATCTTGACTTATGTCACATTCGGATCTTTTCTTTGTGACGATAGAGAATACTGTTACAGGAGATAAAAAAGACACTCTGCAACAGAAATAAAAAATATTTGATTGGGGGATGCCAATGACATGGCCTATAAGTTCTATAATAAAGAGCGGGAAATTATACAGGCAGCACAGAATGATACAGATGAGGCATGTATTGTTCAAGAAAAGCCCTGCATGACTAAAGAAGAAATTCTATCAGGTTTCGACGAAAGCTAGCAAGATATAAACGGAATTGAATAGGTCAGCGCTTACGTCCTTTACCAAATAACTCAGAATGTGAACCTAAACGAACTAATTCAATTATGCCATTTTCTTTATCAAACCAAATCAAAAGTGTGTCATTCTCAACATGGCATTCCATAAAGTTCTTCCAGTTACCTTTCAAAGGGTGAGGATTATACTCTTCTGGTATCTGATTACCTTCTGCCAAAAGCTTAACTATCCCCATAAGCGTTGCTACAAATTTTTTATCATTCTTAAAACGCTTATAATCTTTCTTGAACTGTGAGGTCTTTCGAATTTCTTTCATAAGCTCTATTCCTCCATTGATGCCATGAAACTTTCTAAGCTATCTACCCGAACTACACCTGCATCATGACCACTTTCTGCCTCTTTCATTGCTGCCAATGTTTCTGCGTTTGGGATGTCTTCCAAGGCAGCACTCCTAGAGATAGGGGAGTCCGAAACTATTTTAACGCCTTTCATAAGAGAGAGAACGTTCTTTAATTGCTCCAACAAAGATGGACTATCTATTTGTAATGTCAACTGTGCCATAACTTAATATTTATTTTTGCAGCAAAGATAAGAGTTTTCTGTGAAACCACCAAATTTTTAGTCGAGTTTTTGATTCATGGTTCTATTCTCGCAGTTTTTTTGGGACCTGTTCGGTAATATGAAGGAAAAGAAACTAAAAGTCTTCGTTCTTCCTATAGAGGAGTTTGAAAAGAAATATCCTGTCAGCTATTCCATAGTTGTACCTGGTATCCCAAAGGGACATGTTGCAAAGGTGGTAAAATTCTAGTGTTATCGAATCTGAAACAAGCCTCTTTTGAGGTTGGTTTAAGCCTTACGTAACGTTTATTTCAGGCTTAAACCAACTCCAAAAGAGGCTTGTTTCAATTGGTAGGGAGATGCTTTTGAGGGGCAAAAGAGCCCTACTTCCGATGAAGGAGCTTCTCGATGATGTGGCAGTTGAGCTGCTTGCCGATGAACTGCATGTAGTAGTGCGTGATGCTGTCGGGCTGGATGTCGCGGCGGCGCTCCATGTTGCGAAGCTTGCTCAGCTGTGTGGAGGGATGGTTCGGGGGCTTCGTGCCGATATGAGTGAAGAAGTCACGGTACAGGCGGGTGAGCGGGATGTCGCGCTGCCATTCGTCTACCGGACGGTCCTGATTGGCATTATACACCAGTTCTATCAGCCAGCGCTGAGGACAGCGCCAGGTATATTGCGCAGGACTCTGGCTCATCAGCCAGTGATAATCTTCCACCAGCTGCTGGTGGGCCTGCAGTTTCAGATTGCGATATTCTTCGTTCGTCATAATTCCAAGAAATTTGATGATATTCCTATACCGCCCACGGCTCCACATCCTTCGGCAGTATCTTGCGCTGAAGGCGCTCGGCGATGCAGTCTTCCTCCGAATTGCGCTCGTCATACCTGCCGCACGGCTGGCGAACATACAATACCTTGCCCGGCTGGCAGAACTCCTGATCTCTCACCTTCAGCATTTCTACGATGGTATACGACTTGCCCTCTTCCGGCTTGTTCATGCGCCTTACCGTGAACAGGAAATCGGCGAGGTTAGCCCACTGGGCACTGCCCGCAATGGAATAGATGTCGAGCGGAGGAAACGACTCATGACCGTCCTTGTACTGGATTCTCGGGTGAGCCACCACTATCGTCCATACCCGTCGGGCACGGCTCCATGCCTGCAGCTTCGTCAGCATCAGCCTCACCTTCTCCGTTTCCGTGGCTCGGCTGCCGCCCTCCGTCATGTCGATGAATACGTAGGGGTCTATCACCAGGAAGTCGAGACCGTGCTTGCGCATGTCGCGCTCAGCCATCGCTATGATGTAGTCGCTGTCGGGCAGGCGCGTCTTCGTGTCGAAATCCACCATGTGCTGCGTCAGGTAGCTGATAACCTTGCTGTTCACCTCCCTGGCATCTCTCTCCTCCATAGTCTGGTCCATGCTGGCGGTGTCTTCCACTCCCAGTGCCACCCTCGCTATCTCCCTGACGTGCTTCGCCTTGACTGGTTTTTCGAAGGAGAAGAACGCCACGCGCTTCTGGCGCTGGAACATCAGATGAGCCATCATGCAGTTCAGGAAATCAGTCTTTCCGGAGTTCGGGATGCCCGTCAGGATGATGAGTCCGCCGTCGGAGGTAGGGTGGAAGATGCGGTCGGTGAGCATGCCCATGCCCACGTCATATCCCTTGTCGTAGTTGCCCATCATCACCTCCAGGATATCAGGTTCGTGCTGGTGCAGGTCGTAGATGTCCTGCGCCGCCACGTCTTCCGCTTCCTGTATGATTCGCCTCACCTCGTTGGCTCCGAAGGCGGCATAAACGTCGCTGATGTCCTTGCGGTTGCCGGAGAGATGCACCACCTTGGCGCGTGCGGTATAGGCGTTGAGCAGCGCCTTCACCATGCCTCTGCCGGGGCGGTCGGTATCTCCGCAGATGATGATTTCCTCCACCTGGGCTATCCATTCCTCGAAGGCCTCGTGGCTCTCGTCGATGTTGGTCTGGGCGCCGTTGGCGATGCTCAGCACGTAGGGGAATCCGCAGCTCATCAGCGTCAGTCGGTCCTTCTCGCCCTCGGTGATGATGAGCTGGCTGACGGGTTCGGCATCGGGACGGATGGGGTTGATGCTGTCGATGCCGTAGGGGGCGCAGGGCTTGGTGGGCGACTCCTGGGCGAAGTCCTTGGACCATTCTCCGGTGATGGGGTTGAGGACGACGGAGCGGAATTTCACGTTGATGATCTTGCCGTCCAGATAGTTGCAGTAGGCGATGGCTGGGACGAGGGTGATGCCGTGAGGGTCTTCGCTCTTCCCGTCGTCGGCTTTCTTGTGCATGTAGGCGCACATCACTCCCGCTTTCTTCACCGTTTCGGGGTCCAGTTTCATCGCCAGGATGTAGCTCTTCACCTGGTTCTGCAGGGCTTCAATTTCCTTGGGCTGGAGCAGTGGGCGTGCCTTGGGACAGGTGATGGCGAGCTGGGGCGAGTGGAAATGCTCCAGGAACTGCTGGCATTCCTCGTCGCTTTCCAGGGGGTAGATGGGGTAGAGCCAGGAGCGCACCTCCTCGTTGATTTCCTTGTAGTCGCTGGATACCATGGGCACGTAGTTCTTGTCCTTCTGCTGGTTGGCTTTCTGCTTGCTGGCTCTGGCGTAGTAGGCTCCGTCGATGCGTGAGGATTCCTGGTGGTTGAGGGCTTTCATCTCCTCGAGCATGCCGCTGCAGTTGCATCTCCAGCAGTGGAAGTATCCGTTGCTTCTCTTCACGAAGCATCTGCGGCTGCTGCATTTGGGGCAGGTAACCTGGACGTCGAGTCCGCCCTTGATGATTTGTTTGATGGCGTCGGTGGTGATGGCCTGCAGGTTTTTCAGGGTTACGGGTTGCTCTTCGGTATTGCCGGAGTTCTCGTTTGTGGTGTCGATGTCATCGGATGCTTTTTGGGCGATTCCGTTGTGCTGCTGTTCGTACTCGAGATAGAGCTTTCTTTTTTCATCAGGAATCTTTTCCTTGATTTCGGGGAAGTCGGTAGCGTAATATCGTGGCTTCTCATTGTGAAAATCTTCTTGTTTCATAGGTTGATATTGAATTTGCGTTTAATGATTGTTGTTTTTAGGCACGGATTACACGGATTTTTTTCTGTGATTATAGTCGCTTTACTTACATTAGCGTCATAAATCCGTGCAATCCGTGCCTTATCTATGTCCTAGGCTACTGGTTCCACTTCTTGGCAAACTTGTTCCATGCTGCGGAATCCGAAGGTCTTGGCGGTGCCTCATTCGGTATTCGGATCTGCTTGATGGTTCCGTCTTTGTTCCTGACGTCGTAGAATCTCTGTTCCGTTGCCTTGTCCTGGTATTCATAGGCGGAGACAGGTCGGTTCTGTCGAATCATCTCGGCAGCGTGCTGCATCATGTAGAGCCGGATGTCGCTGACGGCAGCAGAAATCTTCTTCTGCATGAAATCTTTTTGGATGAGATTCTTGATCCAGCAGCTCTGCCCCAGCAGAGTAGGAATCTTCATCATTCTTTCGCTGTGCTCCAGGAGGTAAGGGTAGAGGTAGGCGTTGAAAAACTGACGGGTAGCCATGGTTGCGGGGCATGCCGCCTTCTTGTCGATGTATAGCTCCGGCATCAGTTTCAGCGTAGTTTCGTTGATGGTTTCCACGATGTTGGTGTAGGCATCCTGATCGGTAGCGATGTAGTTGATGAGCGACTTGGCTGCGGCTTCGATGCGGGCCTTCTGTTCGGGCGAAAATTGATTACCCGGATTTCCATTTTGTGCAAAACGGTTTCGGCTAACATTATTGCTATTATTCTTTTTAATATTTTTCTTAATATATATATTATTATAATTATAATAGCCGACTCCGTTTTGCATGTTTTCGTTCGAATTTTCGTCCGAAATCTGCTCGTTTTCCACCTCATTTTCCTTCGCTACATGCCAGACGGGAGAGTAGAAAGCCATGAGATTCTGCTCGCTATGAGAGCACCTTTTGTCCTTCCAGATGAAGCCGAATCCCGTACTTTTCAGTATGGCCTCGATAAAGCTGTGACGGCTATGGAAGTTCATTCCCTTAGCTATCTGACCGAACATGTTTCGGTCGTATACTTTGTCGAGATTCATCCATGCCGGTTCCCCGAAGTAGAGCAGCAGGATCTTGCGGATATTGGAATCCGTAAGTCCATTCGTATGCCATGTTGCCATCAGTCTGCGAACCAGTTTGATGTCAACTGTAGTAGTGAGCGGCTTGATGGTGAAGCCGTTCCCGGCACTGTATCCCGTGCCTCCGGAGTTGTCATTTGTTTGTGTTGTCATCATAATTCAATTTATTTATAAATTTGTATAAGATTGATAAAAATCATTACAGGCATTCATCGCTTCATCTATATCCTTCAGATCTTCCACCAGATACTGTCCGAAGCTCCCGAATGCTGCGATAAACTCCGCTCTCAGCTGTTCCTGCTGGTCGGTATCATCTATTCTGCATACAGCATAAGGACAGATTTTCTTCTTGGTCATATGCCGTAAAGCTTCATGCTTATTCAAGTCTGGGATGAGTGTGATAATGGTGATAGCTAATCGTTTAGCCATATTCTGGTGAAGTACTTTATCAGCATTGCATTTCAGAATTTTTCCTATCTGTCCATTTCCCATTCCAGCCCTCTTTGTGATTGTGCCTTTACAGATGTTGTTCAGTTTCAGAATCCTCAGTATAAACTGTATGATTCTATCCGTCTGAGCTCTTTCAGCCTTCCAGACTATCAAATAGACTGTTGATTTCTCCGCTTTTTCAGCATCAAAATTATTGAAAATATTCTCTGCCATGTTCTTTTGTTAGTTGTTCTATTTTTTATCTTTTAATCTACTGCAAAGTAACAAAAAATAGCTGAACCGGCAACGATTCTTTCCACTTCCCCCTCTAGGGGCGTAAGTGGAAAAAATAATTTTGAAGGATGTCTGGTTATCCCGAAAAGGGGATATTGGGTTGGATACAACCTCTTCTCTGTGTCTTGCCACGCTCGACATAAATACGTCGATAGAACCCGTATTGATGATTGAATATTTTAAGTCCCACAGATTTCACAGATTTACACAGATTTTTTTTTCTCGAACATCAGAATGAAATCTGTGTAATCTGTGAAATCTGTGGGACTTTTGAATAATATCTCTGTGGGGTAGAGGTAAAGATGAGTCGCAATTATTATGCAATGGCAGGAACCATCGGACCGTATAGGACGACAGGCAAACTGTTAAGAAACCTCCATATATTCAGTGAAAGTTCAAAATCTATTTGATTTTTCAACATGTTCTGAAACTTTTCCCCGATTTCCTTGCGTGTTTCAAAATAAAAACTTATCTTTGCGGTGACGTTTTAAAAAGAAAATAAAGAATAATACTCATTAATAAATTATATGATTATGATGGATTTTACTTTATCAAATTGTAAGGACTTGGATGTTCGCAAGGGTACTTGCGGCATCACGAAGCGTTTTGCCATCCTGCTGGTCATGATGGTTATGATTTCGAGCAAAGCATTGGCTGGTGACAACATTGAAGTGATTGATGGTTTTAGGTATTTACTTGATTCGAGTACAAAAACTGCAACTCTTCTGCCTAATACTGAAAAGTATACAGATGATAATATTGCGGTTCCTGAATGTGTGAAAGCGAAAGATGGGAATAATTATAAGGTTACGGCATTTGGTGATGGGTGCTTTGAAAATTATGGATTTATAACTTCCATCACGATTCCTTCATCTGTTACTTCGTTGGGAAAAGTGTGCTTCGAATATTGTAACGGTTTGACTTCCATCATAATTCCTTCATCCGTTACTTCGTTGGGGGAGAGGTGTTTCTCAGGTTGTAGCGGTTTAATTTCTATCACTCTTCCTTCATCTGTTACTTCGTTGGGGGAGTATTGCTTCTTAGGTTGTCGCAGTTTAACCTCCATTACTATTCCTTCATCTGTTACTTCGTTGGGGGAGAGGTGTTTCTCAGGTTGTAGCGGTTTAATTTCCATCACTCTTCCTTCATCTGTTACTTCGTTGGGGAAATATTGCTTCGGTGGTTGTAGCGGCTTAACCTCTATCACGATTCCTTCATCTGTAAATTATTTGGGGAGCTTTTGCTTCGATAGCAACCTTGAACGTATATACTTTAAAGGTAAAAAACCTTATCATATAAGCGCAGCTGAAATCCCAACAAAATGTATAATTTATGTTCCTGCAGAATATCTTCAGGACTACAAAGACGCTTTGGGATTTGGTTATGACTATATTTATACCTGGAATCCAAACGAATCTGGCGATGACGACAAGCCTGTTACGCCATGTGCTACTCCTTCCGTCTTTTATGGCGCTGGCAAGTTGAAGTTCTCTTGCGAAACTGCAGGAGCTAAGTATCATTATACTATCAGCGATAAGGATATGGCTACAGATGCACTTAGCGAAGACGGTTATGTAAACCTTTCTGCAGCTTATGACATATCAGTATATGCAACAGCTGATGGCTATTCAGCATCCGAGAAGGCGAAGGCAACACTATATTGGGTCAATGCCAACCTGGAGAATGCAACCAACATCAACCAGGCTAGAACCCGTGGCGTTGTGGCTTCTGCCCATGACGGCATCGTCAGCATTTCGGGTCTTGATAATGGCGAGGTGGTCAAGTTCTATGCAGCTGATGGCAAACTCATCGGCTCCTCTTCTGCCGTTGACGGTACCGCATCCTGCGCCGTATCAGAAACCATGGTCATCGCAAAATTCGGTGATAATGCCATCAAGGTAGCCGTAAAATAAGCGTTTAAGGTCGCAAATTGTGACCTTAAAAATAAAGATAGAAATATGGCAGATAATATAGAACATCAAGATAAAGGAGAACTGGTCGCAAATTGCGACCAGTTACAAAATGATAAAGTCGTAGTTTCCACTCCTGTAGAAAGTCGAATAATGTCTATTCGTGGAAATCAAATTATGATAGATAGAGACTTGGCTGAACTTTACGGAGTGGAAACTAAAAGATTAAACGAGGCTGTAAAACGTAATATAGAACGTTTCCCTGAGCGTTTCCGTTTTCAACTAACTAAGGAGGAAATGGCTGAACTGGTCGCAAATTGCGACCGGTTCAATAGTTTGAAGCACTCAACAGTTCGTTCATATGCTTTCACTGAGCAGGGAGTGGCTATGCTCTCCACTGTTCTTAGAAGTGAAACCGCAATTCGTGTAAGCATACGAATTATGGATGCATTTGTTGCAATGAGACGTTTCATGGTGACAAATGCAGAAGTTTTCCAACGTCTTTCAACAATGGAGTACCATCAACTGGAAATGCAGCAACATCAGCAGGAAACAGACAAACGCATTGACGAGGTATTCCGCAGATTGGACGAGGGTAATGCAAAGCCGAAGCAGGGTGTGTTCTACAATGGGCAAGTTTATGATGCCTATACTTTCGTGTCTGACTTGATTAAGAGTGCGAAGAAACGTATTATCCTTATCGACAACTATGTTGACGAGACAGTATTGACATTGCTCGATAAAAGAGAAAATGGTGTGTCTGCGGTCATCTATACTCAGCAGATAAGTCGTCAGTTCCAGCTTGACATAGAGCGTCATAACGCTCAATATGCACCGATTGATGTTGAAACATTCCGTTTATCACATGACCGCTTCCTTTGTATAGATGATGATGTGTATCATATAGGAGCATCTATCAAGGACTTGGGCAAAAAGTGGTTCGGATTCTCAAAGATGGAGATACTTACACCAGGTGAATTGGTGGAAAGAATCAACAGAGAGTAAGACGTTTCTATATGTAAATCAATAATATATGATAGGAGAAATTTGTGGATTTCAAGGATATGTGGATGAAATTAGAGGATTAGCAGAAATACTCAAATTGCGATTTTAAAGCTTTTGCCCTTACAGGGCGCCTTGTTTGTAACTGCATATACCCCAGGGCGTTGCCCTGGGCTAGGAGCTTCTGCCCTTTCAGGGCGTATTGGGTAATTTCAACCGTACAGGTAGAAATTTGGCGGAATCAAAATTAGTAAAGAAAAAATAAAATAGAGGAAGAATGACAAAAATAAGTAGTTTGTTTGTATGTGGATTGCTTGTAATAACTGCGTTTACGCTGGTTTCATGCAATTCTGAGAATGAAATTCCGACGGTAACAGAAAACGAATTACCAGAGGTAATAGCTCAAGACTTCAATAGTCGCTACGGAGACAACACCATAGAACACGTTTATACGGGTTCTGACTTTTACCGCCACACAGGGCAACAGGAAACGATGGTCTATTCCAAGGACAAGGCAGGAAATGAATTGTTTGTGGCATACGTGGATAACGTGTGGAACCGCACTGTGCAAACCCTGTCAGCCATTAATGATTTGCCCGATGCCGTGCGGTGGAGCTTTTTTAAGGAAGTCCCCAATGCTACCAAATACGAGTTTAGGAAGATAAATGAAGTGTCACAGGCTTGCATAAGCGGCACATACTATGAGCTGTGTTATCTTCTTTATGATTCGGTCTTTGCTAATGACTCGTCCATACCAAGCCTCCACACGCTTGTTATCGACAGTGAAGGCACGGTTATTAAGTCGTGCGGATATGAACTGAACAACTCCGCATATGTGCGTCCGCTTCCTTCCGACATAGAATGGATTTCTGAGCGTTACAGTGCTGCTGTTGTTCTCGGGTATGTAAACGATATGGGCTATGACGAATATCTCATCATGCACAACGGAGTGTTGAAGTCTGTTTCGTTCGATTCAAACAGCATTGACACAAGATGGAAAGAAACGAGATATGCTTTGCCTAAAGACATCGTTGTTCCAAGCCGCGTGCTTGACACTTTGCACAGGCTTCATTCCGATTTCACTTATACGGAAGTCTCATTTACAGAAACCCCGACTGGCAACTATTATACCTTTATAGATGGAACGAGAAAAGACCGTTTGGGTTATAATATAGGTGTGGACTAAGTTTTCGTAGCCTCCCGTTAGGCGTTTCGACGGATTTGAAATCCGCCGGGACGGGATGAATATTATGTGAGATTTAACATAAATAATTTGGTGTTTTCGGATAAATGGTTTATTTTTGCAGGCGAGATAGATTAAAATAAGGAGCTATGGATAGAGAGCATGCTTTAATGATAGTAAGATGTTACAAAGAAGCCATACTTCCATTGGTTTCTGATGCCAAGGTGTATTTGTATGGTTCATGTAGCAGAAATGAAGCTCGTAAGGACAGTGACATAGATGTTGCTGTCGTCATACCCAAGCTTCAAGATGATTGGTTGGATACAACCTCTTCTCTGTGGCTTGCTACGCTCGACATAAACACGTCGATAGAACCTGTATTGATAGAAGAATGTAATCCTTCACCATTATACGAGGATATCTTGCGTAATGGTATAGCTGTTTAATGTGTAATAAAAGAATAAATGCGTTATGATGGTATATGTTGCAAACCCACTTTATGATGCTGTGTTCAAGTACCTGATGGAGGACGACCGCATCGCCAAGACCATTCTTTCTGCGCTCTTGCAGAAGGAGGTGGTAGAGGTGAAGATGCGTCGCAACGAATACAGCAATATCAATCGCAATGCCATTTCCATGTTCAGAATCGACTTCGCCGCCAAGGTGAAGGAGGAGGATGGTTCGGAAAAACTGATTCTTATCGAACTGCAGAAGACCTGGCTTGAGACTGAGACGCTGCGCTTCCGCCAATATCTCGCCTTGCAGTATAACAACAAGGAGAATATGACGAAAGAATCTGACAATAAATATGCGCTGCCAACGGTGGCTGTCTATCTGTTGGGGCATCGGGTAGGGGATATCAATGAGCCTGTGGTCTATGCCCAGCATCGCATCTACGACTACGAAGGCAAGGAGGTGGTTCTCGCACAGCCAGACCCTTTTGTGGAGAGTCTTCAGCACGACAGCATCATCGTTCAGATTCCGTTATTGCATGGCAAGGTGAATAATCATCTTGAGAAGGTATTGAGCGTCTTTGACCAGACGCATGCTTACGAAGAGGATAAGCGAGTATTGAAGGTAGATGAATCGCAGTATGTAGGAGATGACGAGATGGAATACATCGTACATCGCCTGCAGTCGGCTGCTGCCGACCCGGAAATGCGATATCAGATGAATGCCGAGGAATATTTCATTCCACCATTGCAGGATCGTGATACTACGATCATGGAACAGGCAAAACTTATTGAAAAGAAGGATGCCGACCTTTTGGAGCAGAAGAAAGCCATCAAGCAGAAGGATGCCGACCTTTTGGAGCAGAAGAAAGCCATCAAGCAGAAGGATGCCGACCTTTTGGAGCAGAAGAAAGCCATCAAGCAGAAGGAAGCTGACCTCTTGGAACAGCAGAAGATGCTGAGGCATATGGTAGAAAATCTGACAAAGAATGGTATGGATAAAGCTACGGTGATGAAAATGACGGGATTGACGGAAGAGCAGATCAGTAAATTGAAATAATCCCACAGTATCCATACACATTCCATGAGCCTAGCAAAAAGAGAAAGCAGCAGGTTTTGGAATGCCTTCATCAAATAGCTAAAGAATTACAGACTGCCGTAATTTGAAAAATACGACAGTTTTCATATAATGATAGGAAACATAATTAAAAGATTTCTGAGCCTCTGGTGCGTGATGCATCGGGGGCTTTTTCATCCCTCGTCTAATTTCCCCCTACACAAAAAAGGGGACTGAAATCTCAGAATTGAAATTTCAGTCCCCTTAAAAATTTTATTTAGCTAATGAATAGCAAATGCTTTATCTGCAAGAGATTATGCCTTGCCTTCCATCTGAGCCTTGAGCTTAGCAAGTGCATCGATGTCACCGAGTGATGTGCTAGCTGCTACGTTGTTGATTGTAGGAGCATCGCTCTTGCGGCCACCGTTGTTGTGCTTGCGTGCTGGCTTAGAAATAGGCTCGTCCTTACCCTCCTCGAATGTACGAGAGTGAGAGAGGATGATGCGCTTGGTCTCCTTAACGAACTCGATTACCTTGAAGTCGAGCTCCTCGCCCTTCTTAGCCATTGAGCCGTCAGCCTTTGTGAGGTGCTTTGGAGTAGCGAAGCCTTCGCCACCCTCGTTGAGAGCAACTACAGCACCCTTATCCATCATTTCGATGATCTTACCAGTGTGAACAGAACCTGGAGTGTAGATTGTCTCATACTCATCCCATGGGTTCTTCTCCAACTGCTTGTGACCAAGGCTCAAGCGACGGTTCTCCTTATCGATTTCGAGAACTACTACATCGAGAGTTGCACCAACTGTTGTGAACTCTGATGGGTGCTTGATCTTCTTTGTCCAAGAGAGGTCAGAGATGTGGATCAAACCATCAACACCTTCCTCGAGCTCTACGAAGATACCGAAGTTAGTGAAGTTGCGAACCTTAGCAACGTGCTTGCTACCTACAGGGAACTTGGTATCGATAGTCTCCCATGGGTCTTCCTTGAGCTGCTTGATACCAAGGCTCATCTTGCGCTCAGCACGGTCGAGAGTCAGGATAACAGCCTCTACGTCGTCGCCAACCTTCATGAAGTCGTTAGCAGAACGGAGGTGCTGGCTCCAAGACATCTCAGAAACGTGGATCAAGCCCTCTACACCTGGAGCAATCTCAACGAATGCACCGTAGTCAGCCATAACCACTACCTTACCCTTCACGTGATCACCAACCTTGAGGTTTGGATCGAGAGCATCCCATGGATGTGGAGTGAGCTGCTTCAAACCGAGAGCGATACGCTTCTTCTCCTCATCGAAGTCGAGGATAACAACATTGATCTTCTGGTCGAGAGAAACAACCTCGTGTGGATTGCTTACGCGGCCCCAAGAGAGGTCTGTGATGTGGATCAAACCGTCTACGCCACCAAGGTCAACGAATACACCGTAAGTAGTGATGTTCTTAACGGTACCTTCGAGGATCTGACCCTTTTCGAGCTTGCCGATGATCTCTTTACGCTGCTGCTCCAACTCCTGCTCGATGAGCGCCTTGTGAGAAACAACAACGTTGCGGAACTCCTGGTTGATCTTTACAACCTTGA
>OLFZ01000732.1_pt1 | contig 33699 bp, 18 predicted proteins | sample 1604861 | NCBI WGS metagenome assembly OLFZ01 (sample SAMEA3888895, study PRJEB22519) | human gut metagenome | biome: human gut; feature: human-associated habitat; material: faeces | place: Denmark | collected 2011 | reverse complement strand
TGTCCCACGAAAGAGCGTGGTAGGAGTAAAGCGGCTGCGCGGTGTTGTAGACGTTGATTATGCCGCTTGCGTCCACGAAGTCGAGGTAGTGCACGGTTTCAGGCTCTGGTGTGGAAGTTATCTCCACGCCGCGGCCGAGGTTCGTGCCGCTTGAAATGTATTGCTTGGTCGATGTGTTCTGTATGTAGAAGTGGCCGTCATCGTCGCCCGTAAAGGTTACTTTCCAGATGTAGTCGGCGGTGCCGTTGTCGCGGCTCCACTCTACTCTTGCCACGTTGGTGTGGTGTTGCGTCCAGGCAAGCGTTGCCACGGTGGGGTCGTCGGGAACCATTTGCAGTATGTAAGGATTGGCCACGTAGAAGCGGTAGTAACCGTCGGTAAGCTGGTTGCGCGAGTTGTCGTCCACCTTGGCAATGGCGTTCTTTATATTGGCGAGGTATGCGCCGTACTCTTCTTCGGTGTGCTGGTTGCCCACTTCGGCCACGGCTGTTTCGTAGGCCGCCTTTATCTCGTCGTAAATGGCCTGGTTGTTAAGCTGGCCTATGCGGTTGCCCACGGTGTACTTGTCCAAGAGGTCGGTGTTCTGGCTGAGGTAAAGCTCGAGACGGTCGTGGTTGAGTGTGGAAAGCACTTGCTGGAGCACGTCTTCGGGCACTTTGCGCAGTATCCACGTCGAGGGGGAGGTGTTGCCGTCCTGGTCGTGGAGAACGATGGTGCTGCCAGTGCCTTCGCCGTTACCGTGGTCCATCTGGTGATAGGCTTGCACGCCGCCGTCCCACTGTATGCGGTAGTTGCCGGCGTGGTTGAGCTTGGTGACGAACTGCCGGCAGGCCGGGAGGTCGGACATGTAGAGAACCTCAAGGTGCGCGTTGTAGAGCGTAGAATCGGCGTACAGGCCGCAGCCGAGGTTTTCTATCATGTACGCGCTGTCGGCTACCTGCGTGAATTTCCAGATAAACGCGCCGGTGGGTTCAATTTCTTTCCAGCCCACCTGGTCCATGTAATTAATAGGGCCATACCAGCCGTAGTTGGTCTTGCCGCTCTGCTGGAAGGCGTCGTATCCCGCCGTGATGTAGTAGTATCCGCCGTCCTTTATCTGCACGGAGTTGGCCGGGTCGTCAAAGAACTCCACAAGCTCCATGATTTCGTCGTAAGCGGCCTTGCACTCCTCATCGCTCATCGTTGCGATATTGTTGATGGCGTTGAACACAAGCTCAGTGTATTATATTACTTTTTCTTCGTTGTTAATGAAGCCCGGGTCGGTGCCATATGCGTATTCTCCCTCCCAGTTGGCCGGCAGATTGTCGAGGTATATCTGGAGAAAGTCGCGTGCTCCGCTGGGTACGTAGTAGCGGTGTATGTTCCACACGTTGGTATCCAGGTACTCGAAGTAGCTGCAAGTTGTCCCGCTCTCTTCGTTTGAGATGAACGCACGCCCGTTGGGTATAGACTCGTCTATGCACAGGATTGTTATGCACGTGGGGTCGTCAATCCAGTCGATAGGCGTGGAAAGCGAGCCGTAGTTTACCGAGCCGTAAGGCTCTCCTTCGCTCGAGTAGTGGAAACAGAACGGTGCGGCTTCGGCGATGTCGTCCACCATGTGCAAACGGTTGGCACGGGTGTTGGGGTCGTTGTCAAAGCTGCCTGTGGCGATGTATTCGCCGGTTTCCTTGTTTTGCAGGTAGTACTGCGCTTCGCCGGTAACGGCGTTTGGCTCGTCGGCCAAGTGGAGCACCCATACTATCTCGAGCGGCACTTCGTCACTACCGGGACGTATGAGTTTGGGAAGGTTGCCGATGTCGGCCGGGTTCAAATCCTTGAAAGGCCCGAGGTAACTGCCACGACTGGTGGTGACGCTGCGCCCTTCAAATACTACTTCCATGCCGTCAGCCACCTCCTCGGGATAAATGCTCGAGCCGATGACGTAATCCTGCGCATGGAGCGACGGCACTGCCGCCAATGCGACGAGCAATGCCAGGATTAAGATTTTTGTTCTTTTCATATAACAGTATTTAAAGTTAGTGGTTCCTGTTGCGGTGCAATCGGGGATGTGAAACCTTCGCACTCATATAAGGTCGGTTTAAACGCCGACAAATACAAATATAAGTAAAAAACAAATCACCCTCCTTAATTTACAAATCTTTTATTTTATTTATGTTTCATTAACTTGATAATACAAGATATGTAAAAACATACAGAACATATGAACCTTGGGACAAAAAGAGGAGTTACCCATGTTAAAAAAAGTGTTTTTCAATGGCGCAAAAACCGTTCACAAAACTGAAAAAAGTGAAAACTGATTTTCAGCGGTTTTAGCCCACATGGGAGCAAAGAAAAAATACAAGGCACATATTTCAAAATATGTCTGACCTATTTTAAAATATCTCAGACATATTTTTTGCCCCCTGAAAACTGCATTGAAACATGCCCTAAAAATGCGGACAAAACGCAGACACGCATCGGGACAACCGGTACTCTCGTCAAACAAACATGCGAATCGGCCGGATTCGTGCCGTTGTCGTGTAGATACCTGTGCAGAGGTAATCGGCAGCAGAAAAAGACAAGCCGGGCATGACGCGGTTCAATCCACAAGGCGGTAGTTCTGCCACTTGCCGCTAAGATAGCGCAGCAGGAACACAAGTCCCTTGACCACCCAGTCGACAAACAACCCGAGCCACACGCCGAGCACGCCGAGACCGAACGATATGCCGAGAATGTACGAAAAAACCACGCGGCACAGCAACATGCACGTTACACTCACCACCATGGGGAAGCGCGTGTCGCCGGCGGCGCGGAACGTGGCCGGAAGGGCGTAGCTCATAGGCCATACCAGCACAACGAACAGGGCATGGACGAGTATTATGTCGCGTGCCATTGACGTGGCTTCGGGCGACAGGCCGTAAACGTCGAGCACAACGGGAAGCAACGCTGTAACCAGCGCACAGCTTGCCAGATGAGCCGCATAAATGCCCGTGACAATGCGGCGGTTGTAGAGCCGCGCGAGCCTGAAGTCGCCCGCGCCCACACAGCGCGACACCACGAGCGGTATGCCTGCCGCAGCGGCCATGCCGGGCAACACCTGGAACAATGTTACAGCCTGGGCAACGGCATTGGCGGCTATCGAAGCCGTACCGAACGACGCCACCATGATGAGCACGAGCACGCGGCCGAGATAGAACATGCCGTTTTCGAAACTATAAGGCACTCCAACGACGAAAAAGCTGCGCGCAATGCCCATGCTGACCCTGAAGCGCGGAACGACACCGCGCCTGCGCGCATGAACGGCAAGCAGCAACAATATGGCCGCGGCCGAGAGCACGCGGACGGCAAGGGTGGGCAAGGCAATGCCTTCGGTCTCCATATCGAAGCCATATATAAGCACGGCGTTGCCCGCTACGTTCAACACATTGGCCAATATCATTATCCTGAGCGGCAAAACGGTGTTGCCTATCGAGCGGAAAACCGCCGCTCCTGCGCTGTAAACGCCCATAAAAGGCAGCGAAGCCGCGAGGATTCCGAAATACACGTCGGCATGTCGGCGCACGTCGGGCGCAAGGTCGCCGAAAAGCCGTCCGGTGATGAAAGGCTGCAAGGCATAGGCCGCCAAAGCCAGCAGCGTGCCCGCCAAAGCCATGAGCAGCACCATCTGAACCGCCGCGTCGGCCGCACGCGGGTGGTCGGCATTGCCGAGATACTGCCCTATCACCACCGTTCCGCCTACGGCAAGGGCCGTAAGCAGACTGTTAAAAAAGGAAATAACGAAGTCCATCAGCGACACGCCCGAAACGGCAGCCTCGCCAACGCTGGCCACCATAATGGAGTCGACAATGCCCACAGTGTAATGCAGCAGCAGTTCGCCCGCTATCGGCAGGAACAGCAGCAGTATGTCGCGATTAGAGAAGTGTATGCGGGCGGTATCCATAATCACGTTAACAGGCCTGCCGCCCGACAGGACAAAAAAGCACGGCTTGCTTCGGCAAAAAACTCAAACCGTTTTGTGAAAGCAAGCCGTGACATCAAAATGTTTAATTCTTATCCCGCGCAGCCGCGCGGCATGCTCGGGAATTTTATTTCAGGTAATCGGTAAAATAGCGCGTAATACGCTCGTGAAGGTGCACCATATCCTTGCCCATCATATTGTGCCCGTCGCCAGGATAGGTAAAGTAATCGGGCTGTGTGCCCGCGTCCTCGCAAGCCCTGAGGAACGAAAACGTATGCTGCGGAACGCACGTCGGGTCGTTAAGGCCGTTGATAATCTGCAAGCGCCCCTTGAGGTTTCCGGTCTTGTTGAGCAAGCTGCATTCGCGGTAACCGTCGGGATTCTGCTGCGGCGTGTCCATATACCGCTCACCGTACATCACCTCGTAATACTTCCAGTCGATTACCGGCCCGCCGGCCACTCCTACCTTGAACACGTCGGGATAAGTGAGCATTAGGTTTATGGTCATGAAGCCGCCATAGCTCCAGCCGTGCACACCGAGCTTAGAGCTGTCCACATAGGGCAGCGACTTGAGGAACTCCACGCCTTTTATCTGGTCTTTCATTTCCTCCACTCCGAGGTGGCGGAACGTGACGTTCTCAAACTCGAGGCCGCGGTGCTCGCTTCCGCGATTGTCGAGGATAAACACGAGGTATCCTTTCTGTGCCATATAAATCTCCCAGCCGCGCGTAAGGTAATTGCGCGCCGCCGTGACATTACGCGCGTGCGGCCCGCCATAAACATACACAACGGCAGGATATTTTTTATTTGCGTCAAAGTCCACGGGCTTGACCATGCGGTAGTACAGGTCGGTTGTGCCGTCGGCGGCCTTAATGGTGCCGCATGTTATCTCGGGCACGTTGTATTCCTTCCACGGGTCTTCGGCCGTAAGTATGTTCTCCCTCTTGCCGCTGCGCGTATCTATGATATTAATGCTCCGCGGAACGGAAGGCGAAGAATAGCGGTCGAGCACATAACGTCCCGACGCCGAAAGCCCGGCGGAGTGAACACCGGTGCCGTCGTCGAGAAGCGTGCGACGAAGCGTCTTGAGGTTTAACGAGTAAATGTTGTACTGTATAGGCGAGCACTCGTTGGAAATAAAAATAATGTTCTTCGAAGCGCTGTCGAACCCTACGAATTCCGTAACAACGAAGTTGCCCTTCGTGAGTTGCGATGTTTCCTTGCTGTCGAGGTCGTAAAGGTAAAGGTGATTGAAACCGTCGCGCTGGCTCTGGAACACGAACTTCCTGTCGTCCCAAGGCAGGAAAACGAGCGGGTTCTGCGGCTCCACGTACTTGGGGTGCTTCTCCTCGAACAGCTTGCCGAGGCATTCGCCCGAAACAGCGTCGTAAGCCATGAGTTCCATGTGGTTCTGGTCGCGGTTAAGCTCGAAAACATAAACGGTTTTCTCGTCGGGCGACCAGCTTATGTTGGTGAAATAACGGTCTGTAGGGTCGGCGGTCTTCAGGTAAACCGTCTTTCCCGAAAGCACGTCGAACACACCTACGTACACCTTGTGGCTCGTCTCGCCGGCCATCGGGTATTTGATAGGTGTGAGTTTTGCTATGCGCGACACACCGGCCGAGTCCTTGCAATTGTCGGCGCACAGAGGCGTTACATCCACCAGCGGATAGTCTGTAACCATGCTTTGGTCCATTTTGTAGAACGCAAGACGGTTTCCCTGCGAGCTCCAGAACGTACCTTTGCGTATGCCGAACTCATCTCGGTGCACCGACTGGCCATATACGAGGTCGGAAGAACCGTCGTGCGAAAGCTGGTGTACCTTCCCCGCGGCGGTAATAACGTACAAATTGTTTTTAAGTACGTATGCTTCATTGCCCGAAGCAGGGTTGTAGTCGTTTGCAACGGACTGCGGCACGAGCGGCTGCCTGCGGATTACGCGCCCTTCCTTCCAGTCGATGATTACACGGTGCTTTGAGGTTTTGAGCGTCACTTCTGTTTTTCCCGGCGAGTCGAACGAAGCGTAATACAGGCTTCTTACTTTTTCGCCTTCCATTCCGGCGCTGGCGTTTATCTGCTCGAGCGTAAAAAGTATCTCTTCCTTTTTGTTCTTCTTGCCTTTTGCGTTGCTGATTGCCGTACACTGCGAAGCGTCGAGCCTTACAAGGCAGTCTCCCCACCAGGCTGTGTAAATGTTTTTGGGCTGCAGGTTCCAGAATGTCTCGCCGCCCGACAAAAGGTCGTCGAGCGTGAATGATTTTTTCTGTGCTGAAACCGCCGTTGTCAGTAACATGCAAACTATTACCGGGATTAAAAATTTCTTATCTGCCATAACGTTTTCCTTTCGAATCATTGTCCGACCGCCCCCGCCCGTCGCGGTTCTTTCGGTCGGGGCGTCCACCGCGCGAGAAGTCCTTTTTCCCCTCGGCAAAGTTTCTGCCGGAGTAATCTCCGTTGCGTTCGGAATATCCTGCTTTCCTTTCAAAGCGGTCTCCTTTCCTTTTAAAGTCGCCGCCTCGGCTTTCGGCGTCACGCACATTATATTTATTACGCCTGTCGCGTGAATCGCGTTCATTTCTGCGTGCTTCGAACTCCAGGTGCTTGCGCACTACATAGTCGGGTATATCCCCGTAATCTTCTTCGGAAGCCGCGTCGATTTTCTTTTTGAACTCGCGGTTCTCCTTGAAACGATGTTTCTCGGCCATGGTTCTGCGCTCCTCTTCGCTCTTGAGTTCTTTTCCGCTTCGGCGGAAGTCGTTCAGTTTTCCGTCGAATATCTGGTATTTCTGGAACTGGCAGTCGAGCGAACCGTTGTAAAGAGGGATTTTAATGCTTGGTTTCAATCCTATGCTGTCGAAGCATTCCTCGTGGTTTGATATAATCCATGCCTCGTTGCCTGTAAACTGGTGCTTCAGGCGTTCGCCAATCATCCTGTACAAACCAAGCAGGTTTGCCGGTGAAATTCTTACTCCGTATGGCGGATTTATCACCATTAGCGCCTTTTCGGCGGGCTGTGTGAAGTTGCGGAAATCGGCGCACGCTATAGCGAAATCCTTGTCCAGCCCTGCGGCTTCGACGTTTGCTTTGGTTGCGGCAACGGCTTTAGGGTCTACATCATAGGCATATACCATGTGTTCGAAGGGGCGTTCCTTGTCGCAGTCTTTTTTAACTGCGTCGAACATGTCGGCGTTGAAGTCGGGCCATTTCTCAAAGGCAAATTCGCTGCGGAAGCGCCCGGGCGCAATGTTGCGTGCCAGCATGCAGGCTTCTATTGCTATGGTTCCCGAGCCGCACATGGGGTCGATAAAGTCACAATCGCCTTTCCAACCGGTAAGCATTACCAGCCCGGCGGCGAGTATCTCGTTCATCGGTGCGTCCACGGTAGCCGTGCGCCAGCCACGCTTGTGCAGGCTCTCGCCCGAGGAGTCGAGCGAAAGGGTACAGTCATCGTCGGAGATATGTATGTGGAATCGTATTCCGGGATTTGTTACGCTGATATTAGGGCGTTGGCCTGCCTTTTCGCGAAAGTAGTCGACAATGGCGTCCTTCACCTTGTAGGCCACGAACTTGGAGTATCGGAAATTTTCGGAGTACACCACCGAATCGACGGCAAACGTGGTTTTAATGTCGAGCATTGAAGCCCAGTCGTAATTCTTAACTGCGTCGTACACCTCGTCGGCCGTGGTTGCCTTAAAATGCTTCAGTGGTTTGAGTATGCGTATTGCGGTGCGCAAGGCATAGTTGGCGCGATACATTGTTTCACGTGTGCCGGTAAACGACACCATTCTGCGTCCTATCTGAATATTGTTCGCGCCTATTTCAGTTAGCTCGCCTGCCAGAACCTCTTCAAGACCTTGGAAGGTTTTGGCAATGAGTTCGAATTCTTGTTCCATTAATTTTGTTTGGGAGAGTTTCTGTGTTGTTGGATACGTGCTCCGGGCGGCACGTCTTCGGTAACCCATATGTTACCGCCTATTACGGCACCTTTGCCTATCCTTATGCGTCCCAGTATGGAGGCGTTCGAATAGACTATCACGTCGTCCTCGAGTATAGGGTGTCGCGGTATGTTTTTGATAGGGTTGCCGTTCTCGTCGAGCGGGAAGCTGCGTGCTCCGAGCGTAACGCCCTGGTACAGCTTCACGTTGTCGCCTATTATGCTGGTAGCTCCTATCACCACGCCCGTGCCGTGGTCGATTGTAAAGTGTTTTCCTATCTGTGCGGCGGGATGTATGTCGATACCCGTCTCGCTGTGTGCCATTTCGGTTAGAATGCGCGGCAGCAGCGGCACGCCTATGAGGTAAAGCTCGTGCGCCACGCGGTAGTTGGTCAGCGCCTTTATCACCGGATAGCAGCTTATCACTTCGCCAAAGCTCCCGGCGGCGGGGTCGCCCAGGTATGCGGCTTCCACGTCGGTCGACAGCACGGCACGTATGCCCGGCAGGCGGCGTATCAGTTCGGCGGCCATGCTGCGTGCGCGCAGGTGCATGTCGGCATGCGCCTGGTCGCTGTCGTCGTCGTTTTCAAAGCACAGTCCGGCTTCTATCTGGTGGCGTAGCAAAAAGAAAAGGCGTTCCACGCTTACGCCTATGGTATAAAGCACCGTGTCGGCATTCACAACCGACTTGCCGTAATATCCCGGGAAAAGCACCGCGCGGCAAAGGTCGATTACTTCGGCCAGCACCTGCCCCGAAGGCAAGGGGTCGCCATGGCGGTGGCGGCGGCACAATCCTTTCATGGTAGAAGTTTGTGAAAGCAAATCCACCGTGTCGTTAAGGAGCCGCGTTATTTCGCTGGAATTCATCGATTTTTAGGTAACATCGGTTTTTGTTGTTGCAAATTTAGTGCAAGGCAATCGAAAGGCAAAAATAAAATGCGTTTAATTTACGGGCCTCGCGCAATAAAAGGCCTATTATTCAGCAAAAACGGCAGCGGGGCCGGATGTGCCCCGCCGCTGTTACGGCGCGCCGAGAATGCGGCGCAATACTTTGAACTGCCTTGGCGTAAAGGCATGCTGCCCTTTGCGGTAGCCGGCGCGCACAAGAGCCCTGGCCAGCGTAGGGTCGCTGTCAATCCACCGCCGCAGGCGGCGCGTGGACGAGGCTTTCTGTGGAGCCGGGAAATAGGCCGAAGCCACATCACACACTTTGCGCGACAGTTTCATAGCAAGTCCTCCTTTCCGTCGGCAAAGTCGGCAAGCCACTTGGCGTTGTCGCGGTGGAACAGACGGGTGTAGCGTGCGACGTCGTCGTCTTTGCGCCCTGTGGGCAGGAGCGCATTGCCGTCGGGCGTAAGCAGGTTTCCGCCGGGTGTAAGGCGCAGGCACGAAGAGCCGCCGGCCGTGGTTGTAACCACGAGCACGCTGCCAGTGCGCTCCACCGTGAGCGACGAAAGCGAATAACGGCTCTGCGACACACAGTCGGCCAGGGCAAAGAGCCACGTAAGCCTTATGCCGCCTGTAGGTCCTGCCGAAAATGAGGCCGGCCGCATCATGGCCATGAACTGCAGGTCGGTTGTCAGGTTTTCGGCATACACAATGCCGTAAAGGCTGCGCGTTTCGCCCATCATGAAAAACTCGCGGCGGTTGTCGTAAAAGTACGAGCCGAGCAGTGCGGCCGAAACGTTGTCGCCCGTGCGCACCACCTCGTCGCGGTCGGAGAGGAAACGGTGCACTCCCGGCGCGGCGCCGACGCACAGGCGCGACGCGCAGCGGCTGTCGCTCACCTGCACCGCCCCGCAGCCGGCAATGGTAACCCTGTAAGGTTCTGCCGAAGGGTAATAACTCTTGTAGAGCTTGAAGATGTTTTTTAGTTTCATGGTAAGGTTTTGTTTTTAAGGTTTATACTCTACGCAGGCCTGTGTATGCCCGGGCTTGTGCCGCCGGTGCCGGCCTGCCCCGCGTCCGACAATGCAAAGGTAGTCTGCCATTGTCCGAAAAAACCGGAGCGCCCGAAAAAGACAAATAAGACACGTTTGCGGGGGTCGCGCAAAGCCCCGGAAAAACACCGCTTTAGGGGTGGGCAAAAAAAGGTCCGAGAAATTTTAAAAAAGGTCGGACTAATTTTGAATTATGTGCCTTGTATTTTTTTCTTTCTCCCGGCAGGGGTTTGGCGCACGGTAAAAAACGTGTAAAATTCGGGGCACGTAAAATAAGGCTTTGCGGGGCGTTTTGTTTTCACATTTTATTGCTAACTTTAGTCCGCCTACATCCTGCCGCGCAACGGAACGCGCCCAGCACTCAAACCATATACGGCGGAGTAAAGGCAATGCCATGAAACAACTTAAATTCAACGACATGATAAAAAGACTGCTCACATCGCTGCTGCTGGTGGCCGGCCTGTCAATGCAGGCGCAGGTGCACCGCTATGCCTACAAGAACCCCACGGAGGGAGAGTTTCCCATACTGGCATGGTTTTCCATACTGCCCGAAAGCAACCTCACACCCGAGCGCTACGAAGAAATGCGCAACGCGGGGTTCAACATCTCGTTCTCGCACTTCAGCACCGCCGAACAGCTGGAAAAAGGCTTGCAGGCATGCCGGGGCACAGGCGTGAAGATAATGGCCACATGCAAGGAGTTGGAAAAAGAAACCGCCGCAACGGTGAACCGCTTCAAGAACGACCCCATGCTGGCCGGATGGTTCCTGCGCGACGAGCCTACGGTGCACGGCTTTGCCGAACTGAAGGAGTTTCGCGACCGCGTGTACGCGGCCGACACCACGCACACCGTTTACCTCAACCTGCTGCCGAGTATTGTGAGCCCCAAAGACCTTGGCACGAAGGATTACGAGGAATACGCGCAACGGTTCGTAGACGAAGTGGCGCTGCCGCAGATTTCCTACGACTTCTACCCCATAGTGGACGAAGGCGGAAAGATACACGTGCGCCCGCAGTTCTATGAAAACCTCGAAGTGGTGCGCAAGGTGGCGCAAAGGAACGGAATGCCGTTCTGGGCATTTGTGCTAAGCACCGCACACGACCCTTATCCGCTGCCAACAGCCACGCACATGCGCCTTGAAGCGTTCAGCGCGCTGGCCTACGGCGCACAGTGCATACAATACTTCACTTACTGGACGCCGATTGGAACGGTATGGAACTTCCACAACGCACCTATCGCCAAAGACGGGCGACGCACACACGTATATTATCTTATAAAAGACCTGAACCGCGAGATTCAGAACCTCGCACCCGTATTCCTCGGGGCGGAAGCCGCAGGCGTGTGGCACACCGGAAGCATACCGCAGGGCACTACACAGCTGCAAACGCTGCCAGCACCGTTCACGCGCGTGGAAGCCGACGGGCAGGGCGTATTAGTGTCGCACCTCGTGAACGGCGGAAGGCAATATCTCATGATTGTGAACCGCGACATCGACAACGCGCAGAACGTTACGATAGAACACTCCCGCACAGTGAAGCGCATAATGCCCGACGGCACGGAGCGCAAGGAGAAGACAAACGGCGCATGCACCATGCCGCTCGCCCCGGGCGACTACCTGCTTTACAGGTTTGAGTAACGCTACGCCAAATACATGAAAACAAAAACGCATTCCCTGCTATTCCCTACACAAGCAAGACGCATGACACGAAACATCTTAGCCGCACTATTCCTGTCGGCATACATCATGGCAAACGCGCAGGTCAACAGGCACGCCTACAGGAACCCCACGGGCAAGGAGTTCCCGATACTGGCATGGTACTCCGTATTGGGCGACGGCAACATCACGCCCGAACGTTACAAAGAACTGCGCAACGCGGGATTCAATATATCGTTCTCGCACTTTTACGACATCGAAGACATGGCCAAAGGACTCGAAGCCGCACAAGGCACAGGCGTAAAGCTAATGGTGATGTGCGACGAACTCGAAAAGAACACGGCCGAGACGGTAAACCGTTTCAAGAACGACCCCATGGTGGCGGGATGGTTCCTGCGCGACGAACCGACGTCGCACGAGTTCGGGCGGCTGCGCGAGTTCCGCGACCGCGTGTACAGCGCCGACACCACGCACACCGTTTACCTGAACCTGTTCCCGAGCTACGGCGACCCGGCTGTGCGCAACGACTTCCTCGGGGCAGAAAGCTACGAGGACTATGCCGACAAGTTTGTGAAGGAAGTGGGACTGCCGCAGATTTCATACGACTTCTACCCCGTAATCGAAGACGTGAAGGAAAACTACGTGCGCCCGTACTTCTACGAAAACCTCGAAGTGATACGCCGCGTGGCACGCAGGCACGGCATGCCGTTCTGGGCTTTCGTGATGAGCACGGAGCACGGGCCTTATCCGCTGCCCTCGGGTGCACACCTGCGATACGAGGCGTTCAGCGCGCTGGCCTACGGCGCACAGTGCATTCAGTACTTCACATACTGGACGCCAATCGACCCGCACTTCAACTACCGTAACGCCCCAATATCGAAAGACGGGCGGCGCACGCACGTGTATTACCTGGCCAAAGAGTTGAACCGCGAGATTCAGAACCTTGCCTTCGTGTTCCTCGGGGCTGAGGCCGTGGACGTATGGCACACGGGAAGCTACATTCCCAAAGGCACGACGCCGCTGCAAACACCGCCCGCGCCGTTTACGGACATCAAAGTGGACGGCGAAGGGATTGTGGTGTCGCACCTGGTGAACAGCGGCAGCCATTACCTCATGATAGTGAACCGCGACATAAACCGCGCGCAGAACGTGACGATAGAAAACAGCAAGGCAGTGAAACGCATAATGCCCGACGGCTCGCAAAAACGGGAAAAGAGCGGCAGACACACCTTGCCCCTCGCGCCCGGCGGTTACCTGCTCTACAAATTTGAATAACGACACGGCGGGAAGCCGCGGCGCAACGCACTGTCCAACACCAAGCCGAAACATAAAACGATACCCGTTCGGAGAAATCCGGGACTGGTATCGTTTGGGGTTAAAACACATGGGACGCAAGAAAAAATATGTCCGACATATTTCAAAATATGTCGGACATATTTTAAATTATCTCAGACATATTTTTCGGCCCTTGAAAACCGGGCTTCCGCACAACAGACAAAGGCGGAGAAAATACATACACACCCCGAACGGCAACCGGAACGCAACGCTGGACGGCGGCAAAATTTTTGCGCACTACGGGATTTTCGGAATACAAAAACATAACTTTACCCGCAAAACGAAACACCACCCACAATGAGCCGGAACAAAGCCATTTGGCTGGCGCGACTGTTGTTCAGACGCGGACAGCTGACCAAAGACGAAATACTCGACGCATGGGGACGCTGCGACGAAAACGCCCGGCGTATGGCCCCAAGCACGTTTTATGACAACCGACACCTGCTCGAAGAGCGTTTCGGAATAAAACTGAAATGCGAGAGCGGATATTACAGCCTCGACCTGCGCGACGGAAAGGAAAGGGATTTCATGAAACAGCTGTTCAGGTACGACGATACGGCGCACGACAGCGCACCGGCGATATACATAGACGAACAACTGCCGGCCGGCTACAGACACGTGGCCGCCATAACTGAAGCAATGGAAAGGCGCCTGTGGCTCGAAACGGAATACGAACCGTTCGACAAACCGGGATATACCACTGCGCTTGCACCCTACTGCCTGCGGACGTTCAGGGGGCGGTGTTACGTGGTGGGACTATCGGAGCGGCACAACGGAATACGCACTTTCGCACTCGACCGCATTGCGCGGGCACGCATTACGGAACACTCGTTCAGGACGGATAGCCATTTCAGTGCGGCACGGTATTTTGCAAACAGTTTCGGGGCTTACGGCGGAATGGACCTGAAAGCGGAACACATAGTAATAGACGCCGACACACGTGCAGCGGCTTACCTGCGCACCCGTCCCCTGCACGACTCGCAACGCGAGGTATGCAGAGCCAACAGCACGCACAGGAACAAACCTGCCGGAGAAAAACGCCGGCAACATTCGCAGGAAACGCCACTGAAGAATACTTATCATGACAACAACACAAAAGAGGAGGAATATCCGTATCGCTTTGAAATGGACGTGGCCATATCGGCCGACTTCGTGCGCGAACTGCTGTATTACGGCAACGAGATACGAATTGCCCAACCGGCGGCCTTGCAGGAAATGATACTTGAAGCGGCGGAAAAAACCGTTGCCGTGTACCGCAGACATTGAAAATTCCGCTGCCACCACCTCGCCGCTATGGAGATGAGATAAATCTCCACTGTTTTCTGTTTGACGTTACGCAATGGATGATTACGTTGCGCCTCTGCTTTTATCTATACCGTTGACATCGCCTACTGGGATTTGAATAGGGATATAAAAAAGTAGCAACACGCTTTAAGCGCATTGCTACTTTATTATGATGAGCGGACTGCTTGTCAGTCTTTAGGCAGCGACAGATACCACAGCTCGCCTCCTACGAGCCTGCCGTATAGGGCTGCGTCATAGCCGGTGTTGGGCGCATATCCGCGCGAAGCTATCTTGCGTGCAAGCCATTCGTTGTCTATCATGCCGTTGCCCTTGTGGTTGGCAAAGCGGAGAAGATCGTAGTAACGGTTACCCTCGAAAGCTGTCTCGAGTGCGCACTCGTCGATAATAATATCTTCAACTGCGTCGATAACCTCTTCCTGCGTGATAGTTCCGTCGGCCACAGCCTGCACGATAGTAACGCGATTCAAACTGTCGGCAAGTTCTTCCTGCCATTCCTCGGTCTGGCTCTCGGCAGCAGCGCGTTTGGCAGCGATTTTCTGTGCCACGCAACGGTCGTAAGTGTAGAGGGTGTCGCGATAGCCGCGCGTCTCGCCGCAACCGCGTCCGTGGATACCTATTACATTGTTAACGTCGGTGCGGAACTCAGACTGGCTGAAGTCGAGGAAATTGTTGACGTTAAGTTCGTTTGCCTGCGTTGAAGCGCGTACCATTTCGTCTACGCTGATGTAGTAAGCACCACCGGCCTCAGCTTCCGGCTTTATAAGATACGGAACATCTTTTGCTACAGTGTCGGTTTCGGTCATGACATTGCCGAGCGAGTCGAGCAATGCTTCGCCTGTTTCACCATCGTACAAGGTATCTATCTTTACTATATCGTGGTATGCCAACGTAGGATAGTTGTCGGTAGCGATACCGTCCTTAAGTATCGAGAACGCATGCTCGGGGAAGCCTGCACGGTTGATAGCCTCGGCAAAACGCAACTGGACAAGTGCCTTGCGGTATGTACGCACTGCGTAATATGTCGAGAAACCGGTTGCATAAGCCTTGCGGCTTGCAAAATTGAAGCTCAGGCCCCTAACCGGCGTGTACTTGGTTATGAAATTATAGTCCAAGCCCTCGATACGGTTGAGCGGAGCAGAGCCGTGAAGGCGTGCGTCACCAACTCCTTCGTAATACTCCTGCACTTCAACGCCACCGTCTTGCAGGTAGCTGCAATACAACTGTTCAGCATTGAGGTCGAGATAGTTTTTCGACGGTCCTAACTGGCGGTAGGTCTCATCGGGTGTTACGGATGTAGAACCACTACCTACTGTACCGGAAGTTGTAGAAGTTCTGAAGCCGTAGATGTTAGCAATCTGGGTGAAGATAGTACCGTTTGCCGTACTTGCCGCACCGGGCACCAAAGCGATGACTTCATCGCCGGTAGAGCCGACCGAATAGCTCGAAAAGAGGTTTATCCATGTACCACCCGGCATGTATGAAGTGTTGGATTCGCCTATCATCTCACTGAAGAACATGTTGTTTGACGGCATTGACGACGCTTCTTCCCTCAAGAAGGTGTAGTACATCGCAGCAGCTTTCTTATACTCGTTCTGCATGAGGTAGAGGTCTGCCATTACGAGCGGCACCGGAAGGAAACACGAACGTGCGGGGATAGACACGCTACCGTTGCCAAATGAACCGTAAGAAGGATAGCCCTGCGTGCCGCTGGTGAGATACTGTATCTCATAAGCGCGATACAGTCCGGCCTCGGAAAGGAGGGTTGCTATGTTGTCCTTCGAAATTCGGGGAGCGTTCTTGTCGAGCTCGATACCTTCGGTACTGCTTTCTACCGGTTCGGTAACGAAAGGCACGCTGCCGTAGTTGTTTACGAGCTGCATGTACGTCCAAGCTCTGATAGCCTGAACTTGTGCCCATTCCTTCTGCATATATTTGTACTGGTCTTTTACAGCGCCCGAGTCGCAGTTATGCAGATAGAAGTTGCACTGGTTTATCACATTGTAATAATCTGCTGCCCGCAAAATCGCATAATCGCCGTCAAGCTGATCTTCAAAATTGAACAGGTGGCTTATGGAGTCGCTGGTGTACTCGGTTGTAGCAACCAAATCGCCGCGGGTCTCGCCGAGAATGACATTACGCTCTGCTATGTTCTGAACACTTTTGAGAATGCCGAGGTATGAATAGATAGTATCGGTACCGTTTTTCTCAGCGTAGCGTTCCAAGTCAGGCGTTAGCATATCGGAACATGAGGAAGCTCCGAAAAGTACGCCGGCGAACAACAATACTGGTAATATAAATTTATTTTTCATCTTATTCAAATTTTACAAGTTAAGCGTTACACCGAAGTTGCAATTGAAGCTCTGAGGCAGATAACCTGCGTCGATTCCTTGATAGAGAACACTGTTGCCTACGGAAACTTCAGGATCTTCGCCCAGGTATTTGCTTATGGTAAATACATTGTTTACTTCACCGAATACCGTGATACCTTGCAACCAGCTTAATGACAAAGGCAGTTTGTAGGTAAGACGAACTTTCTTGAGCTTGAGGTATGAACCGTCTTCAATCCAACGGTCGGAGAAACGTTCGTTGTTAACCCACTCGTCGCTTGTTGTGCTCATTACGCGTGGAACATCGGTTTTCTGGCCATCATAAGTCCAACGGTTAACCAACGCCGTTGTCTGGTTCCAAACCGTATTGCCCTGCTCGAGTTGTGCACGCTGGTAGTTGTAAATGTCATTACCCAAGGAGTACTTGAAGTTTACATCCAAGGTAAAATGTTTCCAACTGAGCGATGTGAATATGTTACCGTAAATATCAGGATTGGGATCACCTATCTTGACCATATCGGCTTCGCTTATCCAACCGTCACCGTTTACATCGACGAAGTGAACGTCGCCGGCTTTGAAGTCGCGCGAAGGATTACCTGTAACGCCGGTAGGATATTTGAGGTAGCCGTACTTGCCGGCCGTTGAAGCCTCTGCGTCGCTCGAGAACACGCCCTTGGTCTTGTAGCCGTAGAATACTCCGGCAGCGTATCCTGTTGCGGTAAGAACATTGTCCTGTCCGTATACAGAAGAGGTGTATCCTTTTATAGTCTTATAGATTCCTGCCCTCTGGCCATTCTCGTCGAGATTGTAAAGGCGAATTACGTCGGTAGAAGGAAGTTCCTTGATTTCATTCTTGTAGTGGCCCAAGGAGAATCCTGCCTGCCACTTCCAATCTTTTGTATTCAGGAGAACCGCGTTGAGAGAAACTTCAGCACCGATGTTGCTGAGCTCACCTTCGTTCGTCCACATGTTTGCAAGACCGGTTATGTAGCTGACCTCTTTCTTAGTCAAAAGGTTTGTTACCTTGTTGTAGAAGAATTCTCCACCGATTGACAGGCGGTTGTTGAATAGGTTTGCCTGCAAGCCTACATTGAAGCGGTGGTTGGTTTCCCAACGAATCTTCGGGTTCGCGATATTTGCGAGCTGAAGTCCGGTTGCCGTATTAAGGAACTTGATGTTCTCAAAATATGTGCGGGCTGCATAGTAGTCGATGTTGTCGTTTCCGCTTTCTTCGTATCCTGCGGTGAGTTTAAGGTAGTTCACCCAATCGGCTTTGAACCAGTCTTCGGAAGAGATGAGCCAGCCTGCCTGGATTGACGGGAACAGACCCCAGCTTACACCGAACAGTTTTACACCGCCGTCGGCTTCTTCACCGAAGCGTGAAGACGATTCCATCGTAACGAGTCCGTTCAGGAAATAACGGTTCTTGTAGTTATAGCTTGCGTTAAGATAGTATGCCATGTTAATCCACGTGTCGTTCGTACCTCCGTAAGAAAGGTAGCTGAGGTTGTAGGAAAGGTTAGGCATTTTATCGTTAGAGTTGTTATAACCGCTTGCGTAGCTGTTGCTGTAAGTGTAGTTCGACAAACGCATTCCGCCGAATACATTAAGATAGTGTTCAGCCATCTGCTTCTTCCAGTCAATGCGGAAGTCGTTGAAGATAGTCGTCTCTTTTCCGAACATAGACTTGATAGAGCTGCTCACCGTACCTAATCCCTCGATGAAACGTTCGGGAGTACCGTTGTACGGGAGGTAGTACTTCTCACTCGTACGGTTGAGGATGTAGCTGAAACGATCCGAAATAGTAAGTTCGGGCGTTATCTCATACCTCGGTGCTACGTTGAGAAGGAACTGTGTCTGCTCCTGGAAGTTCTTGTTGTTTCCTTTACCGTTGCGGAGAATCCAATAAGGATTGGCCAAAGCATAGTCCTCATAGTTCGACGCAAAGGTAAACGGGTTGGGCGAATCGCTGAAGTATTTTCCCGAATATACGTTGCGGTCCTGTGTAAGAACATTCTTCTTTGCAACGGGGTCCCAAGTTACCACGTATGTGTACGGGCTGAGGAAAGGAGCCTGTATCAAACCGAGCACGTTGGGCGACGCGATGTTGTCAGCGTTGTAGTTTTCAGCCCATCCGTTGTCGCGGAGATTGTAGGACACACGGCCGTAAGCAAGGTCGAATGCGGTGTACAGGTTGTCGAGCAACTTGATGTCGGTGTTGAAGCGCAGGTTCAGGCGGTCGAACTTGTTCATCCTTGCGGAAGCGTCGGCCACTGAATAGCCCAACGAAAGGTTGTACATTGCAACTTCGTCACCACCCTGTACGTTTATCTTGTAGTTCTGCGTGTAAGCTGTGCGGTACAGTTTATCCGACCAATCGGTGTTGTTGTGATAAAGCGGATAGTAAACGTAGCTCGGGTCTTCGTTAAGGAAGCCGATATGGAAGTTGTCGCTCTGGTCCTCGGAGTCCTTGTAAGTTCCCACGAGTTCGCTGAGGTAGCTGCGGTACTGGTTGGCATTCATAACGCTCGTGTACGAAGGCGTGGTTTCGAATCCGCCGTAAATGCGGGCGTTGATTCGTGTTGCCATGCTGGTTCCGCGGCGGGTTGTTATTATCACTACGCCGTTTGAGCCTTTGGAGCCGTAAAGCGCAGTTCCGTTTTTGAGCACCTGCACGTCGGCAATGTCGTCAACGTCGAGCATGCTGAGGATATTGTTTACGAAGCCTTGGTGAATTGTACCGCGGTCGTACTGCATATCCCATTCTACTCCGTCCACTACAACCAGCGGCTGTGCGTTCGTGTTAAGAGAGTTTATACCGTTGATGAACATGGCCACGCCCTGAGCGGGAGTACCTCCGCGCGAAATGGTGCGTACCGATGAATTCAGCTTGTTTTCCAAATCACCCTCTACCGTAAGTGCGGAAGAGTTGTCGATTTTTGCTTCGCTTACCGAGAAAATGCTTGTGCCGTCCTTGTATAGTTCCTTAAAGTGGGTGGTATACAGTTTGGCATCCTGTCCCGTTTCGCCTTTTATGGGAATTTGCATTCCGTTGTAGCCCGATACCGATATATATAATGCGGTAACGAACTTGGGAACGGAGATGGTATAAGCACCGTTTTCGTCGGTCATGGCGGTATAATAGCTGTTGCTCAGAGCCTGCACGCGCACGCCGGCCATGGCTTCGCCTGTTGCGGCATCGTATATTTTACCGCTGACGCTTTTCATCTCATAGGTCGGAAGAACGACCTTCTTTACTTTTTTCTGAACTGTGTCTTCGAGCATTTCCTCCTCTGCGGATATGTCGTCTTGTGCTAACAGGATATTAGTTCCTGATAACATGAAAAGACATAAAGAGGCACGCAAAGCCCAATGCATCAGTTGTTCTATTCTATTATCTTTCATTTGTCTTTAGTTTTAGTTAACAAGAACTCGGTTAATCATCTTTTCCTACGAACAAGAAACAGTCGATGTAAAGTGCGGGGTCGAAGTCTGCGCGCTGTTGTGCTGTGCGGATTACCGACTTCAGCTCAATCATCGGGTAGCTTGGCTCGGCGCCCTGGAAAGCATACGGGAACTCGAAGTCTCTGAACAGAAGGATCGTATCGACTACGCCTGCGCGTGTCTCGAAGTAACCCGAACCGTCGAGTTCATTAACCGCGGCTTGGGTGATGTCGCGGCCCGTGCGGTCGTTGTAGTCGTATGTAAGCGTTGCTTCAAAACGGTTACGCTTGGTTACCGAATCGGGCTGGTTTGGAAGGTTCATGTTCAGCGGAACCATTACTACGTATATGTCGTATTTGCCCGACTGGATATTGGGTATCTTGAAACTTACCGTAGGCTGCGAAGCCGACGACGAGCCGGGGAAGTAACGGAAGCTGTTGTTGCTTACGTAGCCTTTCACCGAGTCGTTGCGGTTGAGCGAGGTAAGGTAAACCGACTGTCCGTAATACAGGCTCTCGCTGTTTTCCTTTGCAGCGCTGGCAAAGCCGTTAACGTTCTGCCAATAAGTAGACTCGGCTTCCACACGTATCGTGGTATGCCATGACTTGCTGGGCAGGTAGTTGTAATTGTTCACGATGTAAGCAAAACCGTTGGACACCTCCATGGGTTCACCGCCGTCGAATATCTGCGAAAGATAAGGCTGGTAGATGTTGGGGTTGTCAAGGCTTGCATAGCCGCCGCGTACCAAAGAGTCGGTGCTGGAAATCCAGTTCTTGAAGTATTCGAGCGACGACTGTGTTTCGTCATACGTGGGCTGCTGTCCAAGACTGGTGATAACGTTCGACAATATGACATTCTTCATCCGCACGTCGCGCATGGAGTCAACATTGAAACTGTTGTAGAGTATCTGTGTGCTTCCGTCGTTACGGTAAGGATAACTTTCCTTATAATTGAAGTACTTGCTTACCTTGGCCAAAGCCTCTTCCCACGCCTCGTTGCTTGGCAATACGCCGAGCATGATGGAGTCTTCGTTCTGCCAGCTGTTCAAACTGCCGATAATGGTGTTCGAGATGTGGAATACCGAGTCAACATACTGCACTTCGCCGTCAACGGTTGCACCCGGAGTACTCGCGCCCTGGTTGAACATAAGGGTATCGTCCTCATGCAGGAAATTGTAGAGCGAGTCAAGCCCTTCAGTAACTTCTATTACCTCGTAAAGGTTAGGATCAAAAGCAGCCTCACCGCTCAACACGTGGAGCGAGCCGTTCGAAGCCGGCTGAGTTGCACCTTCGATAGCCACATCCTTGAATGTATTATCTATAAGGTTGTATTCGTTAACCTTAGAGTTAAGCATGGTTACACGTATAGTGTCGCCGCCGTTAACTCCCGAAAAGTTATAACGTGCAATATGGTTGCGCACGAACTGTTTCTCCACCTGACGGTTGCCACCTTCGGTGTTCAACATGTCGAGCCAGTATTGTGCGTTGTACGTGCCGTCCTTTGGAGCCCACACCGTAAAGGTCTGCGCGCTCTGCAGGAGTTTGTCATACGTCAGCACCTCGCTGGTCGGAGAGTATTCGTCGAGGGTGAACGTGGTCCTTTCAAGAATCTGCTTCAGGGAATCCAGCCCGGGATTCGACGCTATTTGAGTCCACAACGACTCTTTGGCAGTCGAGGGAGAAATATCAAAATGGTCGTCTGAACAAGCATTTAAGCCAAGCAACGCCAGAGTGCCCAGCAGGCCGGATTTGAGCCATTTGAAATATCTGCTATTCATATCTTAGTTTTTTTATTTCGTTTTTATTGGAAATACGTTCTGCGTTCCGGGTATCCTTTGCCTTGAAAAATACAAGCCATGTATTCTGAAATATGTCTGAGGTATTTTGAAATATGTCTGACCTATTTTAAAATATGTCTGACCTATTTTAAAACACGTGCCTTGTATTTTTCAAGAGCCGGGAGCATACTTACGGTTCGCCGCGCATTTTTAATTCCTCTCTATAGTCTCTTCCTTCTCCCAAGCCGGATTCTGGTGGAGATTCGGATTTACTTTTAGTTCGTTTTCATATACGGGGCTGTACAATGAATTCATCGACGCCAGTTTTGCCCTTACCGCATTGGTGTTGGTTGCATACTTGGTAAGCAGGAGCGTCAGCATGTTCGTTGTAGTTCCGTCGTGCTCGGCCATGCGTACAAGGTCGAACCAACGTTTGCCCTCGCCGAAGAATTCCCTGCGACGCTCGCGCATTACGAGGTCGAACAACTGCGACGGTTCCTGGTAATCGGTGAACGAAAGCTTGTCGCGGTCGGTTGTTACGGAAGGATTAGAGCGGTAAAGTATCATCGTTACGCAATTGAAAGCATCCTGGAGCTGCTCGGTTGTAGGAGCATCAAGGCGTGTGATGGCCTCGGCTTTCATCAAAAGCACGTCACTCAGACGATAGATAATCCAGTTGGAATTGAATGAACCGGTCGGTATGAACGCATTCTCCGTTCCTTCGCTGTTATCCTCGAGGTTATCGTGCGTAATACTCTGGTAGGTGTACTTGCCTATGCTATATACACGCTGCCCAGCCTCGGTGTACACCAACGACTGCCAGCGACGTATGTCGCTCTGGCTGAAAAGGCCGCTTGTGTTGTCGATGTTCCTCGTAACAGTCTGGCAAGGTGCGGAAGCTTGCAGGAGACCGGTGTTGTTATCGCGATGACGATATAATCCGTTATTGCCCCTGTAATTGTAAAGGCAGGTATTGCTATTCGTAGAACCATCGAACTGAAGTTCGAGAATACTCTCGCGGCTGTTCTTCTGTACGAATATTTCATCGTAAACATCGTCTACAACGTCCTGTGTACCACCATTGGCATTCATTCTGATGAGGTGATAGGGATTCTCGTTGTTCTCGGAGCTTGTACCACCACCCATGGGGTTATCGCGGTCGTAACGCTCCATGTACATGTCGAGCACAGCATCGCAATACTCTATTACCTTCTGATAGTCATCCTGCGATTTACTGCCATACTTGGCCACAGAGTCGGGCGAAGCGTTCTTGGCTGCACGCCACAGGTACATATCGGCAAGAAGGATGTAGATAGACTCGCGCGTGAAACGTCCCTTGTTGTCGAGTTCGTTGGTGTACTGGCGCATACCGTTGTCCTTAACGGCTTCGACATCATTGATTATTGAGTCGAGCACTACCTCGGCCATAAACTGGCGTCCGGAATGTTCCTTGACATCGTGCTCCGAACCTATGGGTTTGAATTCAAACGGAATCTCACGGAATGTACGCACGAGGTAAAAATAGTTCAGCGCACGCAGTGCCTTCATTTCAGCCTCTACGGGTTTCCAGTCCTCGGAAGTGAAGCTCTTGTCGCGTTCTACTACCAACGGACCGTACTGAAGCACTTTGTTGCAGAAGTTTATGGTCTTGTAGAACTCACTCCAGTTAAACAGGCTGTTCGTTTCGAGGAGGTTGGCGTTCATAAGGTCTTTCATGTCATCCCAGCTCTCCGTCATAAGGTCGAAGTTGTCGGAACGGCATTCGCCCCACACAACCATACGCTCCATTATGTCCTGGCTGATGAACTGCTTCCAGCAGCCGCGTATACCGCTCTCCAAGTCGGTTCGGTCCTCCCAGAACTGCTCCTCGGTAATTTCATTCGAAGGATATATCGTGAGGAAGTCATCGCACGATGTGGTACCCAAAGTAATGAACGCGCAGGCCGATACAAGCAAAGTCTTATATATATTTATTTTTTTCATATTGCTGCGGTATTAGAATCCAATATTTAAACTAAACGTAAACGAACGTGAACGCGGGGTTTGCGAATTATCCATACACGGTGACCATCCGGACTGTGAGTGTTCGGGGTCTACGCCTGAATACTTCGACCAGAATATAAGGTTGTTACCCGACAATGCAAGACGGAGCGAACGAAGGCCGAGGCGCTTCAGTTTCTCGGGTGCAAAATCGTAAGCAAGCTGTACATACTGGAAGCGTACATAGTCGCCCGGTTCTACGTAGCGGTCGCTGCAAAGTGCGTTGTAGGAAGCACCTACTTCTGCGCTCATTGCACGAGGTATAGTGGTTATGTCGCCGTTCTTGCGCCAGCGCCAGCGGGTAGCCGTGCTCTGGTTACGGTTGGTGCGCATATCCTCTGCCTTCATGCGGGCCATGTTGACAATCTTGTTGCCCACACGGAAGTTGAAGCTGGTTTTGAGCGACCAGCGCTTGTAGTAGATATCGAAACCGAAACCGCCGTTCAGCTTAGGATTGGAGCTGCCGAGATACACCATGTCGAGCTCGTTGATCTGTCCGTCGTGGTTGATGTCTTCGTATATTACGTCACCACCTTCGAACTTGTAGTTACGTCCGCCGTAGTTGTAATACATCTGGAGGGGGTTACCCTTAGCGTCGTAGATGATATTGCCGTTAGCGTCGCGGGCAACGGGGCAGGTAGCGTTGTAGCTGCCGTTCACTCCGTACTTTTCAGCCCAGGCTGCTGTGTTGCCGGCATAGATGTCGTTCTTCTTGGCGTCGGCAAAGTAACCGCAGTGGTCGTAGTCGAAACGGTAAACACCTTTGTAACGGAAACCGTAGATACCGCCGAGGGCGTTGCCTATCTGAACGCGGCTCATATAGTTTTCATTATCGTAGTTGAAGTCGCCGTTAAGGCTCGAGAGCACGCTGGCGTCCATCTTGGTAATCTGGTTGATGTTCTGTGCGATGTTGAACTTACCGAGAACCTGGAGGTCGGGGGTAATCTTGATACGTTTGGTGGTGAAGTTCAATTCCCAACCTTCGTTCTCCATGTTACCTACGTTACCCCATGCAAGCGAGTTGAAACCGGTAGACGAAGGAATACTTACATTCTGCATCAAAAGGTCTTTAGTGTACTTGTGGTAAACGTTCAACTCGAACGAGAGCAAGTCTTCGAACAAACCGAGGTTGAAACCTAAGTTCCACGACGAGGTGCGCTCCCACTTCAGGTCGGTAAGACGAAGGTTACTCGGCGCAATAGCCGTACCGCCGCCGTAGTTACCGGTATTGCTGTACTTGTTGTAAATAAGGCCTTCAGCGTTAGGCTCACCACCTACGATACCCCAGCTGGGACGGAATGCCAACATGCTGACATATTTGCTGATTGGCTTCATGAAAGGCTCGTCGCTGATGTTCCAACGGCCGGAAACGCCGGGGAAGAAACCCCAACGGTTGCTCTTACCGAACTTGGTGCTACCGTCGGCACGGAGCGTGAAGTCCAATACATATTTACCCTTGTAAGAATAGTGGAAACTACCGAGTGCACTCATACGATGTGCTTTACCAAGACTGGTGTTAGCGTCACGCAAGTAAGCTTCCACGCTCGGGTCGGTAACACCACCAACAACACCGCTCGACTTCAAATACTGCGAATTCGAATTGGTCGTTTCCATCTCCCAACGTGCAAGACCTGTGAAGTAGTGGTCTTCATTGCTGAACTTAGGAGTAAAGATAAGGGTGTGCTTGGTGTTGAACTTGAGGTTCTTGCTCTCGCTGTCGCTCGTAAGGTTTATACCGCCATCAACGTCCCAGCTGTTACTGGTCAAAGAAGCAGGATAATAACCCTTTTGAGTATTTGTGAAAGCGTACATGTAAACCTCACCGTTGTAGTTCAACTGTGTAGAAGTCTCGTCCTTGCCCAAAAGCTTGTACTCTATCTGGAACTGCGGGTCGATAGCATACGTACTTTCGCGATACCACGAGAGGCGTCCTATTGCCACGGGGTTACCGTTGGAAACCATGTCGCGGAGGTAGTAGGAAGACTGCCCGTCCTGAACAGGGCCGGCAGCACCGGCAGCCGGGAACATCTTCATATACTCGTTAGTCCTGTAGTAACGCTGGTTAATCGGGTCGTAGTTATAGTTGTAAACCGACATGTTAGGCATTGCATTGTATGCCTTGTCGAGAAGACTTTCAACGTAGTTCTTCTTGTTGTTGGTGTACGTAAGTGAGAAGTTCGATGAGAACTTGATTCGGTCGGACACATAGTAGTCGAGTGCCATACGTGTCGAGAAACGGTCGAGCTGCTGCTCTATAATAGTACCGGTTTCGTGGTCGTAGTTGCTCGATATACGGAACGTTGCCTTTTCACCACCACCATTGAGAACGAGGTTGTAGTTGTGGGTCTGTCCGAACTGTGTAACTTCGTCACGCCACTCGGTGTTGTTGTTGAAGTTCCTGAAATACATAGGACGGGAATCGTCATACGAGATTTCAACTATGTCTGAGGCAACGCTGCTCTGCGCAGGATTGAAGTATGCCTCCTTCAACATCATGGTGTACTCGTCACCGTTCAACATCTTCATACCCTTAGGCTGCCAAGAGCCGGTAAAGCGGTACGAGAAGTCGATACGTGTCTTACCGCGGCGTCCGCGACGGGTCTTAATTTCGATAACACCGTTAGCACCGCGCGAACCCCAGATTGCCGTTGCTGCTGCGTCTTTCAAGACGTCTATGCTCTGGATGTCTTCAGGGTTGACTGAGAGCAAGCGCGCGAACTGCTCGCTGTTGTCCATATCCTGGAGGTCGATGTCGGTAGTATTATAATTGTCGAGTACGTTGCCGTCTACAACAATCAAAGGCTCCTGGTCACCGTTAATGGTGGTAACACCACGCAAACGCATTGTTGTACCGGAACCGAGGTTACCTGAATTCATCACAATATCCAAACCTGCAATCTGTCCCTGCAGAGCCTGGTCGGCCGTCTCGAACGAGAGACCTTTCATTTCGTCCATGTTCAGGGTCTGTGTAGCAACCGACACTTCTTTTGCCGGTATGGTAAGGCCGTTGGTCTTTACCCTTTGCTGGGCTTTTACCGTAACGCCTTTCAGCTGGGTTCTACTGCGCATTTCTATACGGAACACCTTGCTGTCGCCTATCACCTGCGTGTGAGTCTGGTATCCTACGTAAGAAATCTGCAGTCTGTCTTTCCTGTTTTTAATAGGCATGGAGAAGTTACCGTTAATATCGGTAGTGGTAGCTTCAACGATACGGTTGTTCTGGTCGAGCTCAACCACATTCGCCATCATCACCGGCCCATCGGTACGATTCCATACATGCCCGGAAATACGATCTTGTGCCGCAACCGACGAAAGGCATAAGCACATCGCAATGAGCAATAAATATTTTATCTTATTCATAGTATTAATTTTTATTCCTTGATACGATATTTGGCCAGGAACCTCTTGGCTGCGGCTGTTGTAGCCCAATCGGTATCATACCGGCCGCCGTCGAGCTCTTTGAAATTCAATACACCGTCAATCTGGTGAACCACTGCGTAAGATGACGTTTCTATAGTGGCGTTATTAGCACTGGTTGCTATTGTACTTAAAGTGTAGTCGCGAGTCAGGATGTTCTTGCGGCTCTCGTCGTCTACCACAGTACGCTGCGGGCCGAGGATGTCGGAACCGTCGGTAGCGTTAGTGCCGTAAACCGACCTTACGAAGAGAGTTCCGTTGCCTGTAGACGAAACCTGAACCGAACGGTAACGGTTGGTAGAATCGTTTATGCAGGCCGTTTCGTATTTGGTAGGCTCTATTGCAGCATGGTCTGCAAATATTGAATTATCCTGGAAGTGATATTTCAAGAAGTTCACAAGGCAGGTAATCATAGCCTGAGCCTTGAATTTGTACCTGCGGGTAATATTGAGTATCTCCGATTCGGGACGTCCTGCTTCGGTTGCTGCGTTAACCTCGGCTTCACCGCTGGTGATTACTTCCGTAATATCATCCCATGTGGGAAGTCCCTGGTTGAACGCTTCCTGTATAGCCTCATTCGTAGGAACATATACCGTGTAACGGAAAGTATTGAAGAATCGAACGTTATCGGTAAGACCGTTCTGCGAAGAAGTGAATATGGTGTATTTCTCCAATTCAGACTCTACCTCGTCGTTGTCAACGCTGTCGGCAAGACCGGCGCGGTCAAGGATGTCGGCGTCGATTTGGCAAAGGTTGAAGAACTGGTAGAAAGGCGAAGCCTCAGCTCCGTCGGCAAGCACGCTGTAAACAGACTTCATCGTAGTCTGGATAGGGCGGTCGATTACATAGGTCATACCGTTACCGTAACCGGTTGTTTCCTGGCGGCGGTCGTAGGTACGGATAACGTTGATGAGCGAGTCGTTGTCTATCTGGAAGCCGCCCTGTACGTAGAAGCCGGTGCTTGTCTGGTCGAAGTCGCTGGTGAGGCGGCCGTCGGTGGTGTTGGAAATCTTCACTGCACTACCGCCTTTGGTTACGTAGTACTGGTTCAAGCTGCCGAAGCCCGTTGCAGACTCAGCGTCGGAGTGAACTATAATGTGCGAATCCAAAAGGTCTTTCAGACGGTTGTTGATAATCGAGGCAGATATAGTACCGGGAACAGAGTTACCGATTTCGTTGGTAACCGGGTCCCAACTGTAAGCGCGTGCCTTTACAGGCGCTGCACGGTCTTGCAGACGCGTACTGTAGTAGAACGACAAAACGCGGGGCTGCTGGCTCTGGCTGGAAGCCTCGTCATAATAAGTTCCAAGAGCTTCGTCGGTAGGAACTAAGAAACTGAAGCGCGAGCTCATTGCCAAAAGGTAGTAGCTGAAGAACGCGTTCAGAGGAGCCGCGTTCGGGTTGGTGATATAGCTGTCGTCGGCCGAGATAGCCCAGTTGAAAATCTTCATATCCCTATCTACAAGAGCCGGAGACGATACGGCAGCATATTTTGCAGGAGCGAACAGCTGATTCATTATATATACGGCACCGTTGTTTGCCAACAGGGTTGTATCGATTGTAGCCTTGAAGCCTTCAACGCCGCCATCGAGCGTACCGAACATAGGATCCTTGGCGTCGTTCATAATGGTTATGTACTTGCTGGGAACGGTACCTATGAACGAAGTCTTCATAAGGTTCATTACAAATGCCTGGATAACACGGAGAGGAATCTGGTCTATATTATATATGAGGTTCTCACGTGTGTTGTCTTTCTTTGCGTATGCCTCCATGAGGAATTCGCCGACACCACCCGGAAGGAAGTATGCAGCCAGCACGTCGTCAGAAGGAACAAATATTGCGCCCATGTCGGTTTCCAGTGTCTGGCCGTCGGGATAATACTGGTTCCATCCCGGGTCGTATTCAAGAGGATACTGGAATGTATTGCCGTAGGGGTCGGTAAGAAGAGCTTCGCCGTTCTTCGAGCGTGACGCCATGTAGCGTTTCTCGAACACGGAGTCGCGTATACCGGTCAACTGCGCGTGGCTGTTGGTAAGGGTTGCATTATAATAAGGTGCAGAAAAACGGTCGAGTATATGGCTGAATATATCAGTCTTTCCGTTGGTGCGTATCATTTCTGCCATATTCGACGGAGAGATAAGCACGCGGTCGAGTTTGTTTACATAACCGTTAAGGCAGGTCTGGTCCTGGCCTATAACCTTGCTTGCGTAAATGTGAGCATCGGTTGCCTCGCGTTCCGTTCCTGCGAACACCTTGAAGTCGTCGTCGGTAATGTTAGCCTCGCCCATCTGTCCTGCTATGAAGTGGGTCATCAGGGGAGTCGTTCCGTCGAGAGCGAGCCAGAGGCCGCCTTTCTCCTGTGTGCGGAAACGTTTCCAGTAATCGATGTCCGGTTCCTCGGTATCCTCGTTAAGGGTTTGCGGTATATCGCCGCTCGACCACGAGAAATAAGGAATGGAGTCGGTAGCCGAAGCCGATGTCGCTTGACGCAGACATTGGTTTTTCGAGATACCGCCGCCGGTGCTTATGTTCGTCATCATCTCAAGCAGGTAAGCGTTGTTGAGCATTGACGAGCCGAGCAACAGTTGTTTCATGGCCAACGTAAGGTCTTCGTATTTTGTTACGCCCCACTCGTTGCCTTTGTAAAATTCGGCAAACGCGTCGTCGTCAGCAACGAACAACGTTCTACTGCCGGTACGGTCCAGCACTTCCTGGAGGTCCGAGCCGGTCTGCGTGCCGATGTCATCAATTAGACGCACGGTATTCTTGTAATTCCCTTCGCTCTTCAGATACGAGTAAATGCTCGCGCCAAGCCAATCCGGCTTCTTGTCGGGCAAATCATAATCATCGGAACAAGAGTACGTAAATCCGCACATCGACAGTATACACATGGCAGCGAGCCACTTTCTACTTCTTTTAATTAAACGGTTTTTCATACACATTAAATTTATCCTTTTGTTTGTTTATATTTATTCGTTATACTTTTTATGTATCTTCTTCAGCCGGCATGCAGTGCGGAAAGGCCGCCGGAAGCCTGTTTCCGCCATTAAGGCGTAATAATCTCGCACGTGTTCCCTTTAACGTGGCATTTTCAAACTATTAATTATTAATTCTTTAGTTATTTTTCATTTACTCTCTACCCACAATATGGGATAGTAGACCCTCAAAAGTACACGTTTTTTTACTATCTGCAAACTTTTCTTTCGTTTTTTTTCTTTTTTTCAAGTGGAAGTTGGCAGCTTCACTTTCCAATCAATTCGTTTACGAACGCCAAATTACTATTTTTTTGTTAAATATAATGTATCCTTGCCTTCTTTTTATACTAATATCCTTTATTTTCTCGCCGCACTGCCTGACTGCACAAATTCGCGAGGTTTGAACCGTAGTCCGTGCGGGCTGTGCCGCTCCGGCCTGATAGCCGCCGCACTCCCTATATATAATAATGTGTACCCGCGTTATGAAGCCCGGGGCTTTAGCACGGTTCCACATATTTTAAGTTCATTTTTACGACATAGTTGCACGATTTGATTTGTTGTTTAATATTTGCCTTCTGTTTAAATTGCCATATCGATAACTTAATACGTCTAATTAACAAAAATCTTTCATTTAAGATTTCTCACGTTAACAATTCCGGCTGATTTTTGCGCCGTAACGGCAATTTTAACATTTACACTCGTTAACCTTTGAGCAAAACCGGAGCTTGTCGCCCGAAAATTCCTTAACCGGAATTTTTCTTCAGGAGCAGAAAAAAATTAGTGGCTCGGATTTCGAAATCCGAGCCACTAATTTTCCGGGGCGTTCGGGAGGCACTGCACGGCACGCTTTCCGGCACGGAGTTTGCTTGCCGGCGGCCTTCTGTTTAATCTGCCGCTGCGTCAGTTGAGCGGCATTGACTGTGCCGAGGTGGTCGGCCCGTTAACCTTGAGCCTTCCGCCGGGCAGCAGGTTCATACGGTCGATAAACACTACCCTCTGGTCGCCCGTCTTGGACGTGCGGCCGTGGTAAACGCAGAACATTCCCTTGCCGGGCACCTCGAGCACCATGTTATGTCCTGTTCCGGTTACATCGCCGCCCTGCTCCACATTCTTTTGCAGCACGGGATTGTCGGCCGACTTGGCAAAAGGCCCGAGCGGCGACTTGGCGGTGGCATATCCTACGGCATAGTTCTTTCCGCCGAAGAAGTTGGCCGAATACATCATATAATATATGTCGTCTTTCTTGAACGCGAAAGAGCCTTCGGTCCAGCGGCGGTTCACCTCGCCCGAAGTTACCGAACGGCTTTCCCACTCGGCCTGCGGGTCGGAAAGCGACGACGGCGGGGTGAGCAACGCCACCGGCTCGCCTATCACTCCGCTGAAGTCGGGTTTCATTTCCACTCCGTACACCCAGCTTTCCTCTATCTCCGAGAACAAACCTTCGTTGCGCGCCCATTCGGATATTTCGCTCTCCACCGGGTGCTTGTAGCAGCAACGCGAGTAGTAGAGGTACACACGGCCGTTGTCATCCCACAGCACATTGGCGTCGATTATGGGATAACCGGGGTCGAACACCGGGCGTTCGTACAAATCCTTGAAAGGTCCGTCGGGCGAATCGGCCACGGCCACACCTATGCGGAAGTTCTCGCCCTCGTTGGTGGGATTCTCGCGCCAGTTGGCGCTGAAAAACATGTAATACTTGCCACCCCGTTCGTAAACCTCGGGAGCCCAGAAGCAATCGACGCCCCACGACGAACTGTCGCCGTTGTAAACCACGCCGGCGTCGGCCCAGTTTACAAGGTCGTCGGACACACAGGCACGGAAGCCGTTAATGCCGTCGCTCGTGCCGTACATGTAGAACCTGCCGTCGCTCGCGCGGAGCACGAACGGGTCGCCGAACTTTACGTCGAGCGGGTTGTTGAACGTAGGCCGGCTGCAGCCCAGCAGCAAGGCCGGCAACAAAAGATAAAGCAGTCTTTTCATAACAGAAAGAGTTTTTATGTCAAACATTTTTTACCATCCACACATTATTATATATATAACTCGGCGCGAAGCCTGGCTTAAGCATAATTTCAATCACAGGCACTTCGACATCGGGCTTCCTTACGGGTACGGGCATTATAAGGTCGCCCGCACGCGAAATCTCTACCGTATGCTCGCCGGCGTTTGCCGCAGTGCGCGAATAGTAAGTCATCTCGGAAGCGTCGTTAAGCAGCTGCGCATACTTTATCTTTCCTTCAAGCCCGGGAAGGTGGAGCGATTTGAACGGCCATTCGAGCACATGCACATAAAGCCGGTTGGTTTCGGGGTTATAGGTGAGCAGGCAGTTGTTTGGCGCCTCGATTCCCGCCGGGGCATGGGTGCACCCGTATATGGAGCGGGAATGGTATTTCATCCACTCGGCTATCGCCTCGAGGCGTTCCACCGCGCGGGGCTCGAACTCGCCGCGCGCCGTAGGACCTACGTTGAGCAGCAGGTTGCCGCCCTTGCTCACCGCCTCGATGAGCATTACGATGAGCTGGCGTGCGGATTTCCACGTCTGGCCGTCGCGGCTGTAGCCCCACGACCTGCCGTCGAACGTCTGGCACATCTCCCAGGGAACGCTTTCGCCGTTGATTTTCAGCCCTTCATAGGGAATGTACTGCTCGGGAGTGAGGAAATCCCAGCCCCACGAGGTATCCTGCAAGTCGGAACGGTTGTTTATGATTATCTGCGGCTGCAACTCGCGCGCCAGCTTGATTAATCCTTCTGAATCCCAGTCCTCGTGCCCCTTGCCGTCCTTTCCGGGGTATGAAAAGTCGAGGAACAGCTCGTCAATCTGCCCGTATTGCGTAAGCAGTTCGGTAAGCTGGTTTTTCATATACTGGCGGTACTTGTCCATGTCGCGGCTTTTGTTGGCTTCGGCGCGTTCCTTCGGGTCGCGCGGTCCGTTGGGGTGCTGCCTGTCGTATGTAAAGTCGGGATGGTGCCAGTCGATAAGCGAATAATAGAAGCCAACCCTGATACCCTCGGCACGGAAAGCCTCTACGAGCGGACCGATGAGGTCTTTGCCATACGGCGTGTTCGTTACCTTGAAATCGGTGTACTTGGTGTCCCACATGCAGAAGCCTTCGTGGTGTTTTGTGGTGACAACCATATACTTTACGCCGGCCGCCTTTGCATAAGCCGCCCACTGCTTGGGGTTGTACAGGTCGGGATTGAAGTACTCGAAATAGCGGTTGTAATTTTCGTCGCTTATTCTCTCATACTGCTTTACCCACTCGTGCCTTGCGGGCAGGCTGTACAGCCCCCAATGGATGAACATGCCGAACCGGTCGTGCGTCCACCAGGCCATGCGCTCGGCTTTCTGTTCTTTCGTTTCGTTGGCCCACGACGGTACTCTCTCTTCCTGCTGGGCCGAAACGCGGCAAAGCGCTGCCGCCGCAATTAAAACTAAAAGAATTTTCTTCATGGTATGACAGGTTTAGGGTGAATGCCGAATGCGACGCCGCGTATCGAAGGAAAACGCGGAAACTCAACAAATTTAATCAAATATCCGCAATCGCGCAACGGGTTTACCGTAAATTGAAAACAGCAAGGCACGTCGCAGAAAATATGTCCGACCTATTTTG
>OLFZ01000726.1_pt1 | contig 33796 bp, 29 predicted proteins | sample 1604861 | NCBI WGS metagenome assembly OLFZ01 (sample SAMEA3888895, study PRJEB22519) | human gut metagenome | biome: human gut; feature: human-associated habitat; material: faeces | place: Denmark | collected 2011 | reverse complement strand
CGTAAGACCTAATGTAAAGCCTTTTGTTTAAATCCGATAGGATTTGCGCCCATAAACGGACTGTGAAGAAAGGTTTTTGTTAAAGCCCTGCCTAACATTGCAGACTAACCGCTAAACTGCGATTTATAAGCAGCTGTTTAGTGCTCTCAAACATCTACTTTATTGCTGCAATGCACGCCATTTCTTCGGCGACACACCCACCACCTGCGAGAACACCTTCGAGAAGTAAGACAGGGAAGAGAAGCCGGTCTGCAGAGCCACCCACTCCAGACCTTCATCAGGCTCTTTCTCCATGAGACGCTTGGCCTCATCGATGCGCATCTCGGATATCCACCGTGAGAAGTTGATGCCGTAACGCTCGTTTATGAAGCGCGAGAGATAGCGGCGGTCTGTGCCCAGACGTTCGGCAATGTCGTTGATGGTAATCTGATCCGTCAGATACAGCTTCTCTTCTTTCCATTCATTGATGCGCTGCTCCAGCTTTGCTTCTTTAGAGTGACGCGTCTCATGCACGACCGGACTGCTTTCCGTCTTATCCGCCACGCCATCCTTATCTATTTCTGCAGACACACCCTCCTTCTTCTCTTCTGAGCTTCTGCCGAAAATGGTAGTGGTCTGTTCGGGCAGGGCATTGCTGTATGTTTCGTAGCCATAACGGATAGCTACAGAGCCATGATTTTGTGACAAACCGGCACTTCCATTCATCATCGCGTCTTCCTCAAACTCCTTGAAAGCCTCGCCGATGCTATCGAAACGTGAAGAGAAATTGATGAAGCTGATGACTATATAGCTGTTGACGGATATTATATACACCTGACAGATGATGTTGCCCACAACGCCTAAGATAAGCGTTAAGGCAGCCACTGCTCCAAGGAAGAGCATAAGAAGGATGCTACGGTATATCCAATGCACAAACTGGTGCATGTCGCGGGTGAAGTATTGGTCGAGCATTCTGTCGCGATGCTTATACACCTGCAGCAGGCGGAACATGAAATAGAAGATATAGATGAAGTAAACCATCACTGAAACTCTTCTTACAAGAGGGCCAGCCAATGAAGGGTCCATCCACAACGAGCTTATGGAGAGGAGCGTATTGAGCAGCCATAAAGCAAGCGAGAGGCTCAGATTGCGTGTGGAAGCCTTGATGTTTCCGAGCAGATTGCCGAAGAAGAAGGTCAGGAAGATGGCAGCAAGCAGAAACAGCGACGTGTCCATTATCTCAACTATAGGGTCGAGCGTCAGCCACCAGACGTCCGGTCTGACAAAGCACCATGCCAGACAGTCGGTTCCCATAACCAGATAATTCAACGCAAGGAAGCGCTGGGAACGCCTGTACGTCTTATATATCTCGCGCTTCGGCGTCTTGTAAAGGCACAAGACAAAGGCAAAGGAGAGATATAATACGCCTGCAAATTGCACTATTATATTGAAATATAAAGCTAAAGTCTCCATAATGTCAGTTTGAAAGCAGTCTCAATATTGTTCATTATAAGTTGTAGCGCAGGAAGTCTGCCACCCTGCGTGTGTATTCCGCTTTATGGTCCTTGTACGACACGGCGTGCTCGCTGCCCGGCGCTATCCAAAGCGCCTTCTTGCCAGGCTTGGCCTCGTAAAGTGGACGGACCATGGCTGTGGGAACGAACTTGTCGTTGCTGCCGTGGATGAAAAGCATCGGCTTGCGGCACTTTGCCACCTGATTCAGAGGCGACGCCTCCTTGAAAGACCATCCGTAACGGGCTTTCACCAAGGCGGACGTGATGTGAAGCATGGGGAATTCTGGCAGTCCGAAACGCTTCTTCATCTCCTGCGAATACTCGTCCCATACGCTCGTATAGCCGCAGTCTTCTATGAAACATCTCACGTATGAGGGCGTGGGGTCGCCGCTTACGCACATCGTCGTGGCTGCTCCCATGGAGATGCCGTGGAGCACAAGGCGCATCGAGTCGGCAGGTGTATGGAATACGGACGGTGCCCTGCGCAGCCAGTCCTCTATGTCCAGACGGTCTTTCCATCCCATCTGAGCCACGTCGCCATCCGACATTCCGTGTCCGTAAAGGTCCGGAATCAAGACATTATAGCCTAACACACGCTCATAAAGGTGGGCTATATGTATCATCTTTGCGGCGTCACACTCATAACCGTGCACCAGCAGAGCCGTACGTCCATGAGCCTTGGGATTGGCCACGAAGATGGCATGCTGCCTGTTGCCCGTACTCAGCACAACGAAGGTGTCGCGCAGGGCGTGGACGGCGTTAAGACTGTCCATCCACGGACGTGTCTCGGGATAGGTGCGCTCCATATATTCGTATGATAGTGTACGGTTACGGTCGCTGGTGGACAATGCATAGTCGATAAGAGCGAATGCTCCAGCCACAAAAACTATACATAAGACGATTATAGTCGCAAATACATATTTCAACGCTTTCATAGTTGTTCCGATGATTTGTCAATGAAAAGTTAATGCAAAGTTAACGTTTTTCAACTAAAATACCGAAAACCGTTTACTAAAAAATCTCAGTCTGAGATATTAAAAGAGTGTTACAGAACAAAATAAATTCAGCCTTTGCATATTGTTTCGACAAAAATCCTTAACTTTGCACACGCTTTTAAAAATCATATTAATATATGGACGACTATCACGCGGAAAATAAGAATTTGTAATGTAGGCGGCTGTTCGGCAAAGAAACAGTCTCCCGCATTGTTAAACCCTTTGGAGACTTTTCTTTATGAGAACATTCTGGAACACCAACTCTACTCTTAAGCCCATCGATGAATGGCAGCCCAACAGCTGGATACAGGTAACCTGTCCGACAGATGAAGACCAGCAATTGCTGGAAGACAAATTCAACATACCCGACTATTTCCTCTCCGACATCAGCGATGCGGACGAACGTGCGCGTTACGAGTATGACGACGGATGGATGCTTATCATCCTTCGTATACCGTACGTAAAGGAAATACGCTCTCGCACACCATATACCACCGTACCGCTCGGCATCATCCACAAGCGAGACGTCACCATCACCGTATGCTATTACGAAACCAACATGATGATTGACTTCGTGAGCTACCACCAGAAGCGTGGCGAGGGATTCACCGACTACGTGGACATGATTTTCCGCCTCTTCCTCTCTTCAGCCGTATGGTATCTGAAACGACTGAAGCAGATAAACACCCTCATCGAGAAAGCCAAGCACAACCTCGACCATAACGTCAACAACGAATCGCTCATCGCGCTCTCACGTCTGCAGGACTCGCTCACTTACTTCGTGACATCCATCCGCGGCAACGAGACGCTGCTTGCCAAGCTGAAGTTCAAGCTGCAGGTGGACGAACTGGACGCCGACCTCATCGAGGACGTAAACATCGAGATGTCGCAGGCACGTGAGACCACGAACATCTATTCGGACATCCTCGAGTCGACGATGGACACCTACTCGTCCATCATCAACAACAACATGAACACCGTGATGCGTACGCTCACATCCGTGTCGATCATCATGATGCTCCCGACGCTAATATCATCGTTCTTTGGAATGAACCTCATAAACGGTATGGAAGAATCGCGATGGGGATTCCTCATAGCCATCTGCATATCAGTAATAATATCAACGCTTTCGTGGCTTATTCTGCGCCACAAGCGACTGTTATAGAGCATATAAAGACATAAAAAAAGAATGAATACGAAAAAAAATAATTATTTTCGCTCGTATTCATTTTTTTTTATTAAGTTTGCAATCTATTAAATTAAAAACGTGATATGGCACAAGCCGTCAGCGCTTTCAGAACTATATGAAACGTAAAGGCGAGACGGACAAGTGTCGTGAATTTGAATTACCCGAATCATAAACTTAAAACAGTTAAATGATGGACTCTCAAGAAAACGCCCTGTTGCAAGGTGCACAAGTAGAGAAGGAAGTGGAGCAGACCACAGCACAGAACGCTGAGGCAGCTGCCGACGACCAGAAAGTAGAGAATGCTAAGGTGTATAAGACAAAGAAAGAGGTGGTGGAACGCCTGAAGGAAATCGCCGCAAGCGACGAAAATCCTGACAAGGACGAGATAGACCTCCTCAAGACCGTCTTCTACAAGCTCCACATCACAGAGCGCGAGGCACGTATGAAGGAATACATCGACGGCGGAGGCGATCCCGAGGCATACCAGATTATGCCCGACGAGGACGAGGAAACCTTCAAGCAGCAGATGGCAATAGTACGTGAGAAGCGTGCCCGCATTTTCCAGCAGCAGGAGGCAGAGAAGCAGGCTAACCTCGAAAAGAAGCTCGAAATCATAGAGAAGATAAAGGCGATGGCAACATCTCCTGACGAGGCCAACAAGTCGTACAACGAATTCAAGGAGCTGCAGCAGCAGTGGAAGGACATCAAGAATGTCCCCGCTGACCGTGCAAGCGAGCTTTGGCGCAACTATCAGTTGTACGTGGAGCAGTTCTATGACCTGCTCAAGCTCAACTCAGAGGCACGCGAGTACGACTTCAAGAAGAATCTTGAGACCAAGACAAAGCTCTGCGAGGCTGCGGAGAAACTCGCTGACGAAGAGGATGTCATCAGCGCATTCCATCAGTTGCAGGAGTTGCATCAGCAATACCGCGAGACCGGTCCCGTGGCTAAGGAGCTGCGCGAGCAGATATGGACTCGCTTCAAGGCTGCTTCCACTGTAATCAACAAGCGCCATCAGCAGCACTTCGAGGACCTTCGCTCTAAGGAAGAGGAGAACCTCACGCTCAAGACAGCCCTCTGCGAGAAGGTGGAGGAGATAAGCAAGCTGGAGAACAAGACCGCAAGCGACTGGGAGAAACGCTCTAAGGAGATTATCGACATACAGAACCAGTGGAAGACCATCGGTTTCGCACCGCAGAAGATGAACGTCAAGATATTCGAGCGCTTCCGTGCCGCTTGTGACGACTTCTTCGGACGCAAGTCAGAATTCTTCAAGGAAATGAAGCAGGCTTATGCCGCCAACATCGAAAAGAAGAAGGCTCTCGTGGAGAAGGCTCAGGCTTTGGCTGACAGCACAGACTGGAAGGTGACAAGCGACAAGCTCATCAACCTGCAGAAGGAATGGAAGACCATCGGCGTGGTGCCCAAGAAAATCGGCGACCAGCTCTGGCACGACTTCCTCAACGCCTGCAACAAGTTCTTCGAGGCTCGTAACGCAGCCAATGCCGGTGCACGTAACGAGGAGCGCGAGAATCTGGAGAAGAAGCGCAGCATCATAGAGCAGATCAAGGCCCTCGTGGCTGACGCTGCCAACGCCACACGCGAAAAGGTGCAGGCTCTGACTGACGAGTATAACAAGGTGGGACATGTGCCCTACAAGGAGAAGGACGCTCTCTACGCAGCTTACCACGAGGCACTCGACGCCATCTACAAGGAGCTGAACATAAGCAACAAGCGTCGTCGCCTGGACGACTTCAAGTCGAACATCCGCAACATGGCTAAGCGTGGCGAAGACGCCATCGACAACGAACGCGGACGCCTGACACGCCGCTTCGAGCAGCTCAAGCAGGAAATCCAGACATACGAGAACAACCTCGGATTCCTCAACGCCAGCTCAAAGAAGGGCAACAGCCTCATCGATGAGATGAACCGCAAAGTGCAGAAGCTCCGCGACGACCTCGAACTGGTTCGCCAGAAGATCAAGGCCATCGACACTGAGAACAAGTAATCGTCATTATTATAATCACAAAGCCCAGACAGCAATGCCGTATGACAGCATTATTGTCTGGGCTTTTTCGTATGCTTCATGCAAAACGAAGGCTGAAGTCATGCTAAACAAAGGCTGAAGTCATGCAAAACAAAGGCTGAAGAGTAGCGTAAAGCGCAAAAGTAAAAGGGGCTCGTATTTCGTCCACTGACGAATACGGCCCCCCTAACGTATGAAAGAAGTCTAAATTAAATATATAGTATTTCCTTGTTAATGTTGCTGCTGCACATCATCATCAATTCTCACCGGCGGCTCATAGTCGACGCTGCGGCGCTGCGGCAGAATGTCGCGCTTTGTAAGCACGCCGTCAGCATATTCCTTCGGCGATACGCCACGGTTGTTCTTGAAACAACGGTTAAAGTAAGGCACATCGTTGAAGCCCACCATATAGCAGACCTCAGTCAGCGTGAACTTGCCCTGACGAAGCAGATAGCAAGCGCGGTCAACGCGAAGCTTATTGAGGTACGTAATGTAAGTCTGTCCTGTCGCTTTCTTGAAGAAGGTGCAGAACGACGAACGGTTCATACCCACATGCTCAGCAATCATATCGATGGTTATCTGACGTGCATAATTGTTAGACGTGAACAGTTTCACCTTATTAATACGCTCTGTCATGCGGTCGTTGTCCGAATTGCGTCCCACCACCTTGGCATCCTTCTCTCTCTTTGAGATAATGAGCAACATACGCAGTACGTAAGGCAGAAGCTCCGAGGTCTGCTCGTCCTTCATCTTCATCATCATATCCACAAGGAGAGTGGTGGTGGCTTCGTCAAACGAAATGGCTGAAGAGACAGCCTTCACACGCTCCATGCGCTCCGTTATTTCGGGGAAAGCGCTCGTACAGCGGTCGATGAAGTCCGTCTTGAACGTCAATGTAAGATATGTAACACAACCCTCATCGTCTACATTATTAGGACTGAAGTCCCAGCAATGAGGGATATGAGGCGGGATTAGGGCGAGATTGCCTTCACCGAAAGTTGTTTGCGAATCGCCTATAACACGTCTTCCGCTGCCCTTGATGATCAGCGTCAACTCCCAAGTATCCTGTTTGTGCAAAGGATATTGATCGGAGGGTTTAATATGCGAATAATTCAGGTTGTACAGATCCATTTATATATTGTTTCTCTATTTCAATTTTTGTTCGTTTTACAATTCTCCAACAATGGTTCCAGTCTATTCCAAGAACATTGTTATCCAAATTCCTTTTGCCTGACTAAACAGCCAGTTAGTGTTGTTGTATTATTTTTTGCAAATATACTACTAAAAAATCAAACATGTATATTTTTTACCTTTTAAAAATGTTAAGATTGTTTGCAATAATGCTATCTATGCATAAAATCCTGCATTTTATACACCAAAAACATCACAATGTGCCATTTCAAACCTATTACAGACCCTAAAACGCGCAAAAAACGCGTTATACAAATTTAACAAACAAATTTGGAATTTTCTGCCGTGTGCGCACCTTTTATGTCTATACACAGCCCTACGACACAGTTAATGTGGCGAAAGACACAGCCGCTGTCTGATAAATAATGCTAAAGAGTAATGCTTTATACGATTCTTTTTTGTAATTTTGCCTTAAATAATACTTACAAGTAAAGGATTAGTGGAATTAAGAAAGACAATAAACAACACCCTGAAGATATGCCTGTCGCTTATGCTCGGCGGTATGATACTCTACTGGATGTATCGCGGGTTCGACTTTCAGCAGGTCAAACAGGTGCTCCTGCACGACATGAACTGGACATGGATGCTTCTCTCCTTCCCCTTCGGAATACTGGCACAGATGTTCCGCGGATGGAGATGGCGCCTCACTCTCGACCCGTTAGGCGAAAAACCGCGTACGTCTACGTGCGTCAACTCCATATTCCTCTCCTACGCCGTCAGCCTCATCGTGCCGCGCGTGGGCGAGTTTGCACGCTGCGGAGTGCTGCGACGCTATGACGGAGTGTCGTTCCCGGAGGCTCTCGGCACCGTGGTGACGGAGCGAGCCATCGACTCGGCGCTGATAATGCTCATCACGCTGCTCACGATAGTGTTCCAGTTCCACGTCTTCACGACGTTCTTCGACCGCACCGGCACCAACATCGACACCATCCTATCCGGCTTCTCCGCCACTGGATACGCCGTTACAGCCGTCTGCGGCATCGCCGTCTGCATCCTCGCATGGTACATAATGCGACGCTTTGCAGTATATAATAAGGTGAGAACCACCGTGCGAGGCATCTGGCAGGGCATCATGTCCATCCGGAACGTGAAGAACGCACCGCTCTTCGTGCTGTTCACATTAGGCATCTGGGCAAGCTATTTCCTGCATTATTACCTCACGTTCTTCTGCTTCACAGGGACGTCAGGGCTTGGCATGGCTTGCGCTCTCGTGACGTTCATCGTGGGAAGCATAGCCGTGATAGTGCCTACGCCGAACGGAGCAGGTCCATGGCATTTCGCCGTGAAGACAATGCTTATCCTCTACGGCGTGGCAGACACGGACGCCCTCAACTTCGTGCTTATCGTACACAGCGTGCAGACGCTGCTGGTGGTGGCACTCGGAGTGTACGCATGGGCTGCCCTGTCGATGACCAAAAAGAAAGAAAACTTCAATCAATAAATTATTTATACTACTATGAGTGAAATCAGAAACCTAAACCCCGAATGTATCTGGCGCAACTTTGACGCACTTACACAAGTGCCGCGCCCAAGTGGACACTTAGAGAAAGTGCAGCAGTTCCTCCTCGACTTCGCAGCCAAGGCTGGCGTTGAGGCATTCAAGGACGCTGGCGGCAACATCGTTATGCGCAAGCAGGCAACACCAGGAATGGAGAACCGCAAAGGCATCATATTGCAGGCACACATGGACATGGTGCCGCAGAAGGGAAAGGCAAGCAAACATAACTTCGAGACTGACCCCATCGAGACCTACATCGACGGCGACTGGGTTCGCGCCAAGGACACTACGCTCGGCGCTGACAACGGACTCGGCGTGGCTGCCATCATGGCTGTCATGGAGGACAAGGAACTGAAGCACGGCATGATTGAGGGTCTCATCACACGCGACGAGGAAACCGGCATGTTCGGTGCCAACGAGCTGCCCGAGGGCGAGCTTTACGGCGACTATCTCCTCAACCTCGACTCTGAGACATGGGGCAAGTTCGTTATCGGTTCGGCTGGCGGCGTGGACGTTACAGCTACGCTCGACTATAAGGAAGTGGAGACTGACAAGGAGGACGCTGCCGTCAAGGTGACCATCAAGGGTCTGAAGGGCGGTCACTCTGGTCTGGAAATCAATGAGGGTCGCGGCAACGCCAACAAGCTGATGGCCCGCTTCGTGCATGAGGCCATCGCAGAGTACGGAACACGCCTCGCCACATGGCACGGCGGCAACATGCGCAACGCCATTCCGTTCGAGTGTGAGGTAGTTCTCACTCTTCCGAAGGAGAACGTAGCGGCTCTCAAGGAGGACATAGAGGAGTGGAAGACACTCTTCAATCATGAGTATCGCACCATCGAGGAGAACATCCAGTTCTTCGCAGAGGACGTTGAGACTCCTGCCATGCAGACTCCTGAGGAAATCCAGGACAACCTGCTCGACGCCATCTACGGCTGTCACAACGGCGTACTCCGCATGATTCCGGTATTCCCGTCAGTAGTGGAGACGTCGTCTAACCTCGCCATCGTAAACATCGAAGGCGGTCACGCAGCCATCAAGATTCTCGCCCGTTCTGCCAACGAGAGCATGAAGCAGTACATCGCCACCACACTGGAGTCGACATTCTCTATGGCTGGCATGAAGGTGGAGTTCAGCGGCAGCTACGGCGGCTGGGATCCCAACACCGACAGCGAGCTCCTTCACTTGCTGGAGAAGCACTATAAGGAACTGTTCGGCGAGGACGCCATCGAGCAGGTTGACCACGCAGGTCTGGAGTGCTCCGTAATCCTCGGCAAGTATCCTAACCTCGACGTCGTTTCGCTCGGTCCTACGCTCCGCTCACCGCACACCACAATAGAGCGCTGCCTCATCCCGACCGTAGCTCCCTTCTGGGAACTCTTGAAGAAGACAATGGCAGAAGTGCCGGAGAAATAACTTATCAGTTGAGCATTGATATTTAATGGTTGAGAGTTATGATATGTTGATAACACAATAATATTCACGTGTTTATCGGCATATCATAACTCTCTTTTTTTACAAGAAAGCATAGAAGTTCAAAGATTATATGTATCTTTGCAAAAATAGATAGTTTTAATAAAGTAAAGTAGAATATAAAAAAACAAATAATATGGCAATCGCAATTCGCTCAATACCTACGCTTTACGGTGAGGATGCCGAACGCTTCTTAAGCAAAGCAGAAGAGGCAGAAAACAACACCAAGCGTACCAATATATCACATAACATTAAACTTGTAAAGGAGTTCCTTCGCAAGCAAAACCTATAATACATTATGAGTCTTGAAGAGCTTCTCTCACAATGTACATTCGAACGTGTGTCTCCATCCATGCTCGAACAATGCGAGCCTTTTTCTTGTGGACATGAAGATCTTGACGATTTCTTCCGCAATGACTATAAACTTTATGCCGACAAACTATTAGGCAAGACATACGCTTTCCGTTGTATAGACAATCCTTCTAAAATTGTTTCCATCTTCACTCTTTCTAATGATGCAATACGTATCAAACAACTTCTTCCTATAGACAAGGAGCAAATTGAATATGTAACAGAAAACGGAGAGAAAAATCTTCGTCGTTTCCCTGGCGTTCTCATTGGAAGATTAGGAACAAACCAGACTGTTGCAGGAAAAGGTTACGGTACAGCAGTAATGGATTTCATCAAAGCTTGGTTTAGAAGCGATGAAAACAAAACTGGATGTCGTTTCATTATCGTTGATGCCCATAACAATCCTGCCACACTTCACTATTATGAGAAAAACGGCTTCCGTTATCTATATTCAGAAGAAATAAATGAAGCAAAGTCAATGGGATTAAACATCAAGCGTCCAAATACACTTCCACTCAATACCCGCTTAATGTATTTCGACCTTATAGAAATGGATTATTGAGAGTTATGATATGTTGACAACACAATATTATTCACGTGTTTATCGGCATGTCATAACTCTCTTTTTTTACAAGAAAGCATAGAAGTTCAAAGATTATATATTTCTGTTTTTTATCCCAACTTGCTTATAATTCGGAAATTTTATCTAAATTTGCAATAGAGACCAAACGGTACAACACAATGAAAACAAACGAAGTAACAAAACAGCCAAAAGAAATCAAAGCCGAAATCAGTTTTGAAATTATCGGTGAAGATGAGCCAACGAAGTACGACAAAAGACGTAAACGATGGGCTTGTGTCTCTCGTTGGGCATTGTTGGCTTTGGTAGTTTCCATATTAAGCGGCTTGCCGTTCGGACTGAATATATATTCTTTGACCGCCACTGCCATTAGTACGGTGGTGCTTTGGATTGCAATTGCCGGGGCAAGTACCACTCATCCCGATGAACCGGGATATTACGATGTCCCTTGGGGAGGTTGGTTTTAGCCGTTTCCCTTGCGTTCTCATTGGAAGATTAGGAACAAACCAGACTGTTGCAGGAAAAGGTTACCTTATATAAATAGATTATTGAGAGTTATGATATGTTGATAACACAATAATATTCACGTGTTTATCGGCATATCATAACTCTCAACTTTTAAATATCAACTCTCAATTATTTTTTACTCGCAGTCTGGAAACACAGAAGTGAGATATGCTGCCACCTTTTCTGACATTACTGTGGCGAGGGCTACGTTGCCTTGCGGGTCGATGACGTAGACCGTTGGAATCCATGAGATGTGGTAAGCCTGTGCCACGTCAGACTCGCGCATATTCTTCAGGTCGCTCACCTGCGTGTAAGGCAAGCCGAGCGCCTCCACTCCATTCTTCCACGACTCCTGGTTTCTGTCGAACGACACACCGAGAAACTCCACGCCTTTCTTGTGGAACTTCTCATAAAGGGCTACGATGTTGGGCGCATCCTTGCGGCAGTCGGGGCACCACGATGCCCAGAAGTCAACGACAACATACTTGCCTTTATAGTCAGCGAGAGTTACCGAACCGCCGCCAAGCGACGGAATGGCAAGGTCCGGTGCCGGCGATCCAACCTCCAGAAGATTGGTGGCGTACTTGGCGTCAAGGTCAACGTCTGCCTTCTGCTGGGCAGGTGTCGCAGCGTCAGTCTGCGCAGAAACGTTAAGTGAGGCAGAGGCAAACGCCAATGCCATAAGCGAGATATTAAGCATTTTGTTCATACGTAGTATCTTTTTGGGATTATACATTAATGATTGGGCAGGGATGCTCTGTATGCAAAGTTACATGCTTTGCGGTAAAGCAAAGCATATTATACATTATTTAAGTTTTATGTCAAAAGAACCATGTCTTCTTTTCTAAAAACGCCAACTCAAAATTGAACAATTCAAAATCGCAGGCGAAGCCGAGAACAACTCCTAATTCAAAATTCCTAATTCGTAATTCGGACGGAGTCCGCCGTCCACCATGCAAATATCGTACAAATGGTAAAAAGCTATTACAAAATAAAAATCAATTCTAGAGATTCAAAAAGCCGTTTTTATGGTGTTATGCTGTGCAAACAGCACCCGCGCATAACGATAGCGCCACTTTTACAGTCCAATAGTGCCACTATTAGAGTGTAAAAGTGGCGCTATTGTATGATAAAAGTGGCACTATTGCAGTGTAAAAGTGGCGCTATTGCAGCAAAAAACGGCTTGTTGGCGCTTTCATTTTTTGCACATTCCGCTCACCAACCACCTAATCCACTGTGTTTAAACCGTTTATCCATGCACGCTCAAAACTCAAGAATTTCGCACCAAAGATTTTGTTGTGCGTTGAACGAGGAGTATTGAGCATCAGAAATGCAAATATAGTATTCGGCAGAATCACCGAAGAGGGCAGAGAATAGGTTACAACCTCAAGTTCTACGACCGTTTTGGTATAAATAAAAAGTAATATTTTCTTTGCAATCTCAAAATAAAGTATTACATTTGCAGCGTCTAACCCGATGTTGGTGATAAATTACTGACAAGGCTGAATTGAAAATTTGGCGATGCTGAAAGCCCTATATGGGCTAAGGCGGGAGGACATATATACATAAAAGGCGTTACTGACGCTTTGGTTTTGACGAATTGGAATCTCGCAAATTCAACGACAAGTCAAAGACAAAGCAACGGGAACGCCTCACGAGATGTATCATATATAGCTATCATTGGCTTCAATCGGCTTTTCGATTGTTGCCGGTGAGGTGTACTATATACTTACATCGGCGTGGGGCTTTCGACGTTGCTCGTTTCGACTTGTCGGGCAATGCGAGAGCCTCAATTCGTGGAACGAGTGACAGGACAGGCTCCACGTCTTTTTGTATATATACATAAATAAAAAATAATATCAACAATTCTTTTATCTGGAGTCATAAAGGACAAAATCTATCTATTATGAAGAAAGTAATTTTGCTTCTTTTTATTATTCTGGGCATACTTCCAATAAGAGCTCAGAAGGTAAATTTCTATTTTGCGGGTTATTGCTTGGCGGAAGAAGTCATCCCTCAATTTGAAACTACAACTGCTTTTGAATCTTACAAAACAGTGACATTTGATTTAGACAAAGGCACAGTTGATTATCCGACAAATGAGAATGCAAGATGTGTTTCTCGTATACAAAAAGATAAGACAGTAGTCCTTTTAGACGAAGATGGAGAGCCTTCGCTTATGATGACTTCACTTGAGGATGATAAAAATATTATGTTTTTTGTAAACATGGAATCTTTCTGTGAATATAATAAAATGTTTTTACTTGGCTATGATACTATAGTTGAGGGTTATAAATATGAAGACAACCTCAAGAAATTAATAAATTTGATGGAGCAACACGGCTACAAGATTCATTATTCCAAAGAGCCAAAGTAAACACATTGGCTTTATAAAAGGATTTAAAATTTACCAACATGAAAAAATTATTATTGATTATTACATTCTTAGTAATGACAATCGTTGCTAAGGCACAGGTTATGTATTTTATTCTTTCTGGTCATAGTCCTGAAGAAAACAACCTTCCTATTGATATTGTTGTAAAAGACAATAGCGGACAATTGTGGATGTGTAGTTCTACCTATATTAGTACTTTGAAGCAAAATTTGCTTGCAAATCGAAATTACTATGTTGACGCTTTCAATACGGGCACACATACAATACCAGCAACTTATCTTCCTTTTATTGGTACACAAATCTCACCTGCCAGATACGATGAAAATACTATAGTGTCTAAACATGATACTAATTTAATATTTCGTAGATTGATTATTTTGCAACGCACACAAAAGAGTATTGTATGCAAAACAACTAAAGCTAGTGATTTGGATATTTCATTTAAATATGCTTTTAGCCTTGATTTTAAAACAATGGTTCAAAATCCTGATAATGTAAACCCATTGTATCATACATCTGTTCCTGTAGATAGATTTATTGTGCGTCGCAGTATTGATGATCTGTTTTAGCATGAGCTATGAAAATAAGAAAATCTGTCATATTACTTATTGCATTTACTATTATTCCAATATTAGTAAATGCACAAACACAGTATTATAAACTTCAAAGTTATGGAAAGACTGGAATAGAAAATCGCAAGGTTTCTGGTGGGCAGTTTATAACATTTCAAGCTGCAATATGTATGGAAACAGACATAGACGGTGTATCCATAGGAAGTGGGATCCTAAAGCGTAATCTAAATAATCCCAATCTCTATAAAGGGTCAGCCTCTTGGGGAAATGGAACAACGTTTCTTTTTTCTTCAGACAAGACAACGTTAAAAGTAACATCTCCTAATGGAATTATTTACCGTTACATAAAGTCTACACCACCAAATGGAGTTACAACTTGCTCCTTAATTAAAGGACATACAAACTCAAACAGTAGTGGTGGAATGTACATACCAATGACAACGACACCAAGTACACATTCTTGTGGTGTTTGCCATGGTACAGGACAATGTTCGACGTGCAACGGCTGTGGGTATAATAGACAAACAAAATATACTTGTGGAGCATGTAGCGGATCTGGAAGATGTGCAACATGTGGAGGTGACGGCATATTTGGAAACTAAAAAAGTGAAATGAAACTATATGAAGACAGCATCAATGCCTATCGCCATATAGTTATTAGTGAATGCTGTGTTATTAGCATTATCACTTGCAGCGGAGGCCGGAGACCTCCGCTACTGTGTAACCTTGTGTTTTTCTTGTTTTTCCGATTATGGGCGCGTGCTGTGCACAAATAAAAGGCTTTACGTTAGGTTGTCGAGAACTGGTTCTCGTAAGACCTAATGTAAAGCCTTTTATTTAAATCCGATAGGATTTGCGCCCATAAGCGGCATGTGGAGAAAGGTTTTTGTCAAAGCCCTGCCTACTACAGCAGACAGTCTCACAGATAAATTCCTGTTTATAGATAAGGTTATATACGAGTCTCCTAGGTTTGACTCGTCCGCCTACCCTTCGCTCTGCGTCTTCGGCCAATTGACGAGGAAGAGCTTTTCGGTGGCTCGGGTGAAGGCGGTGTAGAGCCAGTGGATGTAGTCGGGGGTAAGCATTTCGTCGGTCATGTAGCCCTGGTCTACATAGACGTGCGACCATTGACCACCCTGCGCCTTGTGGCACGTCACGGCATACGCATATTTTATCTGCAAGGCGTTATAGTATGGGTCGGCTTTCAGCTTCTTGAAGCGGTCGGGCTTTCTCGGGATGTCGGCATAGTCGAGCATCACCTGCTCGAAGAGATGCTGGCTCTGCTCCTGCGTCAAGGCAGGCGCTTCGGTCTGGAGCGAATCGGTGAGCGCCGTCACCTGAATCTCGTAATTGTCATAGTCGGGGAACTGAAGCCAAAGGTCGACGAAATGGAAGCCATAGAGGTCGCGGCGGTTTCTGACGCGCTGAATGACGGCACGGTCACCATTGGCGATGAAGCTCGGCGCATGGCTGTCCTTCGGGTCGGCAGACGCCTTGTCCTGCTCCGTCCAGTAATAATTGTTGCGCACCACCATCAGCCAGTCGCCCGACGTCAGCTCCTCCTCACGCCACAACACCTGATTGCGGATGCCCTGATTGTAGATGTTGGCACGCTTGTTTGACCGTGCCACCACCATCGTCTCGTCCATGCCCACCTCCGAATAGCTCGTGGCAAGCGTCTCTATCAGCTCGTCGCCAGGCACGCAGATGATGTCGGCGAAACCGCGGAAACGAATCTTCGGCAGCTGCGTCACCTCGTCATGCGTAATCATCTGGCGGATGACGGTGGCGTTATAGAGAATGCCTGACTGCTCGCTCTGACGAAGCACCTCACGAAGGTCTGTCTCATAGACGGTCAGTCCGTAACCCGCAATGAAGTCGGAGCACAGCGCCGGCGACTCCTCCTCTCCTACCGGAGGCAACTGTGCCTTGTCGCCGATGAGCATCAGACGGCAGTTGCGGCCGGAATAGACAAACTGGATGAGGTCGTCAAGCAGCCTACCGGTTCCGAACACGCCGCCCGGCAGTCCCTCGTTGGCTATCATCGAAGCCTCATCCACCATGAAGAGCGTGTCGCTTAGCATATTAGGAGCAAGCGAGAAAGCGCCCTCCAATGCCTTCTGACGGTAAATGCGACGATGGACGGTGGAAGCCGGCGTGCCCGAATTGACGGCGAACACCTTGGCGGCACGTCCCGTCGGAGCAAGCAGAACCACACGCTGGCGCAGACGCAGCATGGTGCGCACGATGGCACCGGAGAGCGACGTCTTGCCCGTACCTGCCGAACCGCGCATTATCATCACGGCACGGTCGTCGCGGTCGGTGAGGAATGAGGCGAACGTCTGGAGAGCCTTCTCCTGGTCGGCGGTGGGCTGGAAGCCGAAGCTCTGGCGTATCTGGAATACCAGTTCTTGCTGTATCATATTATGGGACGGATAAAAGGAGGGCGATGTATATGGGTGAAGGGTTAGGGTTGGCAGAGGAGCGTGCAGACACGATCCTGGAAACGGCGTGCGTTGGAAGCGTGCATTACGCCCTGATTGATGATGGAGAATGCCAAGCGGTGTCCGTTGGCTGCCGTGCAATATCCTGCAAGCGAAGAAATTCCCGTCACCGTTCCTGTCTTGGCGAAGACATTGCCCCTCGTGAACGTGCCCTTCATGCGTGAGCGCAATGTGCCGTCAACGCCGGCTTCGGGAAGCGCAGGGTGGAGATGCAGGTAGATGTTGTTATTGCGGAAGGCATAGCGCAGCAACGCCACCTCCACTTCCGCAGACAGATAGTTGTAAAGCGAGAGTCCGCTACCGTCGGCAATGCGATAACGGCGCGGATTGAGCCCCACCTTTGTGATAAGACGTCCGATGACGGAAGCAGCGTGCGAAGCCTTCGCAGGACGGTTGCCGGTAGCGGCTGCAAGCTGATAGAACATCGACTCGGCATAGAGATTGTCGCTCTCCTTGAGCATCTTCATCAACACCTGGTCGATGGTATGGAATCGGCTGACAATGCAGAAGGCGTCGTCGGGTCGCTGGCGCTCTGAGATATTGGCTTCCACCACGATGCCGGCTTCTGAAAGCTCGCGTATGAAGCGCTCCACGAACAGGTCTTTTCTGCCGATGAGCAGGGGCGAGAGCACAGGATTGTCGTCGTCCCAGCACCATCCCTCACCTGCCAAGTCGGAGTCTTTCATCGACTTGTCTGCATAGATATAGCCTCGAATGGTGTCCACTCCCATCTTGCGCACGCCCTCCACGAAGGCTCGCATGTCGTCGTTATTGAAGCGAGGATCGAAGCCTCCGACGCAATAGATGTTGCCATGGAGCGTACGGTCACTAACCTCGCCGGTATAGCAAAGCTCGGTCTTGAACTGATAGCTGCCGCCAAGCTTGTCGATGGCAGCAATGGCTGTCAGCACCTTCATGGTGGAGGCAGGACGGAGGAGCTGGCGCTCGCCGTGGGCATAGAGCACGGAGTCGGCGTCAAGGTCGTAGACCATCATTCCCACTTGCGACGTGCTGAACATATCTGCCTGTAGCATGTGGTCGAGTTCTTCCTTCACGGCGAGATGCCACGGAAGGGTCTGCGAACGCACGGAAAGGGTGTCCATGGACATGGAATCCACGGAGAGCGAGTCGTCGTCTTCGAGATATACCTCCTGTGCACGGACGTAAGAGAATGTGGAAAGGAGCGCCATGACGAGCACGGCGCTTCTGAGCAGTTTAGTAATAAAAGTATCCTTATTTATAAATGTATGGTTATTGAAATACATATCCGTTCTTTATATATCTTCTTTTATAGGCTGTTTTCGTCCTGACGTCGCTTCACCTCCTCAATGAAGCCTTTCTGGTCAGAGGGTTGGGCATAAGTGATGCGGCTGATGCCATACTCGATGACGAGATGGCTGGCTGTGAACAGGCTTGCGGGACGACGGGTTACCTTCACTATCTGCACCACGGGAATGACAAGTTTTCTGCCCAGACGACCGTGCGATATGGTGAGCATGCCGTCGGAAGTGAAGACATAGGTGGTATTAACCAACCGGTCGACAACAGCGGCGCCGAGCAGCAGGCAACAAAGACCGACGAGCGGCAACATGCCCTGTCGGGAAAGAAAACACCACAAAGCCAAAGCTGCGAGAAGGAGCAGCACGACAAGCCCGTGATAATTGAATTGCTGATGGAAAGTTCTGTTCATAACTAATGTGCAAAGTTACGCATTTTCCACGGGTTATCGGGGATGTGGCGTCATAATTAGGAATGTTTAATGATTGGATTCGGGGGAAGGATTGACGTTTGACAGAGATAGATGGATGCGCGTTACATTTATCTATAAATCCACGCGATGCAACGACAATACATAACACAAGTATGGTGTGTTTATTACGGATTGTCAGAAAAAGGGAATAAAAAAGTAAAAAAGATGAACAAGTAGGAAAGGCTAATAATTTTTTTGCGTAAATTTGTAGGCAGAAAAAAGAAACTCAACATTAACAATAATCAAAAGCAAAAATAAAAGAAATGAAGAAAATCAGAGCAGCCGTAGTGGGATACGGCAACATCGGACAATACACATTGCAGGCGCTTGAGGCTGCCGGCGACTTTGAGGTGGCTGGCATCGTACGCCGCCACGGAGCTGAGAACAAGCCGGCTGAGCTGGCACAGTATGAGGTGGTGAAGGACATCCGCGAACTGAAGGACGTGGACGTTGCCATCCTTGCCACTCCTTCGCGCTCTTGCGAGGAGTATGCCAAGCAGATTCTGCCCTTGGGCATCAACACCGTGGACAGCTTCGACATCCATTCGTCCATCGTCAGCTATCGCCGCACACTCATGCCCATCTGCAAGGAGCACAATGCCGTGAGCATCATCTCAGCTGGTTGGGACCCGGGCTCTGACTCGATTGTACGCACTCTGATGCAGAGTCTGGCTCCGAAGGGACTCAGCTACACCAACTTCGGACCGGGCATGTCAATGGGTCACAGCGTCTGCGTACGCTCGAAGGAGGGCGTGAAGAATGCTCTCTCCATGACCATACCGAAGGGCGAGGGTCTGCATCGCCGCATGGTTTACGTGGAACTGGAGGAAGGCGCAAAGCTGGAGGACGTTACTGCCGCTATCAAGGCTGACCCCTACTTCTCTAACGACGAGACTCACGTATTCGAGGTGCCCTCTGTAGACGCCGTCCGCGACATGGGACACGGCGTTCATCTCACTCGCAAGGGTGTTAGCGGCAAGACTCAGAACCAGCGCATGGAGTTCATAATGAGCATCAACAATCCTGCTCTTACGGGTCAGGTGCTCGTCAACGTGGCTCGCGCTACGATGCGTCTGCAGCCGGGTTGCTACACAATGGTGGAGGTTCCGGTCATCGACATGCTCGAAGGCGACCGCGAGGAACTGATCAGCCACCTCGTGTAAGGAAAGGAGCTGTGTAAAGCTATATAATGTTGGAGCTATATAATACGAAAAACGAGAGTGTGTCAATCTTCATTGTCACACTCTCGTTTTTTATTATCTTGTTTTGTTTTATCTTGTCCTATAATTTGTTTACAGCTTAAATCTGTAAGCAGCCGTAAACTCAAACACATTGCTCCTCACCTTATCACGAACAACGTTGAGCTTGCTCTGCAGATCGGTGAGGCCGAAGTTATAGCGAGCATCTATTATCACGTTGGAAAACTCGTAGCTCACACCCACGGGGATGGCTACGGACACGTTGGAAAGCGTAGGCTTCAGGTCGCAATCGAAATACTCAGGCTTAGTGTAGACGGTCACACCCTTGTCGTTGGTGGTGTAGCTGGTCTCGGTATACTTCGTGCGTCCAGACAGCGGGAAGCCTATCTCCACACCCGTCTTGATGGCAAAACCCGGACCGATGTATCCGTTCAGGATAATTGGCACGGTGAGGAGATGCAGCTGAGTTTTCCAGTCGCTATATCCAGAGCCAGTGATGCTGACGACTTGATGATTGCTGCCCAGCGTGGTGGTCTCTGTCTTCGTGTTGTCATACTTACATCCCTGCTGCGAATAACGCACGCCCACCATGACCGAGAGATTGGGCATAAACTGATAGTCGAAGTCGACACCAGCCACTACACCGGGCTTGAAATGCGGCGAATGCGCCTCTTCGCCCGATGTAAATATCGTCATACTGGAGAGCGACGACAGGCTTACGCCGAGGCGCGGAATGACAGAGAAGGTGCCTGCCGCAGGATGCTGGGCGTACGAAGCTACGGTCAATGCCAGCAACGACAAGGCGAGGAAGATTCTTTTAATGTGATTACGGTTTATTGTCATAACTGTATGATACTATTATTACTGTGTCTTGTTATTATAATAACGGAGAAATGCCAGATTATTGTATCTACGCAAGATTTATTAGCAAGGCGTATATACAAAAAAAGTGTTCCGAGACTTCACAGCCTTGAAACACTCTGAAAATATATTCGATTTACAAGAAATTAGTCCTTGTTGTTGCGCTTACGCTCAAGATGGTCAAGAATGATCTTGCGCATACGGATGTTCTTAGGAGTAACCTCCACCAGCTCGTCGCCCTTGATATACTCAAGACATTCCTCAAGACTCATAACGGTCTTCGGGATAACGCGGGCCTTCTCGTCCGAACCGCTGGCACGCACGTTGGTGAGCTGCTTTGCCTTGGTTACGTTGATGACGAGGTCGTTGTCGTGAACATGCTCGCCTACTACCTGACCGCCGTAGACTTCCTCACCCGGATCGATGAAGAACTTGCCGCGATCCTGCAGCTTGTCAATGGAATAAGCGTATGCTGTGCCGGTCTCCATGGCTATCATCGAACCGTTCATACGACGTACTATCTCGCCCTTGTACGGCTGATACTCCTTGAAACGGTGTGCCATGATGGCCTCTCCCTGGCTGGCTGTGAGCACATTGGTACGCAGACCGATGATACCACGTGAGGGAATGTCGAACTCGATGTCAACGCGCTCGCCGAGAGTCTGCATGGATGTCATCTCTCCCTTACGGCGTGTCACCATATCAATCATCTTGCTGGCGAACTCCTCAGGAACGTTGATGGTGAGTTCCTCGATAGGCTCACACTTCTGTCCGTCTATCTCCTTGTAGATAACCTGCGGCTGTCCCACCTGAAGCTCATAGCCCTCACGGCGCATTGTCTCGATGAGGACAGAGAGATGGAGGACGCCACGTCCGCTGACAATCCACTTATCAGTGGTGTCCTCGAAAGGACGAACGCGGAGAGCGAGGTTCTTCTCAAGCTCTTTCTGAAGACGGTCGTTGATGTGACGTGATGTAACGAACTTGCCTTCCTTACCAAAGAAGGGCGAATCGTTGATGGTGAAGAGCATGCTCATTGTAGGCTCGTCGATGGCGATAGGAGGCAGCGGCTCGGGATTCTCGAAGTCGCAGATGGTGTCGCCAATCTCGAAGCGCTCCAGACCTACGATGGCACAGATGTCGCCAGAGTGAACCTCGTCCACCTTCTTCTGACCCATACCCTCGAATACGTGCACTTCCTTAATGCGTGTCTTCTCCATAGAGCCGTCACGATGAGCGATGGTGATGTTCATTCCCTCCTTGAGCGTGCCACGATGAACACGACCTACGGCGATGCGACCGGTGTAGCTCGAATAGTCGAGCGACGTAATAAGCATCTGCGGTGTGCCTTCGAGCACCTTAGGTGCGGGGATAATCTCCACAATCTTGTCGAGCAAATAGTCGATATTGTCTGTAGGAGCATTGAAGTCCTCAGCCATCCAACCGTTCTTTGCCGAACCGTAAACAACGGGGAAGTCGAGCTGATCCTCTGTAGCGTTGAGAGAGAACATAAGATCGAACACCATCTCATAAACCTCCTCAGGGCGACAGTTGGGCTTGTCCACCTTGTTGACAACGACGATGGGCTTCAGACCAATCTGTAATGCCTTCTGAAGCACGAAGCGTGTCTGTGGCATCGGGCCCTCAAAGGCATCGACGAGCAGGATGCATCCGTCTGCCATATTGAGCACTCGCTCCACCTCTCCTCCGAAATCGGAGTGACCCGGGGTGTCAATAATATTGATTTTCGTACCTTTCCAGTTGATAGAAACGTTCTTGGAAAGGATGGTTATTCCTCGTTCACGCTCCAGGTCGTTGGAGTCCAACACCTGGCCACTGTTATCCTGGCCGTCGCGGAACAGCTTGCCCGCCAACATCATCTTGTCCACAAGTGTGGTCTTGCCATGGTCGACATGGGCAATAATCGCAATGTTTCTAATGTCTTGCATTTATTTTATACCTTAAAAAACTTTTGCAAAGTTACGAATATTTTTCCATACAAAACGCAAAGGTCCCGAAATTTCCACTTGGAAATGTCGGGACCTTGTGTTGTCTTAAGCTTTAGTGCCTTGTGCGTATTACTTACGGAGGCCGAGGGCCTTGATGATAGCACGGTAGCGATTGATGTCGCGGTCGTACAGATAGTTAAGCAATGCGCGGCGCTTTCCTACCAGCTGTGTCAGTGAACGTGCGGTAGTATAATCTTTACGGTTCTTCTTAAGATGTTCCGTCAAATGGGAAATACGGTATGAGAACAATGCTATCTGGCTCTCAGCTGAACCAGTATCAGTGTTAGACTTTCCGTACTGTCCAAAGATCTCTTGTTTTTTTGCCTGATCTAAATACATAGAACTTTTTGAAATTAAAATTATTATTTGTGCAAATGCGGATGCAAAGGTACAACTTTTTGTCCAATTACATCCGCATTCACTTAAATATAATTTATCGAGTTAACGATTTTTTGCATTATTTTACAACGACCTTGCGTCCGTTCTGGATGAATATGCCACCCTTAACGTCCTTGAGGTTGTTGCCTACACGCTGACCTGCGGTGTTGTATACCGGTGCGTTGGCATTGTTAGGAGCGACAACGATGTCCTCAATGCCAGTCCAGTTATCGCCTATACCCACTGTGTTAGAAGCGAGTGATTCGCCGTTAGCATAAACGGTGATAACCACGTAAGTGTGTGTACCAGTAGCCTCAGTGTCAGTCCATGTAGTGGTGTTAGCATCAAGCTTCTTAGCGAGTTCGCCGTCACGATAAACATTGTAACCCATAACTTTGAGACCACCTGTCTTGTAAGTAACGTCGTCAACGCAGAAGTAGTTAGGCTCGAAGTTGTATGCAGTCAGACCGCCTGTTGTGGTGTAAACGATGGCAAAGTAGAGAGCTCCCTCAGGAAGGTTGATCTCATGCTTTGTCCAGTTGCATGTAGCCTCGAGCGACTCCTTGTTGATCTTGATGAAAGAAGAAGCGTTGTTGTCATCCTCTGAGTAGTAAACGTCGAAGGTCTCAGGACCAGCATTCTGATACTGATCGTTGTTTGTCACATTATCGTTAGGAGCCTTAACCCAGAACGAAACAGTCTGCTCCTCACCTGAGAGTGACGGAGAGATGAGCCAGTCGCTTGTAGGTGTGCCAGTGTCGATGGTAGCGGCGTTAGCGAGCATGAACTGCTTGCCAGAACGCGGATTGAATACAGATGCGAACAAGTCCTTTTCATTGCTTGAAATGCCTGAAACCTGCCAGGGGTTGAATACGATGAACGAAACAGCATCACCCATGTGAGGATAAGAGATTCCGCCGAAGGTGTATGTACCAGCCTTGTCGCCGTCATAGAGAGTCCAGTCGCCTACGTTAGAGATAAGCCACGGTGAGTAGTTCTCGAAGCTGTCATATACTGTTGTTCCCTCAACATTGTTCATGCCTGTCCATGTAAGAACGGCGTTTGAACCATTCTGCTGAAGTGAGAGGTCTGTGATGCCGGGGAGAACTGCTGATGTTACGTAAACAATCTTCTCCTCAGTAAGGTTGTTCTCAGGAACAACGTCAGCGTCCCAGTCTGCCTGACCCTGTACAGAGATTTCTTCAGTGTAGAGGTTCGGAGTGAAAGCGAACTCGTAAGATGCCTTCTCGTTTGGCTCAAGATCCTCACCTTCCTGTGTCTCAAGCTTCTTGCCGTCAACATAGAGACTTACTGTATAACCTGAAGCCTTGGCAGTACCGAGGTTTGTTACGTTGATGGTAACGCCGCACTTCTTGCCCTTCTGAACGTGAGCAGGAGCTACGATAGTGGCCTCAATGTTGCTTGCTACAGCATCATAAATCTTGATGTTGTCAATCTGGATGGATGTGTTCTCTGCCTCAGCATAGATAAACGGACGGATGTAACCGTTCTCTGTACCTGTGGTTGAGAACTGAGAGAGGTCGAACGCTGCTGAGCGCCAGCCCTGCTCACCTTCGAGTTCATTATAGTCAACAACGCCAGCTGTCTCCATTGTCTGACCGTTGCGGAGAATCTTCATTGTAATCTTGCCGTCTGTTCCCGGTACTGCATAATACCAGAACACAATCTGCGGGTTACCGGCATTAGAGATATCCACCTTCGGACCCTGGATGCAAGCACGTGTCTGTCCCTTCTGCGGAGAGAAGATAAGGCTACCGTTGTCGTTGTCCTGTGATTCCTCACCCAAACCGAAGCGACCGGTCTGAGTAGCGTCAATCATCCACGGACCAGCTCCAAGAGTCTTGCCGGGGAACGATTCCACCCAAGGCATAGCGTGAGACTTACCTACAGCGAAACCATAACGTCCGTACTCGCTGACAGCAAGTGTGTCGGTCGGTGTGTTGGTCAGAGCCTTTACAACATACTGCTTTACGTACTGTGAACCTTCATAGTTGACGTCTGTAAGAGTATACTCAGGCTTGGTGAGTCCCTCATAGTTAGCACCCGGCTCCTTCAGATAACCATATTCAAGAAGGTATACGTGATAATAACGCTCTGAGATATCCACGTAACCGCCGTTAGCACCACTGTTCTCTGTGGTCTCATCCCACATCAACTTAGCAGTACCGTCGAGGTTGTCCCAAACGCGTACGTTCTGCGGAGCCATCGGAGTATCCACGCCCACATATACAGATGCCTGAGCCTCGTCCGAGCGGATGTCGTTGGCAGTGGTGTATACGCTATATACGTGCTTGCCGCCAGTTACAGCCTCGTCGTTCCATTCTATCTGCTGACCTGGAGTAGGATTCTCGTAAACCTTTACGAGGTCGTTATAGTCGCGATAGATCTGAACTCTCGATACTGAAGACAGGGGCGCACCCTTATAGTCCTTTGCAGGAACGGTGAACTTCACCTTAGCAGAAATAGCACCCTTCGCACCTACCTCAACCACAAGGTCGTTGATGGTAGCGGGACGTACTGATGTGGCAGCCTCTGAAGTTACCTTCACGCCGTTCAGAAGGATGGCGCCGCGCTGCTTGCTTGTGGCATGGATGCCGAAGCGATAATTGCCGGTTGTGGGAGCGGTGAATACTCCCGAGAGCTGTGTGGCATTAAGCGTTCCGCCCCAAGAGAGGGCTGACGTAACGGCTGTCTTGTCCACAATGGTGGTGTATTCAGAAGGATCGTCGCTAAGACCATAAGCGATGGAGAGCTCGCCCTGTCCACCCTGCGGTGAACGGAAAGCGCTTGTCTCAACACGATAAGCCTGTCCTGCCACGAGTTTTATAGGAGGAGAAACAATCCAGTCGTCGGCATCCTGCTTCTGGGCAGATCCGTCGTAGCACATCAAGTTGCCGACACCGAGGTCAGCACCCCATGTGATCTTGTCATTGTTCTTGTCCTCAACGGTCCATACGTTGTTCTTGAGGTCAGACTTCCAGCTCATCCACAATTCAGAGAACGGAACATCATAAGCTGATGCCGTGGATGGAGTCTGCGCATTCATCGTAGACGGAAGGAGCATAGCTGCTGCCATCATCGCACGTGAAAGTGTAGGGAAAAGTTTAAACATAATTAATAGATTTATCTAAGTGTTTTCAAAAATCGATTATTCACGATATATTATAACTCACTATATTCTTATGTTTGACGCATACAGGCGTCAAAGGTTTAAGTTAGTTTGAAAAAAACACCCCGCAAGGGAAAAGTAAGTATCGTTCTTACCGAAGAGCTTAGCTTCTCCCTTCCGGGGATTTCTGTACTCTTTACCTTAATTATAACTTAAGGAAAGATGTATTACTTAAGGAAAAATTTCTTGCCGTTCTTGATTACAAGACCCTTGGCGTTGTCCGAAACGCGCTGTCCTGCAACATTGTATGCCTTGCCGTCAGCCTTAACGTCAGCCTTAACAGAGCCGATGGCTGTATAGTTGTTCTCACCCTGGAAGACGATGATGTCCTCTGTAGAAGCTGAACCACGCACACCCTTGATAGAGAGCTTGCATGAACGTGTGCTTACGCCTTCAGGAAGTGGGTCGCAAGAGAACTTCAATACTACGATACCGTAGTCTGAATACGTCTGAGCGTCGACGTTGATGCCCTTAACCCAGTCAGCAGCGCCAGAAATCTCATAGTTCTCGTTGCCTTCCTCGTCATACCAAGGAGAGTTAACTGAGAGTACGCCACCGCCGAACTGATTCTGCTTGTCAGCTACAGCCTGACAACCATTGCCCGAGTCGTCCACCTTTACGATACCGAAGTTGCCGTCCTCGTCGATGTACGGGTTGCAGTAGTCATACATAGCACTGAATGTAGCATGGAGAGCCACATTATTTTCGCCATAGAGATTTACGTAAGCAGAGGTTGTGCCCAATGAGAATGTGCCCTGAGCAGGCTCCATGCCCTGTACATAATAAGGAATTGCGCTACCTGTCAGACCTACGTCTACACCCTCCTGGTCGAAGCCGTAAACCACAACAGAGAAAGGCTCGTTGATAACGAAGCCCTTAGCCTTGCCGTCCACCTTCTGTGTGAACACGAGGTTGAAGGTATTGAAGTAGAGATCGCCTGCGTTTACGCCACCAAGATCCTTAACCGAGTCAGGTGTACATGTCATCTCAGCGATGACCTTATCGCCAGGGATGCGCTGTCCGTTCTCGCCCTCGATGATATTGCGAACCACGAGCTTGAGTTCCTTGCCAGCAGGTATCGGACTGTAAGCAGTAGAGAGTGCGTTGAAGAAGATATCCTCCACGTACATAGGAGCCATCGGCTTCGGGAAGTTCTGATAAACACCAGTGCTTGTGTATGTAATGCCGTCGCTGACGAGCTTACCAGTGCCATATACGTAATTGCTCTCCAGACCACCGAGCTGTATCAGACTTACGTGCGAATCGGTGAAGGCTACGGGCTGGATACGACGTGCCACCTGATCCTCGCCAGCGAGCATCTTTGTGTAATAAGCCTTAGAAGCGTAGGGATTGTCAGTAAGCCAGTATTCGTTGTCATCGCAAAGTGTGAACGAGTCTGTGCCGCAGACGATTGTCGGAGCAGCGTCACGAGCGTTGAATCTTGATTTCAGATAGAAGTTGTCGTCAGCATCTGAGCGGTAGTTGCTGCCTGTCTGACCTGTGCGGTCATAGGAAGTAAGTTCGCCATAGAAGTCGAAGATATTCTGATGCCAGAGATAAGGACCCTTTGCTGTACCAGCCTTCTCGAACTTCACCCATTGGTTAGCAGGCACAACGAGGTAAGAAGCACCCCAAAGCTGACCAGTACGGTCGTAATCCTGGAAAAGTGAGCCTTCAGGCGAGAGGTAATAAACAGGCTTTGCTGCAGCGGGTGCCTTCTTGGCAGCCTTACCTACAGAAGCCACAAGACGCTTTGCAACGGGGGCATCACTAAAGTGCTTCACTCCCTCGGCAAAGGGCTGTGCGTTCATTGCAGACACAGCGAAAGTGCTTGCAATAGCCAAAAGTAAAGTTTTTTTCATCTAACGTTAATGATTATTTATGATAATAGTTTATATATTTTTTGCAAATATAGACATAATGAACGGAATATCAAACATTTTCTTCCGTATTTTTATTTCGGGAGATAATATTATACACAAATTAACAAAGCAGCAAAGCTGAATTAGGAATTAGGAATTGAAAGTTTTAAATTTCAAATTTCATCAAATTCCTAATTCCTAATTCGTAACTCCTAATTCGGCGTTGCCGACTAATCGTTGAGAATCAGCAACGAATCGCCGTACGAACCGAACATGTATCCGTGTTTAACGGCGAGATTGTATGCCTCCATCACGAGATCGTAGCCACCGAAGGCGCAGGTCTCCATGAGGAGAGTTGAGTAAGGATGGTAGAAGTTTGACACCATCGTGTCTGCCAGTCCGAAATCGTAGGGCGGGAAGATGAACTTATTGGTCCATCCGTCATACTCCTTGAGCATTCCGTCAGTACCTACAGCGGTCTCCGTAGCCTTCACCACGCTTGTGCCTACGGCGCATACATGATGTCCTGCACGCTTCGTGTCGTTGACAATCTTACATGCCTCGGCACCGATGTGCATCTGCTCCGAGTCCATCTTGTGCTTTGTAAGGTCTTCCACTTCTATGTCGTGGAAGTTGCCAAGACCGCAATGGAGGGTGATATATGCGAAGTTGATGCCGCGAATCTCCATGCGCTTCATAAGCTCACGCGAGAAGTGGAGTCCTGTGGCAGGAGCAGTGACGGCGCCTTCGTTCTTGGCGAAGATGCACTGGAAGTCGTCGAAGTCTTCCTCCGTACCGTGCGGATTGTCGCGGCGGTCGATGATGTATCGTGGGAGCGGAGCCTCGCCGAGCGCATAAAGCTCGCGCTTGAACTCGTCGTGGGGACAGTCGTAGAGGAATCGCAGCGTGCGTCCGCGGCTGGTGGTGTTATCGATGACCTCAGCCACCATTGTTCCCGACTCGTCGAAGAAGAGCTTGTTGCCGATACGTATCTTTCGTGCCGGCTCGACGAGAACGTCCCAAAGACGCATCTCTTCGTTCAGCTCGCGCAGAAGGAACACCTCAATCTTGGCGTCTGTCTTCTCCTTCGTGCCATAGAGGCGGGCTGGGAACACCTTCGTGTCGTTGAAAATAAAGGTGTCGTGCTCGTCAAAATAGTCGAGGATGTTGCGGAAATCAAGGAATTCACCCTCAATAGGATTGCCGTCAGCGTCCTTCTTATACATGTCGATGGTCTGCGACTTCTTATGGAGCACCATGAGTCGACATTCGTCACGGCGTGTGATGCGGAACGTCTCCTTCTCGCCGTTGTCGTTTTCGAACTCACGGTATATGCTATGCGGATAGAGTGCTATCTGCTCTTCTGGCAACTTAAACTTGAACTGTGATAACTTCATGTCTGCTATATAAAAGATGTTGTGTTTGTTCGGGGTGGGGATGATTAAACTTGGGGTGTCTGCGATGGCTGCTGCGCATCGTCGTCAGTCTCGATGGTCTGCTGTGCGAGCCATTCATCGAATGTGTCGAGTGACAGGCAGTTCTCGATGTGACTGTCGCCCGACTTGGTGCGACAGAGCTGCGTAAGGTAAGCCCCTGACTGGAGAGCACGTCCGATGTCGCGTGCGAGAGCTCGGATGTAGGTTCCCTTTCCGCACGCCACACGGATGGTGGCTTGCATGGTTTCGGGAGAGAAATCCATGAGTTCGATGCTGTCGATGCGTATGTGCTTCGGCTTCAGCTCCACGTCGGCGCCATTGCGACGGAGGTCGTAGGCACGCTGACCGTTCACCTTGCACGCGCTGAACGTCGGCGGAATCTGTTCGATGTCGCCCACGAACTGTGTCAGAACCTGCTCCAGCGACTCACGTGTAATGGCGTCAGTCGGAAAGGTCTCGTTCACGGGATGCTCCATGTCGTAGCTCGGAGTGGTGGCGCCGAACTGCAGCGTGGCGACATACTCCTTGCCATGTAGCTGAAATTCCTCAATGCGCTTCGTTAAGCGTCCCGTGCAGAGCACCAGCACACCGGTGGCAAGCGGATCGAGCGTACCGGCATGACCAATCTTGATGCGCTTTACGCCAAGACGCTTGCAGATGCGGGTGCGGACAAACGCCAGGGCACCGAAGCTCGTCATACCGAGCGGCTTGTTAATGGCGATAACTTCGCCCTTGGTGAAATTCATTCAGTAAGTGTTTGTATATATATAATAATGTATATAGTCTATGATATTTACATCAAAGAGCAAGCGACGGTGATTGCTCCTACGATGGCGCAATATACAGCAAAGTAGATAAGCTTGCCTTTCTTCACGAGGTTTATCATCAGACGGCATGCCAGACATCCGCTTACGAATGCTGCCACGAAGCCTACTACGAGCGGCAGTACGCTGATGTCGCCGAATGCCTCTTCACCCTTCACAGCCTTCAGCACGTCGAGGAGTGCCTCGCCGAGGATGGGCGGGATGACCATGAGGAAAGAGAACTGTGCCAGCTTCTCCTTATTGTTGCCGAGGAGCAGACCGGTGGCGATGGTCGAACCTGAACGCGACAGACCGGGCATTACGGCGCAAGCCTGTGCCAGACCGATGATGAAGGCGTCCTTCATCGAGATGTTCTCACGCTGACGGGGCTTGGCAAAATAAGAGAAGGCGAGCAGGGCTGCCGTCACGAACAACATGCAGCCTACAATAAGAAGACCCGAACCGAAGATTTCCTCTACCTTGTCCTTGAAGAACACACCGACGATGCCGATAGGAATCATCGAAATGACGATGTTGAGGAAGTACTTTGTCTCGGCGTTCATCTCGAACTTGAAGAGTCCCTTCAGTATCCAGTCGATCTCCTTCCACAGCACAACGAACGTACTCATCACCGTGGCTACATGCACGAGCACTGTGAATGCAAGGTTCTCTTCTCCTTCAATGCCGAAGAGATAAGAGCCGATTGCGAGATGACCACTACTGCTGACAGGCAGATATTCAGTAAGTCCCTGGACGATACCAAGGATTAAAGCTTCAAACCAATTCACTTTTTAATTACGTATTAAGTTCTATAAATGTTAACTATCAAACCCTTCACGGGCATGCGTACCCTGAATTTTAATCCTTCGGCTTGCGTATGATGGCGTATATCACGGAGATAAAGCCGATGAAGCATACGGCTGGAGCCAACTTTATGCGACGGGCGCTGAAGATGTCGGCGGAGAACACGCCCTCGTCACTTCCTGCACCGCTCATGAGCACAAAACCAAGAATGACGATTGCCATTCCTACTGCCAACAGAATGAAGTTTGTCTTTCCGAAAGCATAATTTCTTTTGTCCATTTTATAACTGAAATTGAATTTGTTATGTAATGTATATATTTAAATCTTATACAGGTCGCCAGCCTTCATTCTGAGGAACTTGTTCACAGAAATCGTAGCGCAGATGGCTGTCAGGAACAGTCCGAAGAACACCACCACACCGGCTGTTATGGCAAGCACGTCCCATGTAAGGATGTCGAGGATGGCCGGCTCATACACGTAAAGGGCGTAGATGGCTCCGCCGAGGGCGCAGCACGCGATGATGGCGGCAAGCAAGCCCAGCAGCATATAGTGACGCACGAAAGGAGCACGGATGAATCCCCATGACGCACCTACGAGCTTCATCGTATGGATGGAGAAGCGGCGGGCATAGATGCTCAGACGCACAGTGTTGTTGATGAGCGAGAACGACACGATGGTGAGCAGCAGGGCTATGCTGAGCAACACCACGCTGATCTTGGCGATGTTGGCATTGACGCTGTCCACGAGGTCCTTCTCATACTTCACCTCGCTTACCTTCGGATAGTTCTTCAGCTCACGCGAGATATAGACGAGCGAGTCCGAATTGGCATAGTCGGACTTGAGCGTCACTTCCACAGAAGAAAGGAAAGGATTGGTGTCGGCAAACTCGCGCGGGTCGGTGCCCAGCGTGCGGATGCCCTCACGGAGCGCCTCCTCCTTGCTGACGTACGTAAGCTTGTGGATGTAAGGACGCGTGCGCAGACGGGCACAGAACTGCTGTGCCTCTCCCGACGTCATGTCGTCCTGAAGCACCATTGTCACCACGATGTTCTGACGGACATATTCAGAAAGGTTGCGCGCGGTGAACACGGAGAACACCACGAGTCCCAATAAGATAAGCACCATTGCCGTGCTTATACATAGCGTTACTGCCTGCAATCCATGACGATTGCCGGTCTTCTTTTTTTTCTTTGCCATTTCCAAAAGGATATATTACTCCAAATTTCTTGCAAAGGAACAAAAAAATATTGGTTTCAGCGACTGATTAACGTCAATTAACAAGCTTTTTCGGACTATCGGGCAGTATATCACACACATTGCTTACCTTTGCACTATACATTAATAATATACATATATAATCTTATGCCAACAGCTTTATATCCTTCTCCCATCGTCGGACCCATACACAGCCGGCGTCTGGGCATCTCGCTCGGCGTGAACGTCAACCCGAGCGACGGCAAGATTTGCACGTTCGACTGCATCTATTGTGAGGTGGGCTACAACGCCATGCGCCGCCCCACCCTGCCGCGCCCGTCACGACAGCACGTGGCGGAATGTCTGGAAAGAAAGCTAAAGGAGATGAAAGACACACATAAAAAACTGGACGTCATAACTTTCTCGGGTAATGGAGAGCCCACAACGCACCCCGACTTTGAGGGCATAGTGGATGACACCATCCGCCTGCGCAACCGATATTTCCCCGCAGCAAAGGTATCGGTGCTCAGCAACTCCACCATGGCACATCTGTCTGCCGTCCATCGTGCCCTGGAGCGCGTGGACAACAACATCCTGAAGCTCGACACCGTGGACATCGACTACATACGCCGCGTGGACCGTCCGACGTCGCCCGCATACAACATTGACGACATCATCAGCACTCTCCGTTCATTCCACGGCAACGTCATCATCCAGACTATGTTCATGAAGGGAACCGACATCAGCGGTCAGGACCTCAACAACACGTCCGACCGCTACGTAACACCATGGATAGAAGCGCTTAAGCTTATCCGTCCGAAGCAGGTGATGATCTACACAATTGACCGCGACACACCCTGCAGCACACTGCAGAAAGCCACCCACGAAGAGCTCAACAACATCCGCGACCGAGTGGCGGCAGAGGGAATAGAATGCACGGCAGCATATTGATTTTCCATATCTGGCGATGTCGCTATTTTATTGCTCACACAACCGCTCCACCTCGCCTTTTGACATACCAATCATTGACGCAATAGCATCAACGTCCATTCCTTTGTCATACATCATCTTTGCTACTAACGCTATTCCTTCAGCACGGCCTTTCGCAAGTCCTTCCTCTCGTCCCTTCGCAAGTCCTTCTTCTCTACCTTTTGCAAGTCCTTCCTCCATACCTTCCTCTCGTCCTTGCTCCTTCGCCGTGTCCAACGAGTTCTTTATGTCGCGATATGCCTTGAGGCTATCCTCGTATTCACGCAACTCCGTAGGAGTGAAGCGTGCCACGGCAGCAGCATCAAAAAGCTTAAAGCCAAAATCGGTCAACAAACTGATATATCGTTCTTCTGATTGTCTCATAACTGATTGTATTATAGCGTTAGGCAAAGATAGTGCAATAAATCAGAATATTCAAATATTTACAAAAAAAATAACGCCGCAATTTAACCTACCGCCAAAATCCTGTTTATGGCTCACCCGATAAACCAGGGGGATTAAGCATATAGCTTTGTAAGTCTGAAAAGAAAGAACTTTATATCCGTT
>OLFZ01000724.1_pt1 | contig 33803 bp, 31 predicted proteins | sample 1604861 | NCBI WGS metagenome assembly OLFZ01 (sample SAMEA3888895, study PRJEB22519) | human gut metagenome | biome: human gut; feature: human-associated habitat; material: faeces | place: Denmark | collected 2011 | reverse complement strand
TGGAACATATTATCTATATTACCATAGCAGCAGTACTGGCTGGATGTCAAACATGTAAAGGGCACAAAACGAAGCGTATATAAATGAAAGAGATGAAAAGTAAGGTAAGATGATGAATGATAGAGAGTTACAGAGATGAAGAGGAAAAGAGGGTGCAAAACGAAACGTTTACATAGCTTTAATTTTGGTTTAATTTTAGAGTGACTGGAGATGGAAAAGATAGGGCGAAAGTTTACATGGGGTTTACATAGGGTTTACATGGGGTTTGTACGCAGGAGGCAGCGCGATGATGGCGAGATCTGATGGAGGAGCGGATGATGATGGCGAGATAGGGACATGGATATTGCGAAATGCGCTAAAACAAAGGGGTGTGCGCCTGTTTGAGATGGTTATGGAGGATGTATCAGCTGAGGAAGAATGAGGGCTTAGAACGTAATTTTAGGGGTGCTCGGACGGTGTTCGAATGATGTTATAAGCCGAGGATGATTTTGGGGGTGTTTTTGGGATTATTTTGGGTTATTCGGGGAGCTTTACGGCTCCCTTTTTTTGTGTCCAAAATGGTCGATTTTGGGTAGTGGAGGGACAGGTGGAGGGACAAACTGGAGGGACATTTTCAGAAAAGTGGAGGGACAAAAGTGGGTAAAACGGCATACCGATAGCTGAGGTAGGAAAACTACCACTTTTTCCACTTTATCAGTAGGAAACATACCCTTTTTCGACTTCGGTTTTTGGCGCTTACACCTTATTATATATAGTATATAGGGGCTTTTTAGCCTATTTTTATGCCTTCCAGGGGGAGGGGGGGGGACACCTAAGGGGTGCTTTTGAGGGAGAATACCAGAGGGACGCTTTTGTGGGTGTGTACCATCTTCCCGGAGCTGGGAAAATGATACGGGTCCTAAAGGTGGGTATAGAACGAGGTTACTCCAGACGGATGATGCCTCTGACGAGGGCGATGGCGTGGAGGTATGATTTCTCCAGTTCGAACGGTGGGTACTTGGTGTTATCGGAGACGATGCAGATATGTTCATCATCCTTGCCCGGCAGTACTCGCTTGATGATGGCTCCCTGATTGGTGTCGAGGACGTAGGTCTTGTTCCATTGGAAGAAGACGTCGTTCATCGGTATCTTCTGACAAGCCACGAGGTCGCCAGAGTAGTATGTAGGCTGCATGGAGTCTCCTTTTACCCTGATAAGGAAGTCGGCACCCTTGAAGTCTGGTATGAAATAGTGCTCGCATTCGTACTCCATGAAGGAGATATCGGAAGTGAATGCGCCTGCCATGGCGCTGGTAGGTATGAGTGGGATGCCCTCCATACTTCCCTCTGGTAGTTTTTGGATCCGAGAAGAACATTCGCTATTTTTCTCTGATTTTCTCTGTTTTTCTCCAGATTTCTTCGTTTTTCTTTCCTTTTCGTCAGGGCATGGTGCTTCATCAGTGCCGGCAGTACTCGTTTTGAGCATTGGTCCTTCGCCTGCGAGAAGCCACGAAGCAGAATAGCGGGGATAATTCTCAACTATTTTCTCCAACCATTTAGCTTGTATATCTGTACCATTGGTTATAGCACGAGACAGAACGCCCTTGCTTGCTCCTATAGAGCGCTCGAAAGCGCCGATAGTTATCCCCTCATTAGAGGCAATTTGCTGTATTTTTGTTAAAATGTTGCCCATAAAATGAAAATTATCCCCAAAATATTTGGAGGGTTGAAAATTATTCCTTATCTTTGCACCGTGTTTAAGATAAACACCGCGCCAAAGATAGCAAAAAAGCGCGAGCTGGGCAAATTTATGAACTTAAAAAGTCATAATGATGGAAAATGTAGAGAAGGCCTTCAATGGCCTTGGTAGAACAAAGAAAGTGGAGTTTATCTCCAAGAACATCGAGCTTGCATCATCAAGCGCAGTAGCAGACTATGTGAAGGGATATCTCTTCGATGTGCTCAAAGATGTGGGTGATGATGAGTATGTAGCGACTTACCTTCGAGGTAAGGGCTATAAGGTTGAGAAGAAATAGAGTGTTTAACAAGTGGAGGAGAATGATAGGTTCTCCTCCTGAAAAAAAGAGATTAAGATGAAAAAAGAAGCTAAGACGAAAAGTGTAATTCTTTTAAATTCCATCTCAGAGTGCATGAAGGTAATAACTCTCTTAGAAGAGGCTGGAAAGATAGAAGAAGTCGATCTAAGATATCGAGGCGAGACTTGCCCATTTGCATCACGGCAGAATACCGGAATGCCGATAGACCAGGCACACAAAGTTCTTCTCCTGAGCAGGAGTACATTGGTATGCCGGTGTTGCGGGAAAATGTTTCCGTTACGCCGTCGAGCATTAAGTGCACAGGATAGAGCTTTCTTTTCAACTCTTCTTCCGGGAGTACCGTTTGAAACTCTGCCTGGAACTCTAATACGTAAAGTGCCATAAGTGATAAATTAATAAGTGAAACATGAATTTGGGTGCAAAGATAAGCATTTTGAACGAAAAATACTTAGTAATTGTCATGTGTTAGGTTTTTAAGGTAAAAAACAGGATTAACGAACGAGCCGGGCAACGTTTCCCGGCAACTTGGAGGTAGCTGGAATGCAGGGCGCACGGAAATGGATTAAAGGTAAAAAGGTAAAAAAGTAAAAAGGTAAAAAAGCCTTCTTGCTGATAGGCCTTCTTGCTGATAAGGCCTCGGAGAAGCTGGACGGCTTTTTATTGCCAGAGTTTTGGCCGGACAGCATGATAACTGCATGGTAAAATTTGGGAAGAAAGGCGGTTCGACTCCGCCTTCCTCCACCATTAGAAAAGGATTATAATATTGTTAGAATATGAAAAGAGCAATAGACGTAAGCACGGAGGTACGCGAAGGAATACGCAAGACCTTCAAGGTGTCGGACCAGTCGATATGGCTTGCCCTCACCTTCGACCCCAAGCGGGGCATGAGCGACAAGGCGCAGCGCATTCGCCAATACGCCAAGATTAACGGTGGCGTGGAGACGGTGGTTGCCGAAAAGGGTGACACTTTGCTTTTCGATCATGAGGGAAGCTTCAGACAATACTTCCCCAACGGAGCGGTACTGGAGTTCGACAAGAAGACTGGTAATGCTACCATCTTCTTCAAGGGTAAGGAGATGGCGTCAGCGGACAACGTCTTGGTTCGTGAGATGCCTTCGCTTCAGATCATGGCAGCAAGGTTTTAAAGTTGGAGGATAGAGTTATGGACATTACATTGTATCTGATTATTGGTATCGTATGCCTGACAGCGGGTATCTGGATGGGCAGGAACGTTTTAAACTGATATAACAATGGAATATTACGGCAATACACTTTGCATATCTGTGCCAGAACTTTGTGAGGCGGGCATTATGAGTCCGGCTAATTACCAAAAGATGGCTACAAGAAACCGCATTAATGTGGTACGTCGAGGCGGTGGCGCAAGCGGCTGCACGGCTCTCATTGCCGTAGACAGCTTGCCTACCAAATACCGCAAGGCGGTGGAGGTAGAGTTCCCTGGAGGTCCGGAAGTAAGGCTGCGAGGATGGATTACTTCCAACTATGAGGTGGATCAGCACGCCATGTGCTACTTCCAGAGCAGACAGCAGACGGGTTTGGACCTCACGGCCGAGAAGATCCAGGAGTATGTGGTGAATGCCTCGGTGCTCAATACCTGTATCAAGCTCTACGAACGAGCCTCTGCCTACCGTAAGCTGATGGGCGAACGTTACGACTGGGATATGATGGCCAAGACCATCAAGGTGCTGAAGGAGACTTATCATCATACACTCCCCGAGTCGCCCCTGAGATTCCGCAAGAAGGTGAATGAGTACAAGGCAGGTGGCTACGGCGTGCTGATCAGTGGTAAGTTCGGCAACCAGAACACCCGAAAGGTGGATGTGAAGACCGAAAAATTAGTGCTTGGTCTGCAATGTCTTCCTAACAAGCCTCTCAACTCACAGGTGAAAGACCTGTATGATGCTTTCGTATGTGGCGAGCTCGACGTATATGATATTCAGACGGGCGAGCTGTTCAATCCGGAAGATTTCTGCGACAAGGACGGGAATCCGAAGAGTTTGAGCGACAGTACCATCAGAAACATCCTGAATAAGCCGAAGAACAGGCTTATCTGGGATAAGAGTCAGCTGAGCTGGAGCGCCTTCATGCACGAGAGTATGCCTCACATGCACCGCCATGCCGGAGAATACTCGCTGAGCCAGATAACCATGGATGACGTTGATCTGACCCGTAAGCTGAAGGATACGAAACTGAGGGTGAAAGCCTACTATGCCTACGACTCTGTGAGCCAATGCGTGTTAGGCGCCAGCTATTCCAGGGACAAGGATCAGAACCTTGTGAAGGAATGCTTCAGAGAGATGTTCCGGCTGATAGCCAAGCATGGCTGGGGCATTCCGGCAGGTATTGAGGTGGAGAACCACCTGATGTCGGAATATAAGTACACCCTGCTGCAGGAAGGAACGGTGTTCAGCTATGTGCGCTACTGTGCGCCACTGAACTCGCAGGAGAAACAGGCGGAAAACCTCAACGGAGCCAAAAAGCGCCGTATCATTCACCGCAACCATGTAGGTATCGGCCGATTCTATGGCAAGTGGAAATACAGAGTGGAATCCAAGAAGATAAGCGATGCGGGCAATGATACCTGGGAGGATAAGCAGTACTTCACCTTTGATGAGCTTGTGGCAGACGACCGCCGCGACAACTACGAGTGGAACCATACGCTGCATCCTAATCAGAAGAAATATCCTGGTATGACCCGATGGGACGTGCTGATGGAGCATATCAACCCGAACCTGCGCCCATTCGATGCTATTACCCTTGCCCGATACATCGGCGAGAAGGTGGAAACTTCGGTAAGGCGAAACTCTACGGTAAGAGTAGCCTATGCAGACTGGTGGCTGAGCAAGCCCGAAGTATTGGAGCGTTTAGCGCCTAACAACTACAAGGTGACCGCCTACTATCTGCCGGATGAGGACGGGAAGCCACAGGATGTGTTTATCTTCCAGGGCGACAGATTCATCGACCAGGTGGAGAAGGTGGAAACCTACAACCGAGTGATGGCAGAACAGACCGAGGAAGACCGCAGGAAGTTCTATCATCAGCAGAAGAAGGTAAGGGAGTTCAATACCTACGTAGATAACAACATGATTCCTGCTCTCGGAACGATGGAGGCTGAAAAGAACGTCGGCACGACCGGCAGTCGGGCAGAAGAACCGGAAGAGATAAAAGAACTTACTGCAGATATGCCAGGCACGGAGCCAATAGACGCCTTTACGGACGACGAGACCGAGGAGGATATCCTGCAGCGTGCGATCGACATGATTTAGAAACTTCAAAAACTTATGGCAATGATAACAACAGAACAGAAAAAGAAGATTTTGGCGGCGATGGCTCAAGACCGTGTCCGCTTCGACAGTGACAGTAAGCACGCCAAGGTGCTCGGTTTGGCCACCTCAGTCTATTCCATGGTCAAGCAGGGACAGACAGACCGAACCATCAGCGACGGAAACTGGATACGCTTGGCCAGACGCTTGGGCGTAAGTCTGCGCCACGAGATAGAATGGAAGACGGGCAAGACCGATACCTTCATTATCGTGACGAAGCAGTTGGAGACCGCACAGAGTTCCGCCCTCTCGATGATTCTCTGCGACGAGCCTAATATCGGCAAAACCTACACCGCCAAGCATTACGTGCAGAGTCATAAGAACGCCGCCTATATAGACTGCTCGCAGGTGAAGACCAAGCGCCGCCTGATACGCAAGATAGCGGCAGAGTTCGGACTTGACAGCAAGGGAACCTACGGGGATGTATATGAAGACCTCACCTACTACCTCCGCTCCATCGACTCACCGCTTATTATCCTCGACGAGGCAGGCGACCTGCAGTATGAGGCATTCCTGGAACTGAAGGCTCTCTGGAACGCCACCGAGCACTGCTGCGGCTGGTATATGATGGGAGCCGACGGACTGAAAGAGAAGATCAACCGAAGCATCGACTGCAAGAAGGTGGGATATACCGAAATGCTGAGCCGTTACGGTGGGCGATACTGTAAGGTGACACCCGACGACGGTAAGGAGCGCGAGAAGTTCCTGATGAAGCAGGCTGCCATCGTGGCCAAGGTGAATGCCCCGGAGGGATATGACATCGCCACCATCGTGAGACAGACCCGAGGCGGATTGAGACGAGTATATACCGAGATAGAGAAACTGAAAATCTCTTAAAGGCTTTTAAAGGTAAAAAGGTAAAAAAGTAAAAAGAGCATTCTTGCTTTTAAAGATAAATATGGCAAAAAGAGCATACAGTCCCAGGGAGATACTGAAGATGACTTACAAGCCGATACCCTGGGACGGAGAATGGGAGCGGTGCTTCGGGCAGCCGGATATGTATGACACCTGGTTTATCTCGGGACCTTCGGCTGGTGGTAAGAGCTCTTTCGTGATGCAGCTCGCCAAGAAACTCTGCGAATACGGCGTGGTGCTCTACTGTTCTTATGAAGAGAAGGTGAGCATGAGTTTCAAGGAGCGTATCGAGCGGTTTCACATGGAGGAAGAGCAAGGGAGGTTTAGAGTCTGCATCGACTCGGATCTGGAGAACCTGAAAAAAATGCTGAAGCAGCGCAAGGGTCCGAAGTTCATCATCGTGGATTCCTTCCAGTACTCTCACTGGGAATACGCACAGGTGGAAGCCTTGGTGAATGAGTTTCCCCGAAAGAGTTTTGTCTTCATCTCTCAGGAAGCGAAGAGCCAGCCATTGGGCAAGCCCGCAGTCAGGCTGAAGTATATGGCGGGCGTGAAAGTAAGAGTCGTCGGCTACGAGGCAGTCTGTCAGGGTCGATTCATCGGAGAAGCCGGAGCCACCTTCAGGGTATGGGAGGATGGACTCATCCAGACAAGCAACGGCTTTTAAAGGTAAAAAAGTAAAAAGGTAAAAAAGTAAAAAGAGCCTTCTTGCTTATTAAAGGTAAAAAAGTAAAAAGAGGCTTATTGATAATAAAGAGTTTAATGTTTAATTAATAAAAACCGAAAGATATGAAGAGGATTATCAGTACCATCCAGGAATGGTGGAAGAGAATGGGAGCCGAGCATCATCGCAAGCAAGTGATGAAACGCGAGAAGGAACTTCGCCGCGAGGCACTGCGCAGGATCCAAGTGAGGGAGTTTGAAGGCCTGTTGTATTTCTGTTATAACGACATCCCTCTGATCGAGGTTGAAAATTTCTGCATGAGTGCAGAGTATTTATTGCAAAGTGTCCGTGACAAATATGTCGACTATCATCTCACGAAAGACAGTTGGGAGCGATGAAGAGTTACGGAAGATTCTGGCGCGCCTGGAACCGCCTGAGTCATCGCGACAGCGAGGAGGAGAAGCGCTTGATGGTGCAGAACTGGACCAACGGTCGCACGGAGCATCTGAGCGAGATGACTCAAGCCGAGTATGACGCAGCCTGCAAGGAGCTGGAAGCCGCCAGCGGCTACGACCGGGAGCTGAAACGTAGGCGCAGCATCTGTCTTCGTCTGATGCAGGGCCTGCAGATCGACACCAGCGACTGGCAACGAGTGAACGACTTCTGCCGCAACCCCCGGATAAGCGGTAAGCCTTTCGGCCGTCTGTCGGTGGAGGAACTGGAGAGCCTGAGCGTGAAGCTTCGCGCCATTACCCGCAAGGGAGGCTTAGTAAGCGAAGAACAAAGTGTGAAGCGTGAAGAGCGAAACATCAACAATCAATTCATATTAATAAGCAAAGGAAGCAATGGAAACAAAGAAAAACCCAATTGACCTGTCGCAGATGACGGCAGAAGAGAAGAAGGCTCTACTCGCTCAGCTCAATGCTGACGCCAACGAGAGCCGCCAGGCCAAGCGCGATGCCTACGAGGGCCTTCGTGCTGAGTTCATGCACCGTGTGGAAGAGTTCTTAGTGAACGTGACCGCCGACGTGAAAGGTTTCAAGCAATGGCTTGAGAAAGAGTCGGAAGGCTTCATCTCGGTGATGCGCGACTACGGTCAGCTGAAGAATGCCGACCAGCGCAACTACACGATCACCGACGGCGACTTCCGCCTGCAGGTGGCGAGCAACAGCGTGAAGGGCTTCGATGAGCGTGCCGACATGGCAGCCGAGCGCTTGGTGACCTATCTGAAGAACTACATGCAGAAGAGCGAGAAGGGCCAGGAAGACCCGATGTACCAGTTGGCGATGACCCTGTTGGAGCGCAACCAGCGTGGCGACCTTGACTACAAGAGCATCTCGAAGCTCTACGAGTTGGAAGATAAGTTTGGCGACCAGGAATATAAGGACATCATGATGCTCTTCAAGGAGTCGAACGTGGTACAGAAGACAGCCGTGAACTATTACTTCTTCCGTCGTCACAAGGAGACGGGCGTGTGGATGCGCATAGAGCCCAGCTTCTGCAGGCTGTGATATTTTAAAGGTAAAAAAGTAAAAAGGTAAAAAGGTAAAAAGAGCCTTCTTGCTTTTAAAGGTAAAAAGGTAAAAAGTAAAAAGGTAAAAGAGCCTTCTTGCTGAAGTTTAATTAGAAAAGCATACGATCATCGATGAGGAATCTGAAGCGCGGCCGTCGAGGCTTGAGTTACAAGAAGCGCGTAGCCGACATCAACAGCATATACGACAGATATGCGAAGCTCGGCATATCGAACCGCGAGATATGGCGCCGCTATATCTACCCGCACTATGCCATCTCGGAGCGCCAGCTGTACAATATCCTCAACGCCAGTGCCGACCCCCGCAACGAGATTCCAGTCGATGATGAGCTTTTCTTGCAGTTTGACGAACCCGAAAAGTAAATAAGAGCGTATGGAAGAGATTGTCAATCGTATCGTAGCCTATGCCAAGCAACAGGTCAAGGAACTAACACTACAAGACCAAGCCTTGGTGTATCAGGAGTTGGAGAGCCGCATGTCGGACCTGAATCTGCAAGCCCTGCATGATGACTATCTTGCCGATGGGCTGTATTGCTGATTTAAAGGTAAAAAGCTTTTTAAAGGTAAAAAAGTAAAAAGGTAAAAAGGTAAAAGAGCCTTCTTGCTGAAAACTGATAAAAACTATGGACGTAAACAAAGACTTGAGCATTGTGATGCGCCATATCCTGTCTGACATCCGTGTGGAAATCGGCGACGAGTTCGACAAGAACTTCGAGCGCCAGGGGTTCTTTACCAAGGCTTGGTCAAGGCGGAAAAGTCCGATAAGAGGCGACGGGCATATCCTCGTAGCCTCGGGCGACCTGAGGAAGAGCGTTCAGAGCCGGAGCGACGCCACCTCTATCACGTTCTACTCCTCCTCTCCCTATGCAGCTATACATAACGAAGGTGGAGAAATCAAGGTAACGGAGAAGATGAAGCGGTATTTTAGAGCCAAGTTCTATGAGTCGATGGGAATGACCAAGAAGCAGGGCGGCAAGCGTCGCACTTTGACGGATGGTGGCTTCTATGCTTGGACTTCCAAGATGAATCTTAATTCTAACGCCGAGTTCTGGCGGGCGATGGCGCTAATGAAGGTGGGTAAGACCATTAAGATCCCGAAACGTCAGTTCTTGGGCATGGCCCCGGAAGTTGAGAAAGAAGTGACAAAGATTATCGAGGATGAGCTTGAGAAGTATTTTAATCATTTAAATATTTAATATTGAATTATGGACGGAAGACTGAATTTATTTAGCGACGTGAAACGTGCCATCGAGGCTCAGGTGCCCGATGTGCAGCACGTGGACCTGTACAACGAGAATGTGGAGTATGTGGACGAGGAGAGTCCCTGGCAGCGCCCTGCAGTGTTTATCGAGATAGGCGACATAGGCTGGAAGATGATGGCGGGCAAAGAGCCGATGCAGCGCGGCGAGGGCGAGATGCGACTACACATTGTGACCGACTGGATGGAGGGCGGCTTTGAGGCGGCCTGTATCCTGATAGAGAAAGTGCTGAAGGCGCTTGTAGGCATAGATAGTCAGACCGTGACAGTGTACTACCCCGAGACGACGATGACCTGTCGCAGTCATGGCGAGTTGATGGAGAATATCGAGATTATGAAAGTGAGGTATCTTCGTAAGATCTGATAAAGGCAAACACACGCTGGCACGGCTACGAGAAGATAAGTTTCAAGAGTTAAGGAATATCTTATATCATATATTTCACTGTTTGTTAGTAATTTATTTTTAGATGTTATTAAACAATCCATTCTTGTAAAGCCCGTGAGGATGTCAGAATGTTTTAAGTTAGCAGTATGCCCTGCGGCTTTTTTTTTAACTATACTCTCATTTCGGGGTTGGCGAACCCCAGCAGGCTGTGAAGTCCCGCGAAGATGAATAGATCATTTTTTGGTTTCTTAGGTTTAAGTTTTGTATACATAGCCGCAGGCGGTCGGGGTTGGCGAACCCTGAAACGACAGAGGGGGCTGCATCGTGATGATGCAGCCCCCTTTTTTTGGCTCAAGTAAGAGTTATTCTCCGTCGCCACCGCCCTGTGGTGTATCTCCACCTCCGGGCTGTGTGCCCTGCGACGCGTCTGATGACGAGGAACCACCGCCCCCTTGCGCTGGGCTATCACCTCCCGAGGCAGGCGGTGTGTTGCCATTGTCGTCCTTCTGCGCCTTGGCTTTTCGCTTGGCTTCTTCCTGTTCGTTGCGGCTTGCCACGAAGTTGAAGGCAGCATCCTCCTTCAGGTTCTCGAAGAGCTTGCCAGGATCCCACACCACGTTCACCTTCTCCACGCAGGTGGCAGGGTTGTAGTCCTTGGCGAGTTCTGTGCCCTTGCCATGCAGGGTGACGTAGAATTCTCCGAGCTTGCCTAACTCCACTTTCTTGCCGGTAAGGAGCATTTCGCGCAGACACTTCACGGCCTTGCCGAGGATAGCTTCCACGTCCTCGGCATCGTATGTACTGCCGTGGCTTGAGATATGCTCGCTGAATTCGGCGAGTGTCATCTTCTCGGTGTACTGAGCCACACCGTAGGCTTTCTTTGGGTCCTGCTTCTTGGCAGGGTTGCCCATCATTGCAATACTGTAATTGATTATTTACTTTTAAAGATTAAAATGTGAATATAATAGTGATAGAACACCGTTAGAATATCGTTTTTGCATCCCTATAGGGACGAGGCTCCATCCCTAATAGGGACTGAGGCTCATCGGTAGTAGGGATAGAGCCCCAGCCTTAGTAGGGACTGGAATGGCATAATATTGCCGCAGCTTTGACGTTTATATATATATTGTATAACTTAAAGCATTGATAGATTATAACTAAAATTTCTTCGGAATTACTCGATGAGGCTATCAGTAGCTTCAAAACTGGCGTATGGGTGCCAGGCGAAGTGCTATTCCACAACGCCCCAGAAGGCTTTGGTGATGCCATCCGCTTTTTTGTGAAGGAAGGTCTCCTTGAAGAGTCTCGCAATCACTACAAGATAACCTTTAAGGGTAAGGCTCTTATAGATAACGGTGGTTTTGTCGCTAAGTACCGCCGTGAGCGTATCCAGTTTTATAGTGTTATTATCGCAACCGTTGTGGGTGTGATTAGTCTGGTGGTCTCTATCGTTGCAATCTTTCTTTAGATTTGCTACCAAGGAAACGGCAAAACAATGCCGTTCCCATTCGATTTTTCTCTTTTTTTCTTCTTTTTTGCTCATATTCTTGCGAGTTTAAAAAGTTTGTTGTATATTTGCAGCGGAAAGAGTAGGTTTTAGGGCGGTTCCGGATTGTAGCTCCGGATAACTTCCTTGAAATTTACTCTTTTCTTATTCCTGTCTTTATTCTATCTCCGTCTGAAAGACTATGCAGAATAAATCTTCCATCATCGTATTCTCTTATTACTATCCAGGAAATATCCCCTAATACGGTTGTTTCAAACAAATGGGATTGTATTACTCCCGGTTTCTGTTTGAAGTTATCGACAACTCCTATGTAATTGGCTTCCCTGAATACTTTGGCGATATGTTTTAGGATACTATTCTTTGCGGCATAATCTTTGTGCGGCTGATTTGTCCATTCCCTAATAGAACCACCAGTAACGAGTACTTCGTGATTAAAGTCAGGGTTAGAGATTGTTGTGCCCTGTAATTTCTTAACCTCTGGCGACTTTTTAGTAGCTTTGGCACTATTATCTCTATTTCTGTCTTCGTTACACTTCCTGATCATTATGCAACCTTGACAAAGTTGATAGTCGGGCACAAACCCAAGCTTCAGTTTCCCTTTCGCCACATCGCAGTCATTGCATCGCCTGATGGTGTAAGGGTTGTAGTCGGGCATGGTTTTGCCCTTCTTGCCACTGTTGAAGCGGAAGATGTTGTATCGTTCGCCGTTCATGGCCTCCTCGCCCCTGCTCATGGCTTCAGCGTGCTCTGTGGCCGGATATTTCTGCTTGCGCACCTGTACCACGGTACAGCGGCAGTTCCATCCGTTCGGCGGGTAATAGGTTTCCCAGAAAGAGTCGCTCATGGGGAGTGTTACCCCATCAAGGGCAGCGTGTTCCGGGCGCACCTTGTCATCCTTGGCCGTGCGGTACTGCAGGTTGTATCGGTCGCCATCCTCGCTGAACTGTTCCCACTTCGCCGCCATGGTGGCAGAAGCCTGTACGAAGTTGTATTCAGCATGCAGATAGTTGGCATTGTAGGTGTCGTTGATCTTCCGAACATCGTTCAGGAAGCGTTCGAACGGCTTTTTGTTGCCGTTCTCATCGAGCATGGAAGGGAAAGCCTCGTTGAGCTCGTGGAACGTCTTGATGCCTGAGAAGATGTAGTTGGAGCGGGTAAGCCGCTCGCGCATCTTGTCGCTCATCTTGACTTGAACGAAGCTATTATTAAGCATCGTGGCGTGGGTGCTGATAAACTCTTGTACATCCTTATTACCAAGGATGTCAACAGTAAAGGTGCTGCCTCCTTGGCGGAACATCGCCTTGAGTGCGTTCTTGTACTTCTTCGTGAGGTCTTCGTTAGGCAAACAAACTTTCTTTCCAGAGCCGTAGTCAAGTAGTTGCTTGGCAATAGGAGTTTTTGTCTGTTTCATGTGGGAGAGTGCAAGGATTTCCTCAGGGAAAGCCTTACCACTTAGTATTGCAGAGTTCAGTTCCGCCTCAAACTCGGCACGATTGGTAAGGGAATACTCGGACAGTTGCTTCTTGACAAATTTTCTGTCCGCGTTGTCCAAGCTCCATTCGTGTTCGACCGATCGAAAGAAATCGGGATCATTACAAAAGTCGATGTAATGCCCTAATTCGTGTAAGATGGTGTTTCTTTGTGCGTGCCATCCTCCACGGACTGCATCATCAGTGTCCTTTACCCATGATTTATAAGCACGTTTGTTTACTCTGATAGAACTGGTGTCTCCTTCGCATATAGCAGCGTGGAAATTTGCACGAGTTAGACCAGAAAAACGTTTTCTTCCTCCTAAATCCGCCTCACGCAAATCGGGTAGTTCTGTTACAATCCCACTTCTTAAGACAATCCGTGCAGCCTCTTCGGCATCTTCTCTTGCATACTTATTGCTGATAGCGCTTGCCCATTTCTTTGCTATTTCTTCAATATCCTCCTCTTTGGTCAAAGATATGAATGGCGGCACGTCCATGCCCTTCAGTATCTCCTTGTATCTCGAGTGTAGCCCCTCGTAAGCTTCGGGGCTCAGTCGAAAAAATTCTTCAGGTCCTTTTTGTTGTCCTCCGGGTCTTCCTTTGTGTCTTTCTTCGTGTCTGCAGGCTCGCTGCCGAAGAGTGAAGGCTGCTGGATGCGTTCACCTACGGGCATATTGTATTTGTCGGCGAAGTACTTGCCGTCCACCACGTATCGGTCGGATATCATCTTCTCATACTCCATCTGCTGCTCTGGGGTGTAGCTTGGGCTGTCATCCCATGCAAAGTGATAACCCTGCAGAGGGAAACCGTGGCTAATCATGCGAGGGAAGAGCTGGTTGTTGATGGTGTTGGCGAGCAACTTGGCATCGCTCTCCACTAAGTTTTCAAACACCTTCAGGTGGGTTTGGCTCTGCGAGAGGCTGCTACCGTCCTCGATAGTCATGGTCTGGCCGATGATGAGTTTGGAGATTTCGGAGTTGGCACGATCCACACGCTTGTCGTAAACATTGAACGCGTCGCTCTTGCTGCTCTCTACTATCTGTATTTCCGTGCCCGTAGGCACTACGACATAGCCTGCCTGACCCATGCGCGCCATCATGTCGCTGATGCGGTCCACCTCCTTCTGGTCTCTCGAGCTGGTGGTGGCAATGCGCAGCGGCATGCCGAAGATCTCGCTGAAGACATCCCATGCCGCCAAGACGTTCTTCTTAGGTATGCAGTGTAGCGAAGCTTTGAGGTAGAGGCCGAGGTCGTCGGGTCTGCCCACCTCGATGAGATTGCCGAACCATTCCGGCTCGTGGTAGTCGATGCCAGTGGTCCAGTCCTGTCCGAGGTCGGTGATGACGCGGTGGTGCTCGGGGATGACGTACTTGCGATCTACCAACTTCACGCCGTGATAGGACAAGCATCCGTCGCCATCGGTACCGAGGTCTCCGAGTTCGATGAGCGAGTGCCCCCAGTAGGGAGTAGTAAGCACGAGGCGGCAGAACTCCACGAACCATTCCTGCTCGAGGAAGTGTTTGAGGTCGTCGTTGGGTGTGCCGTTCTTGTCCTCCAACTTGAAAGAGCGAGACATGACGAAGCCCTTTCGCTGGTCGATACAGCCAGAGAGGTGGGCATCTATCTCGGTGTCGCGATAGATGTCGTAGAGCGCCTGGCGGTTGGGGCTTTCCACGCTGATGGCGAGTTGCCATGCACGTCGCCACTTCTGTATGTCGCCCTTGGTGAGTGCTTCGGTGGTACGCTGCAGTTTGGCGATGATGCTTTCCACCTGTCGGCGGTTGTTCTTGCCTATCAGTTCTATGTCACCATATTTAGTTCTCCAGAGCTGCGGTCGGCCGAGGAATGCTCTCCAGGCATCCTCAATGCGGTCTTTGGCTCTATTTATGTTCAATCTTGCCATTTTCGTTTAATGTTTAATTTAAAAGTAAAAAAACTATTTAAAGGTAAAAAAGTAAAAAGGTAAAAAGGTAAGAAGAGCCTTCTTGCTGATCGTTGCGTCGGACGGCAGCTCTTACCAGCTGTGGCGGTCGGGCCCGTTGCCGTATGCCAGGACACCTCCCTGCGAGATATCGTTGCCCGACTCGTCAGTGGCGGCAGGCAGGTCGGGTACTATCTTGCCCGCCTGTACGCCCTCGAGCCACTTGACGGCCCTCTCGTAGCGTTCCTTGCGGGTCTCGTAGCCCATACGGTTAGGGAGCGATGCAGTCATGTTGTAGAGCGCGATGTCGGCGGTGTACATGACGAGCTGGCGGTTTCGCTCATTGCCTTGTGTAGCAAAGATGCGGTCGGTGTCGTACTTGGGTCGCAGATAGCCTGCCACTTCCTCCTGTGCCTCCGCGATGGCGTTGCTGATGTTATCCGGGTCGGCACCCGTGATGGCCTTGAGCGAAGCTTCGCTGCTCACGACCTTGAAGTCTTCCTGTGTGATGAAACTCATAATTTAATGAGAAATTAGAAATGTTTTTGTTACCATGAATTTTTGGGGCGCATCCTCTTCACTATTCTCGGAACGAAGGCGGCCACTCTGCCCTGCTTCTGGAGGATGTAGATAGCGCCCTCGTCGGCATCGGGCGCATCGTCGTGTGCACGGCTGCCGTGTTCGAGCGAGAGTGTCTGGTCGATGCCCACCTGCATATCCTCGGAGTCTCGGAGCGCCTCGTTGTAGAACACCACGCCACGCTCCCAGAGTGGAGCTATGGACTCGATGCGCTGCAGCTTGTCGGGTTTCTTGCGGTTGTCGGCCGTGATGGGCAGCTGGTAGCCCCGCAGGTCGCCCTCGGCGGCAAACTCATCGAGGGCGGTATCCTGCATCAGGTTTCCCTCCATGAGGAACTGGATGCTTGCTCCCTCTTCTAAGCTTCGCTCATAGAGATTGTAGAGCCATCTTACCATGGCACCCGTGGTTTCCTGACGCACGAAGCAGTCTATGAGGTGCAGTTCCTTGCCGATGCTTCCCCAGAGTCGGCACGCCTTGTAGTCGTTCTCGGTGGTGGACTTCCACGACGGGTCGGTATAGCAGACTAAGGCATCGTACTTCGAGAGCTTCGGCATACGCTTATACTTGATCCATTCGTGGCGGAAGATAGTACCGTCCTTGATGGGGTTGTGCATCATCTCCTTGTTCCAGTCGCGGTAGCCCACGAACTCACGATAAGCATCCACCTCCTCGCGTGTCCATTTCTCCTTCCATGTAGGGTCTCCGTTCTTGTCCACGGCATAGACCTTGGAGAGAAACACGCCCTTGGTGTGGGCGATGTTGAAGAGCACGGAGTTCTTCGAGATGAGGTTGCCCACCATGATGAAGCGGCCACGGCCCACATCCAAGGAACCGAAGAGAGCCGACTTGACCCACGAGGTAAGCTCACGCACCCGCTTCTCGTTCTTGCAGAGCTCATCATCATCGAGGTCGTCGATGACGATATAGTCGGGACGTGCCTCACGGTCGCGCAGACCACGGGGACTCTGACCGCGGCCACAGGCCAGGAACTTGACGCCGCACTGTGCCTTGAACTCGCCATCGGTCCAGTCGCCGCCGTTAGGCTTCTGTTCTCCGAAATCCGCCTTGAGTCGGTCGTTGTATTCCAGTTCTGCCTGTATGTCACCCAAGAGTCGGCAGGCAGCATCCTCGCTCTTGCCCACGATGACCATGAAGTTGATGAGCCTGAGGGGCTGAAACATGAGCCACAGGGGCAGGAATACGTCCAGATGGGTGCTCTTGGCGTGACCACGAGGCCACATGAATACCGCCTTCAGGTTGGGCGTTGACTTCACCTTGCGTGCTGCCAGGTTGTGGAACGGCGCATTGTGGATGGTGCGCAGCACCTTGCCCGTGGTCTTATCCTTGAGCTGCAGGAAGTGCGGAAAATAATATTCGCAGAAGGCGGCATAGTCCCTCTGCAGGGAAGCAATGCGTTTCTTCCGCTCCGTCTTGCTTTCGGGCGCCATGAGCGAGGTGTCGGTAAGCGCTGCTATCTGCTTGCAGTGTTCGCGCCACGCCTCGATGGCCTGTTTCTTTTCTGATAGTGTAGCCATCCTTCTTTGCTTCTAATTATTATTGTTATACCTTAGAGTTCACAACTGAAACCATTGTTCATCTTGTCGGAGATGAAGAGATCCTGGTAATAGTTGAATGTCTTGAGAAGCTCGGGTGTGATGTTCGGGTCGGTCTGAGCGCGGAACTGCATCCACTTCGAGAATGCCATGAACACCTCGATGGCATCCACCACGTTGGCTTTCTTGTCGAGTTTCTGGATGACGGACGAGAGTTTGGCCAATCGGTCGCCCAGTCCGGATATCTTGTCCGGGTCGCCGGATTCGTTGACCTGACTGATGAGGGTGTCGATGGTGAGGAGGAGTTTGTTGACCAGCTCCGGACGTGTGACGTTCTTGGCAGCCCGCTGCTCTTTCCAGCCCTCCGTGTTGGCCCACTTGGATATTGTTACCCTTGATACCTCAATCTGCTCGGCTATCTCTGCCTGTTCCTTACCCGCCATATAGAGGGTTCGGGCGAGGTTCTTCTTACGTTCTAATTCTGCTTTTGTCATATTCTAATATTGTTATAATGTAAATAGAAAACCACGGAGGAGCTTGATGCCCTGCGGGTTTGGTATTGCAAAATTGCGACTTTTTAGGCAATCTGCAAAAATAGTGTGCAGCGGCTTCACGGAAGTATGCAAGCATTTCATACTTTTTTGGAGGTTATGCGAAAAGTTAGTAATATTGCATTCGAAAAAAACTTTTAAAGGTAAAAAAGTAAAAAGGTAAAAAGGTAAAAAGAGCCTTCTTGCTTTTAAAGGTAAAAAGGTAAAAAAGTAAAAAGGTAAAAAAGATATGAGCAAAGGTAAACGAGTAAGAATCAGTAATGAGAGCGTGAACTGCTATGGCACTCGAATCCTCACATCAGGCATCGACCTGGCGCAGTATCAGCGCAACCCGGTGCTGCTCTACATGCACGAGCGTGGCAAGGTGGTGGGCTTGGTGAAGGATCTGAAGGTGGAAGGCCAGGACGTGACTGGTGAGCTGGTGTTTGACGAGGCTACAGACCTGTCGCGACAGCTGAAGAAGCAATGGGAGTTCGGCAGCGTGAAAATGGTGAGCGCAAACTTTCAGGTCTTGGAGATGAGCGACGACAAGCAGCTGCTCGCCGAGGGTCAGCAGAGACCGACGGTGACGAAATCGAAACTCATCGAGGTGAGTGTGGTGGATATTGGCGGCAATGATGACGCCATCGTGCTCACTCATGAAGGTAAGACAATCTCACTTTCAGCAGGACAGAATGCCATCGACGGCGTTCTTCCCCTATTAGATAATGTAAGTAAAACCCCATTAAAAAACAAAGAAATGGAATTAAAAGATTTAGCAATCAAGTTGGGTCTGAAGGAGACCGCAACAGAAGCAGAAGTGAATGAGAAGCTCGCAAGCCTCAGTCTTGCGGCAGGTAAGGTGACCGCCTTGGAGAACCAGGTACAGACACTCCAGGCGCAGCAGCAGGCCGTGGAGTTGGCCGCTGTCACACGTGCGGTGGAAACCGCCATCGCCGAGAAGCGACTCGCTGCAGGCATGAAGGACCACTTCGTGGAACTGGGCAAGAAGTTGGGTCTGGAGCAGTTAAACCTCACACTGTCGGCCATGCAGCCACAGGGCAAGATTACGGCTACCCTGCATCGAACCGACAAGGGTAATATCGTGGCAGACCCACAGGACTACTCGAAGTACGAGAAGCTGAGTGCCGTGCCAGCCAACGTGATGATGGACCTGCATGACAACCACCACGACGAATTCGTGCGCCTCTACAAGGCAGAGTATGGATTTGAACCAGCCTAAAGGTAAAAAGGTAAAAAAGTAAAAAGGTAAAAAGAGCCTTCTTGCTTTTCAAAGGTAAAAAAGTAAAAGAGTAAAAAGATAAAAAATAAAAAACGACAATGAAAAAGAAAACAATTATCAAGATCATGACGGCATTGCTCTTCAATGCCATTGTGGGTGGAATTATCGCAACGCTGTTGGGCTGCAGCGCCATTGGCGGCGCTATCGTGGCCAGTCTCATCGCCATCGCGGTGCCTGGCTTCATGCCTGAGGATGCAGCCTATGATGGTGTGCTGACAGAGGTGTGGACAGGTGAGCTGGTCAAGGCTCTGCGTGGAAAACTGGACGCAGCATGGCTCAACGGTGTGCCCGACCAGAGTTCTATCGTCAGCAACGACGTAATCCACCTCGTAGATGTGGGTGCCGACCCACAGGTGCTCGTCAACAACACCACCTACCCACTGGATGTCCAGGATCTGAAAGACGGCGATAAGACCTTCTCGCTCGATAAGTTCCAGACCAAGGTGGTGCCAGTGACCGACGACGAGCTGTATGCTCTCAGTTACGACAAGATGGCCCGCGTGAAGGAAAGTTGTGCCAACGCCCTGAACGATGCCAAGTATGCCAAGGCAGCCCATGCGCTCTGTCCTACGAAGAACACGGACAAGACTCCTGTGCTCGTGACTACCGGCGCAGTGGACGCCGCCACCAAGCGCATCAAGCTCTGCATTGACGACGTTGTGGCTCTGAAGCGTAAGCTCGACGCATTAGGCGTGCCTGTGACTGACCGCCGTCTGGTGCTCTGTACGGACCACGTGAACGACCTCTTGGAGACCGACCAGGCATTCAAGGAGCAGTATAACATCAACCGCAACGACGGTACCGTAGGCCGCCTCTATGGCTTCGACATCTACGAGTACGGTGCCTGTCCTACCTACAGTACTGCAGGTGTGAAGAACACCCTTGGCGCCACACCTAAGGCTGGCGAGTTCCAGTGCTCGTTCGCATTCTACGTGCCACGCGTGTTCAAGGCCACAGGTACTACCAAGATGTACTACAGCCCTGCGGAGAGTGATCCTCAGTATCAGCGCAACTTAGTGTCTTACCGCCACTACTTCATCTGTATGCCTAAGAAGGAGGATGCCGGCGGTGTGATCTACAGCGGTTATAAGGCAGGCTGACAAGGCTTCAAATCTTCATCATATACTTAACATTAAATTCAAACGGTTAAAAAGGCGATGACAGACATGATTATGAACATCCTGCAGTGGGCTATCCCGAGCGGCGGCATAGGTGCTGCCATCGCCTGGATAGCCAACCGAAAGGTAAAGGAGGCCGAGCAGGCGAAGCGCATACACGACACCTTCAAGGAGATGTATGGCGACGTGAGCAAGGAACTCCTGGCAAAACAAAAAGAACTGAACGATGCAGCAGAAGACAATGCAAAGGCTATCGGGGAACTCAACCGCGAGAACGCCCGCACCCGCTATGCGCTCAACCGCCTCACAAGGGCTATCGAGGCTATACAGCTGTGTCCTCATCGTGCTTCTTGTCCTGTCAGCGGCGAGCTGCAGAACCAAGAAGACGGCGCTGACGCAGACGCAGCAGATGCAACAGGCAAGCAGCGCAAGCCAAGACAGCAGCGTAAGCCACGACACGACGCTGACGATGAGCCAGACTCAGACAAGAGTGTCGGCTGACAATCAGTGGGAACAGACGTGGCTCGTCATGCCGATAGATGGCGGCGGTTATCGCATCGAGGGTAGCGGAAAGTCGAAAGAGCAGACGCATCTCGAGGGTGAAAAGTTCGCTGGCCGCACTTCGGGGAGCATTACTTCCAAGACGAATAGAACGGCATCAGAAAGCCGTTATAACGGTGTAGAAAGCGTGGAAGAGAAGAAGCCTCCCGAACACGACTGGGCGATGTGGACGTATGCAGTTATCGGATTGATCCTAATAGTTTATTTATCAGTAATCATTAAAAAAAAAGAGAATAGAACATGGAACATATATTAGACGGAACCGACCTCATCCTGTCGGTGGGTGGCGGTGCGCTTGCCTTCAGTACCGGCTGTAAGATAACGACGCAGACGGAGACCGGCGAGCGAGTGACCAAGGAGGCTGCGAGCGGCAAGTGGAAGGAGAAGTACGTGAAGAGCTACTCGGAGAGCATCAGCGCCGACGGCGTGGTGTGCACAGACGGAACCACGGACGCTCCTACCTACGACCAGCTGAAGGATATGCAGATAAGCGGCACTCCTGTTGACGTGGCATACAACGTGCGCGAGGCAGGCAGCCGTTCGGGCAAGACAGTCGGTGGCTACAAGGGTAAGTTTATCATTACCTCGCTGGACCTTGACGCCCAGGCAGGCGACGACTCGAAGTACTCCATCCAGCTGGAGAACTGCGGCAAGGTGGAGAAACAGACAACAGGTCTGCAGGCGACGGCCGCAACAGTCCACTCTGCTGACGAGGGTAATCAAAACGTAGTAGACTAAAAGTTATGAACAAAGGTATATCATATATCACCGTAGGCTGCAGGGAGCTGCCCTGCCGCCTGACGATGGGTGCCATGCTGCTGTATAAGCGCAACATGCAGAAGGACGTGAGCCAGATGAGCGGTGGCGACATCGAGGAGCTTCTGATGTTTATGTGGTGCTGCGTGAAGTGTGCTTGCAAGGCCGACGGAGTGGACTTCGAGACGGACTTTGAGACGTTCTGCTGCCAGATTACTCCCGACGACCTGAACGTCTGGAACGAGGCGATGGCACAGACGGGTGAAGATAAAAAAAAATAGCCGGCGAAGCTTCGTCGGCTGATGGCTGCGAATATGAGCCCACGGATGTGGAGCATCTGCAAGGTGTAGCGATGGGGTGTATGGGTATGAGCAAGGATGACTTCTGCCGATGCACCCCTTCTGAGTTTTATGCGGCCTACGACGCGTGGTGGCAACGGGAGACGGACCTGGAGCGTGGCAGGTGGGAGCGCATGAGGATGCAGTGCCTGTGCTCTCTGCAGCCCTACTCGAAGAAGCAGCTGAGGGCGCAGGACTTCATGAAGTTCCCATGGGAAAGTGAAGAACAGAAGGCAACATCTTGCCGAAGTCAGCAAAATGGTCAGAGCCGTGAGGAAATTATGGAGCGGTACAGGGAGGCTAAGAAGCGAGCGGGGCTATAGACCGCCATACCACCATGGCGTATAACCTGATGGTCCATCAAGTTTTTTGCAAAGTCTGTGTATAAGTCTGATAAACCAGATAGGCATTGTTATACACAGAGACAGCATCGAGCAGACCGTGATATCTCCCCATATAGAAGCGGCTGATGGATCCAGAGTGAAGTATTCGTTGCACGCAACAATACCAATGACTACATTAATAAATGTAATCCAGCCCCAAGGAATACCCCAGGATCTCTTTTTATTTTTACTCTTCTTCATAATCTTTGGGTATAATATAAACACGCTGCAAATATAGGAAAAAGAATCGAATAACCCAAATATTTTAATAAAATTATTATGGCAAAAGAGGTAACTTTTAAATTAAATCTTAGAGTTGACGGCAAGGATGTCGTTAAAAAGGTGACTATGGACGTAGGTGAGTTGCAGAAAGCCATTGGGAATGCAAAGACAGAATCGGATAAGCTTAGGGATTCGCTCGTTAAATACAACCAGATTAATGAGGCGGTACGAAGTGTTTCTGATGGTTTTGCTCAGTTGTCCGGTTACCTTAATGACATTACAGAGGAAAGCCGGAGCTTTGGAGGTGCGATGGCTGCAGCTAATACCATGGCAGGAAAGAGTGGCCAGGAATTTGCAAATTTAAAGGATCAGGTTTCGGAACTGGCAGGAAAAATACCTATTGCACGTGATGAACTGGCAAACGGTCTTTATCAGGTTATTTCAAATGGTGTACCCGAGGATAACTGGATTACATTCCTTGATAAGTCGGCCCGTGCTTCTGTGGGCGGTCTTGCTGACCTTGGCGAGACAGTGAAGGTTACTTCTAACATTATCAAGAACTACGGATTAGACTGGGATGCTGCCGGTTCTATTCAGGATAAGATACAGCTTACCGCCAAGAATGGTGTTACCTCGTTTGGGGAATTAGCGCAAGCCCTGCCACGTGTTACCTCTCAGGCTTCCACGCTTGGTGTAAGTGTTGATGAACTGATGGCCACCTTCAGTACGCTGACGAATGTATCTGGTAATACAGCCGAGGTAAGTACTCAGTTGGCAGCTATTTTTACGGCTCTTATCAAGCCTTCGAGTGAGGCTGCGGAGATGGCGCAACAGATGGGCATTCAGTTTGATGCTGCCAGTATCAAGGCGGCTGGAGGTATGGAGCAGTTTTTGGTTTCGCTTGATAAGAGCGTGAAACAATACGCAGCATCAAGCGGTATGCTGGAACAGGAGATATATGGAAAGCTCTTCGGGAGCGCAGAAAGTCTTCGTGCTCTTACTCCACTGACAGGCAAACTGGCGGAGAAATTTAGAGAGAATGTCGCAGATATGAAAAATAGTGCCGGCACCATCGATAAGGTTTTCGGGATTATGTCGAGTACAGGAGCGGCAACGCTGCAGATGCTAAACAACAAATTAGGCAAGTTCAGGGATATGGTGCAGTCAAGTATAGGTAATGCGCTGCCATTTATCAATTTCATTTCACAGGCTCTGGTAACACTTTCTGCAACTACGCAGCTTATCGTTTCCATGAAATCGCTTGCTATTACTACCAATCTCGTGTCGGTTGCTACAACTGCCGCCAGTAAGGCTAAAGTAGCTGCGGTAGCAGTGTCGAGAGTGTTACAGGCTGCCTTTACTGGAGAAGCGGTTGGAGCTACAACTGCGGCTGTAGCGACAAGAGCTTTAGGAGTCGCGATAAAAAGCCTGTTGATATCTACAGGTGCAGGTATCGCTATTGTGGCTCTTACTGAAATTATCAATCATCTCATAAATAGCAGTGATGAAGCTGCAGACAAGGTGGATGATCTGACAGAGACGGAACAGCGTGCCAAGCAGGCTCATCAGCAGACAGCACAGGAGATTGCAGGAGTACGCAGCGAGATGGACATGAACATTCTCAAACTAAAGAATTTCAAAGGCAGCAAGGAAGAGGAAAAGAAGCTCGTCGGCGAGATGAACACCAAGTATGGTGAAGCAATGGGCTATTACTCCACCGTCGCACAATGGTACACCGCTCTGACCAAGAATTCGAAGATGTACTGCGACCAGATGATCAACGAGATAACCCTGCGTAATCTTGCCAACGAGGCTGCGGATCTGCGGCAGCAGCAATACGACATCCTGAAAGACGAGAACGGAAAGACGAGAACCTACAGTACTCAACGGAAAAAGAAAACCATCAAACACGTATCGGGTCCTGATCCCAACACCCCGGAGGTTACTTTAGAAGAGAAGGAAATAGTGGGTTCGAGCGAGCTCGAAAAAGCACAGGCAACATACAACGGGTTGCGGCGCAGAGAACGGGCAATCCGCAAGCGCATGCAGGCAATAGCGGACAAGTCGGCATCATACGTACATACAGAGGGATACAGTGCGACACCTCCGTCCGGCACAGGTGGCAGAGTCGGAAGTGGCGGAACTACAAACCACACCCCGTCCGTGACCGACAAGAAAGACGACCCACTGAAGGGTAGCATCGACTGGTATACAAAGGCCATTGACGAGAAAAAGAGACAGCTTTACGCCACTGCCAACGAGGCAACCGCCAAGTCGCTCAACAGCGAGATGGAGGCGCTACAGCGCGAACTCTACTTCCTGAAGGTACGCATAGGCGTGGAGGTTCCGCCACCCATAGAGGTGAAGAAAACCATCAAACCCATGGCAGAGCAGCTGCAGGAGTCGTTCGACGACATGCAGAAGTATCTGAAGGAGCACCCTCTGCAGGTGCAGGCCGACCCCAAGCGCCTGGAGAAGCTGACGCAGAAGATGGAAGACTTCGAAAAGATAAAAGGTCTGGGCAATGTAGACCTGGGCAACTTTGAGGGCGTAAGGAAGGCGATGACAGATATCCAGGGCATAGTCGACCCTACCGCTAAGGGCTTCGCTGCAGCCGGCACGGCCTGCCAGGCTCTGGGCGGCGCCATGCAGCAGTTGGGCAGTGATTCGGCCGCAGCCAAGGCAGGACTGGTGATGGCAGCCATCGGACAATTAGCGCTGTCGTTGGCCACGGCGATGACCGACGCTGCTAAGCAGAGCTGGATAACATGGTTAGCCTTCGGAATATCGGGTACAGCGCAACTCGTGAGCATGGTGGCAACGATCAGTCAGTTTGCCACGGGTGGTATCGTGGGTGGCAACAGCAAGAGCGGCGACCGCGTGCTGGCACGTGTGAACTCTGGCGAGATGATACTGAACGCAGCCCAGCAGGCCCAACTCTTCGCCATCGCCAACGGAAGGATGCAGCCCACGGTGAACACGGACGTCCTGGCAGGACTGATGGCAGGAGGCGCAGGCGGCGTGAAGGCTGGCAGTGTGGTGGGCAAGATAAGAGGCAGGGACATCGTGCTGGTGACCGCCAACGAGACCCGCCAGATGCGCCGTCGGTCGAACATCAAAATCTGATTGAAAGGTAAAAAGGTAAAAAAGTAAAAAGGTAAAAAGAGCCTTCTTGCTTTTGAAAGGTAAAAAGGTAAAAAAAAGTAAAAAGGTAAAAAGAGCCTTCTTGTTGATTGAAAGGTAAAAAAGTAAAAAAAAGCAGATATGTATATACACGGAAGTTACTGTAACGAGAGAGACGTGGAGGTGAAGGTGGAGATACTGACCCACGGCGACCGCACGAAGGAGGTGGAGATAGGTGGCGAGGGAAGCGACATCAGCTGGAGCGAGGACCCCGTGGAGACGAGCGCGCAGGTGAACGACAGCTTCGACGTGCTGCTGATGAGTCAGGCGAGCGTGCGGCTGCTGTGCCGCAACTACGTGGCGGACTTCTTCTGTTCGTCGTGTCGCGACGCGGTGGTGAACATCTACGAGGGCGGTCGCTGTGTGTTTGCCGGCTACGTGGAGCCTCAGGCGTTCTCGCAGGGCTACAACGAGGTGTGGGACGAGGTGGAGCTGACGTGTGTGGACGCACTGGGTGCCCTACAATACAGCAACTATCGGAACGTGGGCACCGCAGGCTCGTCGTATGAGAGCGTGAAGCTGCAGGCCAGCCAGCGCAGCTTTCATGACATCGTGAGCGAGATACTGACGGGTGTGACGGAGAACCTGGATATATCGGGCGGCAGAAAGACGGCCGTGCTGTACGACGGGTCGAAGGCCATCGATGCTACCGATGCCCGCCGCTATTCCATTCTGGACGACCTGAGCATCAGCGAGCTGCTCTTTCTTGGCGACGAGGAGGACGACGTGTGGACACAGGAGGACGTGCTGAGCGAGGTGCTGCGCTATCTCAACCTGCATATCGTGCAGGATGGCTGGAGGATGTATATCTTCAGCTGGGAGACGATAAGGGCTGGTGAGGCTACGATATGGCACAACATAGATGGTAGCCTGAAAAATATACGGACCATGCCGAAGAAGGTGACGGTGGAGACGGCCATCGTGGCAGACTGCGACACACAGATAAGCATCGGCGAGACCTACAACCAGCTGCTGCTGACGGCGAGCGTGACGAAGACAGAGGAACTGGTGGACGACCCGCTGGACAGTGACTCCTTGGAGAGTGTGTACGGCAAGCGCCAGCTGCTGCTGACGGAGTATAGTGCCGACGGTGAGGGATGGGCTGCGTATGACGGTATCGAGGAGATGGTGATGAACGAGGGTAAGACAACTTACGAAGGAGCAAAGGTGACCGACTGGTTCGCACTGGTGAAGAATCATCCCCGATGGACCTTCTATGCGCCCGACGGCAGGAACATGTTGGAGCTGACAAGCGGAACAGACCAGACGCAGCTGATAGACATGCTGGGCAAGATGATGTGTGCGGCGCTGATAGTGAGCACGGGTAAGGTGCAGAAGAGAGGCGACGGCTCGGACAACTCGCCCACGGCGAGCATCAGCATGACCGACTACATGGTGATAACGACCAACGGCAACGGCAAGGACACGGAGGGTGAGTACCGGCCATCGGCAGACGACATCAAGAACGCCATACCCTGCGCGGAATATACGGGCAACGTGGCGGGCGGTGTGCTGTCGCCTGCCGACCCGATGGTGACCAACTATATAGTGATATCGGGCAAGATGGTGCTGAACCCGCTGATGAAGATGACGGACTACTGTACGACACTCTACAACAGATTCCTGTACGAGCAGGAGCATCCGCAGATGTTCCCCTATTATTGGCACAAGACGGTGCCGAGCCGCAACAACAGCGACGGCAGATACTACACCCGCAAGCACTGGCACGAGGAGGCGACAGCGATAACGGGCAGCGCCTGGAACAAGGGACCCGACATAGAGAAAAACCCAGGCTTCATACCCTACACGGCAGAAGGTCCGCAGGAATACGAGTATCAGTACAGCGCGTATGGCGACCGCACAGACAAGTTGTCGAAGGTACCCATCCTGGCGTGTATGCTCATCGTGGGCGACAAGTGCGTGGTGGAGAAGGCTCCTGGCGAGAAGCTCGGCACGGACACGGCCGGTACTGGCAACGGCGAGAAGCAGGACTACGTGTGGCAGAAGTACAAGACCAAGGCCGAGTGCGGCAGTGATGACGAATACTACGCACAGAGTTTCACCATCGGTGTAGACCCGAAAATAGGCGACAAGATGGTGGGTACGGTGTTCGATGTGCAGAACAACGTGTGGTACTACGACGGTATAGACGCAGAAGGCACTGCCATCCCTGTGAGGTATGAGGACAAGGTGAGCGGACAGGTGAAATTCATCATCCTCGGTCCTGTGAACATTACATGGGAGGAAATCGTGAGGAGGCACCCATCGTTCTGGCGGCACACGAAATGGTCGACCCGCAGCGTGCCACTCCTGGCACACACCTCATCGATTATGGTGGAGAAGTTCGAGGTGAAGGTGGTGAGCGACAACGGAAAGGCTGAGGTGCCAGCTGGCGACAGCGACATCGTGTATATGAGCGACACACAGGAGGCCTTCGTCAACAAGAAGGATGACCTGGAGTTCAAGATCACGACCGCGCTGACAGCCGCGGACTGCAAGAAACTGGGCGTGGGCAACAGTGTGTTCCTCTCTTCTCCGCTATGTACGGCTACTTCGACACCGCTGCTCTCGATATACAACAGGCGGACACAGGAACAGGCGAAGCCGGAACAGCACTACGTGAACGACTACTGGGAGGAATGGCACGAGCCGAAGGTGCTGATGGAACAGAACTTCATGGATGAAGGCAGCACGGTGTCGCTGTTCAACCTCTATCGGCATCCTGCCATCGGCAAGACCTTCGCCGTGCAGGGCATCAGTCGTAATCTGACAGAAGGCACCGCACAGGTGACGATGAAAGAGACCGATTGAAAGGTAAAAAGGTAAAAAAGTAAAAAGGGCCTTCTTGCTTTTAAAGGTAAAAAAGTAAAAAGAGGCTTATTGCTTTAGAAAAAGTTTAGAACAACATTCAAATCGTGTTAGAATATGATTAAAACGAAGATATACACCAAGCCCAAGAACACGGGCGCATCGGGCGGCGGTACAACCAGGGTGACCCGCCTGCAAGGTATTGCGACAGAAGCCGAATATGCCAGCAAGGCTGGGCGTGCGACTGAGGCAGACAAGGCTAAGGAGGCAGGCAGTGCACAGTATGCAGAGCAGGCTGGACATGCCGGTACTGCAGGTTATGCCACGAAGGCTGGAGAGGTAGACCTCTCGGCAGAGGCGCTCGATCACTTCGCACGCAAGGATCAGGACGAGACCTTCAAGGGGAAGGTGGGGTTTAAGAAAGACGTGAACTTCGAGGCTGCAGCTCTCTTTGCCGACGTGGTGACAATGCTGAAGAAGCTGAAGGCACAGGGCGGCATCGAGACCGATTATGTGCGTTCAGCTAACTACGATGAGGATACGCAGCAGGGCTTCGGGCTGTCGCGCACGAAGAACGGCGGCTATCGCCTGTCGCTGAGCGAGCTGGAGGTGTGGTGTAAGGCTATCTTCCACGAGCTCGAGATACGCAAGTTGAGTTATGCAGGCGGTAACGTCTATCTTTCGGGCGCAGGCTCGAAAATTGTGCACGTGGAAGAGCAATACTCTGTATCGGGTGTTGTGACAGGCTGGAAGTGTTATCTCCTGGCAGATGATGGCAGTACGGCGACGCAAAACCTATGGCGCGTGAAGGACCAGGCACGCTGTCAAAGCTTCAATATCCTCGAAGGGAAACACGAGGGTGTGAGCAATAAGAGCTACTGGCGACTGGTGACAGAGGTGAGCACTCAGCCTGTGACCATCAAGGCTGCGGACGGTACGGCGCTGTATGGTGGTAGACTGTTTGATTGGGTGACATTGTCGGCTACTGACTGCATGGCGGGCAGCGACACGCCTGCAGCTGGCGACACCATCGTGCTCGATGGTGCCAGTGAGGATGCAACACGCCAAGGAGTATTGATGCTTGAGAGTACTGGCAATGGTACACCTCGCATAGTGGGTCTGCGTGGCGTTAACTCATATACGCATGAGGGCAAGGAGGTATTCGTGTTCTCGCCTGACGGCTCAAAGCTCGTAAGTTCAGCCATCGAATGGGTATCGAGTGCTGGTGACACGATACACCTTGTTAATTACAGAGGCGAGTGGCTGAAGGGCGTGAGTTACGGCCATTACGACCAGGTGAATCACAACAACGCACTGTGGACTTGCGTCAACCCCAACGGCTGCAACTCGGAGCCGAAAGACGGAACTTCGGACTGGCAGAAGGTGCTGTCGGGAGAAAAAGGAGAACAGGGGGCGCAGGGACCTAAAGGAGAAACAGGTGTCCAGGGACCTCAGGGCGAGAAGGGTGATGATGCTGTTGTCTACACCCTTGAGGCGTCCCCGAGCTATATCAGGCTTAGTTCTGATGGAAGTATCGACTACACGAATGGATATATCGACAAGGGCGATGAATATGGGAGCGACAAATATCTTGTAGTTAGAGGCTATAAGGTGGTGAAAGGCGTGAGAGACAATCGCTTTTCAACGGAAGAAAGTCCAATTACCTTACGACTCACCATTAACGACGGAAGTGCGTATAGCGAATATACTCCATCTGACCAAGATTCTGTTTCCATCGACTTTGAACCTAAGTACGAGGATAGCTATTACAGTATGTTGCAAGAAATAAGTCATTCGGGGCTATATTCGGTAAGAGTTGATATGTGCGAGGGAAGTGAATATAATCCAAGCAAAATTCTCGCTACCTGTGACATACCTATCACTCAGAACGGTAAGGATGGACAGAAGGGTGACCAAGGCGAAAAGGGAGAACAGGGCATTAAAGGCGATAAAGGAGAAGATGGAGCAAAAGGAACAGACGGCATAAGCATTCTCATTGAGCGTCCCTTGGTCTTTGACACTGACAACACAGGAAGAGTACCTTCGTCTGTATTGCAGAGCAAGAAAGCTGTTGTGAGAGTGATGCAAGGCGGTACGAACATGTCAGGCCTGGTTAAGAATCTTACTATTGATAATGCGACATACTGCTCTGCTTCAGTATCTGTCAAGATCGACCCTGATTCGGGTAGTTACATAGAAGTACAGCTCAATTCTATCTCTGACGTGCAGACAGAAGCTGGTGCTGTATCAGCACCATGCGGCTTTGTCGTGTTGCAGTTTATGTTGTCGGATAGATCTTATCGCGCTCAGGTGCCTTTCACGGTGAATGTAGCAAAGTATATGGGCAGTGTGAAGGCTACTGCGCAAGGTCTACAGACGCAATACACAGAGCTTGTGCGTGATTTGTCCTCACCATCTCCAACAACACTTAAACAATATACGTCAGCAATACAACAGACAGCCAAAGATATTGTATTGAGCGTTAGTAAGAAGAAAGCGGGGCGACGGAATCTGCTATACGGTACAGCCTTCACACGAGACGGGCTCATAAATATCACCCCTCGTTTTCAGCCAACAATGATAGAAGGCGTGAACGGAATGAACGCAGTCAGATTCAGCGTTACAGCGAGTGACAGTTTTCAGTATAACGGGCTGTTTTGGCGAGGAGAGTATGGTAATATCCCTGTTAAAAGGAACACCGATTACACCTTCTCGTGCTGGGTGAAGAGTGACAACCCTCATGCGATATTGTACACGGAGCGATATTCTAAGTCGGATGCTACGACATACAAGAGAGGTAATAGTATTCAACCGTCTAAGGGAAAGGCGTTTTGGAAAAACGACGGCAACTGGCAGCTCATGACAAACACCTTCAACTCTGGAGATACAGACTTCGTTGAGATTAATATCTTCTTGTATAACGCCGACGAAAATTCGAAACCAACCGTCACCGCTCAGGCATGGTTCTGCATGCCGATGCTGGAGGAAGGAGACGAGTATACGGGCTGGACTCTATCGGAGCGAGACAGCGACTACGTTGGCGGCAATATGCTCGACGATACAAGAACGCTTGTGGCAAGCACTCAGCAGAGTAATCTGTTCGTCGCTCAAGACGTATCAGCCGACGCATACGAAGGTGCATACGCAGTAGCGCACGGTAAGGCTGACGAGAGTAATAATAATATGTGCGATTTTCTGCACTTCAATGGTGAGGGCGGAAGAATCCTCGACCTCAGGCAAAGCAAGAACTATGTGTTCTCATTCCTCGCTAAGGGTAACGGTACTCTCAACGCTTACATGTATAAGGACAGCGTACATGCCAGTATCTACTCTGAGAATAGCCAAGGATATGTGATGCAAAGTATTCCAGACGGAGTATCGAAATTCACCCTGACATCGCAGTGGAAGCGATACTGGGTGCACTGGCGTATAGACCCTTATACGGGCAATGGCGACACGGTGCTTCCTCGGAGTGTCCTGCTGCGAGCTATAAACGGCTGTGAGGTATGGGTGACAAAGCCGAAGTTGGAGGAAGGTGCTCTGATGACGGAGTACACAGAGAAGAAGACCGACCTCATCGACAAGGCGACAGCCAAGGCTGCGGGCTTAAATATCACGGCTGAAGGTGTGGAGTTGTATGGCGACAAGGTGAAGGTGAAGAACAACGGCAAGACGGCCGCAATGTTCCAGAACGGCAAGCTAAACGCAGAGCTGATAGATGCAGATACTATCAATGTGCACCACGTGTGGGCTAAAGACAGCAACAACCAGAATACCCTCGCTCATTTCGGAAACTACGACATAGACGAGGCAAAGGATGAAGGCGGAAAGCAATATCCTCTCTGGGTAGGTTCGTCGACAGCCGCCGACTCTCCGTTCCGTGTCTCTAAGGATGGCTACATGTATGCCGACAAGGGTGCTTTCGGTGTGAGATATTACGAAGATGAGGACAGTGGTACACGAAAGAAGTTCGGACGGTTCGAGATAACGGGCGAAGGTCTGTCGAGTGGTGCTGTATTCAAGGAAGACAGCATGATGTTGACAGATACTCGTTACCAGCTGATCAAGGCAGAGGGACGGAGTGCTATATTCCTCGACACGGACCAGACCCTCACTGTTCCTGGCCCTGGAACTTACCTCAGTGCGAAGATGAGGGTAGATGCCATCGATACAACTGATGGCTACCATAGCAACGTGTGCTACTTTGCGGAAGCGAAGAACGGCGTGCAGAACTATGCGCTGCGCGGTATTGGTGACGTATCGGTCAACGGTGGAGTATACGGATATAAGTACACGATGATAAATATGACTACCAAGAATGTATTCCTTGATAATACAGGTTTGTTGAGAGGAACTACTTATAACGAAGTGCAGAAAATAGATTCGCTTACCCTGATAGTCAGCTCGAAAAAGTATCTTGCGCTTGCGCTGCCCACTCTCGGGACGATCAAGCAGATACTGTTCGGTTCGCAGTATGTCGATGACAAGTTCTGCGTAAGGCTTACAATCGTGATGGATATTGGCAGCGAGTCCATCGCCATGAGAGGAAGATGCACAACAAAAGACGGCGCAAATGTGGCGCAATGGAACACTAAAGCCCTCCCGCTTATTACACACTGGAACGGTGGCTATTGGCCTGATTTCGATATGGCAGAAGGCAATGCTTACGACTTCCTGCTGACGTATGACCCGAACAAATCTTATACACTCGAAGGTTTTACACAGCCATATTTGGCGAGAATAATTAACAGACAGTACTAATTAAAACATATAGCTATATGAAGAAAATCGTAAAAGGTAACGACTTCACACTGATAAAACAAGACATTGAATGTTAAGACAAATTATTTAATACATAATTATGAGAAAAATTGAAAGAATTTTTGTGCACTGTACGGCAGGCTCGCAGAGTCAGTCTATAGATGATCTGAAGGCAGAGTTCCGCAGAAAAGGCTGGAAATCTCCCGGTTATCATTATGTAATCTCCCCTGACGGAGGTTTTCATCAACTCCTACCTATCGAGCAGGTGAGCAACGGAGTGCAGGGTTATAACAGCACCGCTGTTAATGTTGCCTATATCGGGGGCGTCGATTCTCACGGGAATCCTGTCGATAATCGTACAGTAGAGCAGAAGGAGGTACTTGTTGATCTCCTGCGTAAATTACACAAAATATTTCCTTCCGCTCAGATCCTTGGCCACCGCGACATCTGGGGACCGGATAAAAACAAGTGGAAAAAGATGTGTCCCTGCTTCGATGCTGCTGCGGAGTATAAGAACCTGTAGTTTTATTCCTCCTCGTTAATGTAATATAATAATCCCCTCCTAACGTCATTATAATATGATTATAACTTTGTGTAGGAGGGGACTCTTAAAAGTATACGCTTCGTTTTGCGAATTGAACATTTCGTTTTGCAAAACGCTAACATTTCGTTTTGCGGATTATACATTCTTCTTCTGATTTCCGTCAGCATCCTTTGTCGGGCTCTCGACAGGATCGTA
>OLFZ01000713.1_pt1 | contig 34129 bp, 31 predicted proteins | sample 1604861 | NCBI WGS metagenome assembly OLFZ01 (sample SAMEA3888895, study PRJEB22519) | human gut metagenome | biome: human gut; feature: human-associated habitat; material: faeces | place: Denmark | collected 2011 | reverse complement strand
AACATATAAAACCAAACAGGATATGCCTGAAGAATTACAGAAGGCTTTGCCTGATCTGGATAAGATGAAAGATTTGTTTTGCAAATCATTGTAAATGTATATTCACATTATATAAAATGCCCCGCACCCACGTTCAGACAAAGAGTGCAACATATTGTCTTGACAAGAAGCCATGATGTAAAGAAAGAAGACAAACTTAGGAGGTAACGAGATTCTCGTCATTGCCTCCTACTCTAAGTTTGTCTTCTTGTTTCTACCAACTGATATGTTACTTGGTATTTCTAATTGTCCTCAATTCTCCTACAAGCATCTTTGTGTATTTTGTAGCTCCCGTCCTGTTCATATGCACAGAATCGTAGAAACCAACTCCGTAATTGTCATTTCTGACTTTGTCAACGTGCATAAAATATAAAAACATAAAGATTTTATAATATTTGTTCGTCGTTTTTGAAAAAAATATATACCTTTGCACGCGAACTATAAAGTCTCGACAAAATATATTGACGTAAGACGAGTTCTTACATTTATATAATAAAGAGACAGCTCATGCCGTGCAGCGTATAGTGACGTTGTATAGACCGAACAGTACAAAGCGGAGTAGGGTGGGACAATAGTTCAGACATATTAAAGGCGTTTATCGACGCTGTGTTTGAGACGAGTCGAATCTTGCAAATTCATAATTGTTGTCTCGAATATGGTCAACGGTAGATGTCCCTGGTGTGATTATATCAAAATCCCGTGGAGACCTTGTAAGCATAGATTGTACCCTGTCGGGCGCAATCAAATGTGTTATATAGGTCTCTTTACGGCATTGATTATCATATCGGCGTGGGCTCTAACGTTGTCTGTTCGACAACAATAGGCAATGCAAGAGCCTCGACTCGTGGAATGGACAACAGGACGATTCCACGCTTTTTTTGTGTCAAAAAATTGCTAATTTAATGCAAGACATAAAAGACGATATGAACGCATTGATTAATGCGCATACCAGACGAGGTCTAAGCGGATCTCCTCACGTTGGACTTACCTCCAATGTCCTCCCCGAAGCTCAAAGCTTACAAACAGGGGTGTCCTCGGACTATATACAGAAGGTAAATCACGAATGGTTCGTATTGCATGTGACTTACAACAGAACTCAGAAAGCTTGCGACATCATATCTACAGCCAATGTGCAGTCATACATGCCTATGCATTATGTCGTAAAGAAAGAGATTGGGAAGAAGAAGCGAATATTACAGCCTCTTCTTCCCAATCTCTTTTTTGTATACACCACCAGAGAAGCTGCAAATGCCATTATCAAGAAAAAAGGCGATGAGCCTTCAATATTAAAATTTTATCTTGATAAGACTAAGCCGTTGGAAGAAAATGGCAAGCACCCTCCTCTTACTATACCCTTTGCTGCAATGATTAATTTCATCAAAGCTACGAGTACCGACAGTGAACATGTTAGAATAGTGGCACTAGAGCAATGCCATTATAAAAGCGGTGATTTGGTAAAAGTGATAGGTGGAGAGTTTGAGGGAGTAACGGGAAAAGTAGCCCGTATTGCAGGACAACAACGTGTGGTTGTGGAGATTACTGGATTGTGTTTGGTGGCTACAGCTTATATACCAACAAATCTTATCAAAGAGTTAAAATAACGCCGAAAGGCATATTGTTTAATTTAAATTCAATTCATTATGAAAAAGAATGAAAAGAACGAAGAGCTCCAGTCAAGAAGAGAGTTCTTCAAGAAGGCTGCCAAAGGTGCGTTGCCTATCTTGGGAGCCATTGTGCTTGCCAATGCCCCTGCTGTTATAAATGCAGCAGAAAAAGCTCCGATGGGATGCTCTCGTCAGGATGGTTGCTCTGCAACATGTGCTTCGTCATGCCAGCGGTATTGCATTGGAAGATGTGATGCATTGTGTCGTGACTCATGTTACAATGACTGCACAGGAACCTGTAAGAGTACTTGTTATGGCAGCTGCAAAGGAAGTAGCAGATACTAATTAAAAAGTCTTCAAAACTAACTCAACATTTTCATTTTGCGAATGTTGAGTTAGTGCAAATACACTAAAATCAAATGGATAATAAAGAACTTCAATCTCGTAGAGATTTCTTCAAAAAATCCCTACATACAGTTTTGCCAATTATAGGAACAATAGTTTTAGGCCCATCTTTATTAACTTCTTGTAGTAAAGAGGATGAAGAAGATAATGATTATTCTGGTGGAAGTAGTGGGTCAGGTGGAGGATGCTCTACTTGCTCTGGCGGTTGTGGTGCAAGTTGTGCGAGCAGGTGCAGAGCCGCCGCAAAATACACTCCAGCAGGATGTCATGGAAGTTGTAAGAATGCTTGTACAAGTTGCCGTTCTTTATGTTATGGAAGTTCTAAATAAGTAAAATGGAAGAAATAAAAGAATTACCTAAATCTTGGGAGGAACACTCTTCAAAAAATATCACTTTCATCGTTACGAAAGACTGTCAACTAGCCTGCAAATACTGCTACCTCGTAGGCAAAAACTCGAAGGAGCGAATGACCTGGGAGGTAGCAAAGGCTGCAATTGATTATATCCTCGACCATGAAGAAGATATGAAGGAAGAAAGTGTGATATGGGATTTTATCGGCGGTGAGCCTTTCTTGGAGATAGACTTGATAGACAAAATATGTGACTATCTTAAAATTGAGATGTATCGCCGCAACCACCACTGGTTCAATTCCTATCGTTTCTCGTTTTCCACCAATGGTATCAACTATGGAACGGACAAAGTGCAACGATTTATTGAGAAAAACCGCGAACACCTGTCAATAGGAATTACCATCGACGGAACTAAGCGCAAACACGACCTTAACCGTATCTGGAAGACTGCGGAAATGGAGAAAGGAATTGTTCCAAAGCCTGAAGAAGAAAAAGGTTCGTACGATGATGTGGTAAAGAACATACCGCTTTGGCTTAAGCAGTTTCCTGGTGCAGGAACAAAGGTCACAATAAGCAGTGCAGACATTCCGTATATAAAAGAAAGTGTGCTACATCTCTACTCGCTTGGCATACATGAAGTTAATATCAACTGTGTGTTTGAGGACGTATGGAAAGAAGGTGATGACAAGCGTTTCGAAGAGCAATTGACAGAACTTGCAGACGCTATCATTGACGGTGGATATTACACAGACTTTGCGTGTTCGTTCTTTACTGAGCAGATGGGCAAACCGATGGATTGTCAAAACGAGAATCAAAACTGGTGTGGCGCTGGTCGTATGCTTGCCGTTGATGCAGAAGGAAATTTCTATCCATGCACACGCTTTGCCCAGTATTCATTGCGCTCAAAGAAAGCATGGATAATAGGTAATGTGCATAATGGCATTGACAAGAACAGACTGCGTCCGTTCCTTACGCTCGACCGCTGTACACAGTCAACCAAAGAATGCATCGACTGCGAGGTAGCAAGCGGTTGTGCGTGGTGTCAAGGCGAGAACTATGATGCAGCCGATACTCCAACTGTGTATCAGCGAAGCACTGCTATATGCAAAATGCACAAAGCACGCGTTAGAGCTAACAATTACTATTGGAACAGACTCTATCGTAAACTTGAAAAAGAGGGGGAGAGAGAGGAATACGAAAATAGCAAACAAAAGTTGAATGTTTCAAAATGCTGATACGGATATGATACAATACATTGTTATTTTGCTGGATGATACATCCACATCATTCTGTAATTACAAGAACGCTAATACAGAGCGCAAACTGATACCCTTGCAGACTCTTAAAGATGGCATACGTTACGCAATGAAGGAAAATCTAAACATTCAGTTTGTTTATCCAAACTATGTGCTGCCAATAGAGTATCAAGAAGCTATTGATTCGATTGACCATACGGACATAAAACCATCTGTATATGCAGATAATGCCAATGTTGTTGTGTTCGATTCGTTGGCAGAGACCAAAGGGTATGCTTTCAAAAAAGACATCGCGTATCTTGTACATACGGATAAAAACAGTCTGTTTGATGAGTCTGAAACAATAATAGAGTTGCTTGCCAAAGTAACACGCCTCAATGTCGTAATAAATGATATCGAGACTTTCAAAGAGAATGATTTTGCTGCTTACAGATTGTTATTGTCAAAGTTGACTGAACGTTTGGAACAGATTTATGCTTCTGTTAAATCACCACAACTTAATCTGCTCACAGACCGTATGATGCTTGATAAAATGAATAACTGTGGAGCTGGAGACACGACCATAACACTTGCCCCAGATGGCAAGTTCTATGTATGCCCCGCTTTTTATCTTTCTACAGACGGCTATTCCGTAGGTGATTTGACAAACGGACTTGATATAAAAAACTCACAACTGTACAAACTTGACCATGCCCCGATCTGTCGTAACTGTGACGCTTTTCAATGTAAGCGTTGCATTTGGCTGAACAGAAAGACGACCTTTGAGGTTAATACGCCAAGCCATGAACAATGCGTCGTAGCACATCTGGAACGCAATGCAAGTCGGGTGTTGTTGCTGAATATACGGAAACATGGTGCGTTCCTACCTGACAAGGAAATAACGGAGATTGATTATCTTGATCCTTTTGATAACTTAAATACATAAAACAATGAAATATAGATTTTTTATAATAGCACTTATGCTATTTGTTTTTAACTCGGTGTTTTCGCAAGCTCCAATGCGTAATTATGGAGAATATCAGTATGTGTATTCTCTTGATAAAGATGGTGATAGAATAGAAACCACAGCCTTCCCACGAATTAAGCCATCAGTCGTGACTACTAATTTTTTTGGAATAACCCAGTCACAGGCCTTCTATATGTATATGGGTGTTGGAGGTATGTGGCAAAATTCGGCAACTTATGAATGGTCAGGATTTCGTAATGGGTGGTATGTCTATACATTTCGGATGGGTGTTATGTATTGCTATTTTCTTATTTCTCGGGATTATGAGCAAGTCAGAATCCAAGAGAATCAAAATGGCATAACAAATGTGTATGAACGTTGTAACCCGAATGAAAAAATGGACAACGCACCAACATATTAATGTTAAAGGGTTTGCAATATGAAGAAAATAATAGGTCGAGTAACAGAAGAAGAGAAAAACGAAATCCAAGCACTGTTTGAACGCAGAAACGGCTTAAACGAGTTGTCCCAAATTCTCACAGTAGAAAATGAGGCTTTATATGAGAAACTGGTGAAGGATCTCGGCGAAACGGGTGCTAAGTTCCAGAACTGGTGGAATCGTATGGGTGAAAAGTATAATTGGGAAAGTGCCGAAGGCGGTAACTGGGAAATCAACTTTGAGACGTGTGAAATTTATCTTGTAACAGAATAATAAGTATGACACAATTACTATTTATGACACAGTTACTGTTCATCGGTACTACAGAGCTGTTGCTTATTGGTGGCATTGCCTTACTCTTGTTTGGCGGTAAGAAACTACCTGAAATGATGCGAGGCTTAGGAGAAGGTGTCCGTGAATTCAAAAAAGGAGTCAACGACGCCAAGGAAACCGATGAAAATCCCAATGAGGAAATAGACAAAAATGAGTCAGAAGAAAATCCATCAAAAGATGAATTGAAGAATGACTAAAGAAAACGATTCTAACTTAATGACATTCGGCGGACACTTGGAAGTGCTTCGTCGAATGTTATTTCGCATTATTGCTGTTGCAGGAACGCTCTCCGTAATTGTATTTCTTTGTAAAGAAACAACATGGAAAATGTTGTTGGCACCAAGTGAGTATGATTTTACTACCTATCAATTTATTGAAAAAATCATTTCGTCATTTGGTATACAATTCCATTTCGAGGAATTTCATGTAGATTTGATAGCTACGGATTTGTCAAGCCAGTTCATGACCCATATTACAACTTCTGTGTATTTGGGATTGTTAGGTGCATCACCTTATATATTATACGAACTTTTTAGGTTTGTATCACCAGCTCTTTATGAAAATGAAAGAAAACACTCAATAGCCGTAGCAACAATAATATACCTGTTATTCGTTGTTGGTGTGTTGATGAGTTATTACATATTGTTTCCCGTCTCGTTTCGCTTCTTAGGTACATATAGTGTTTCTGAGAATATCCGTAGTACTATTACATTAGACTCTTACATAGAAACCTTTACGACCTTGACATTCATTATGGGGATTGTGTTTCAGCTGCCAGTAATCATGTTCTTTTTAGCCAAATTAGGTTTCATTTCCTCTCAATTATTGGCGAAATACAGGAAGCATGCATTGATAATCATAATGCTTGTTGCTGCAATTATAACGCCACCAGATTTAATGACTTTAGTACTGGTGACCATACCATTATATTTATTGTACGAAGTTAGTGTAAGGATAGCAAGATTTGTAGAAAAGTAAAATCTCCACCTATGAAAATTTTGATGACATTTTTTGGGGCAACTAATTTGGACTGCAATATCTTGTAAGCACCCTTAGCATCATTTCTATTTTTTTTTGCCACGTGGGTGCGTGGCTACGGCGGGACGCCTTCTACAATTATTACTTTTTAATTAGTAGTTATTAATTGGCTACGCCATCAGTAAGAAAACGAAAGTGGATTACGGATTTGTCTGATGATTCTGATTTTTGTTTCTCAATGGCGGAGCCTCAGACGAATCAGCCAAATCCGTAATCGCAAAATAAATCCGTGCTATTCTTTTCTCACCCTAACATCATGTCTTCATGTCTTCCTTTCAAAAAGAGCCTGTCTTCTTGTCTGAAGAGTCTACCTGTCAAAAAACTTTTCGGCTTATCAGACTGCATATCTCGATTATTATTTGTAAATTTGCTACATATTAATATTGTCAAACCGTTAACACAATTCCACTCATGAGATATCTTGACCCAAAAGCCGACCTTACATTCAAGAAGATATTCGGTGAGCATAAGGACTTGCTCATCAGCTTGCTTAATGCCCTGCTGCCATTGGCAGACGATGAGCAAATAGAGAGCGTGGAGTATCTGTCGCCCGAACTTGTGCCCGATACTTACGTGGGCAAGAACAGTATTGTGGATGTGAGGTGTCGTGACGTGAAGAACAGACAGTTTATTGTGGAGATGCAGATGCTGTGGACTGAAGCATTCAAGCAGCGCGTGCTCTTTAATGCTTCAAAGGCTTTCGTGCGCCAGTTAGACAAGAAGCGCAAGTATGAGTTTTTGCAACCGGTCTACTCGCTCAACCTTGTCAACGAGACTTTCATGAAGGAATATCCCGATGAGTTTATACATAACTATAATGTTGTGCACGAGCTGCATAGCGACGAGATCATAAACGGACTGCACTTCACATTCGTGGAGCTTCCAAAATTCCAGGCACACTCCGTCATGGAAAAGAAGATGGCTGTGCTTTGGCTCAGATTCCTGACGGAGATAGATGAGCATACAAAGGAAGTGCCGCAAGAACTGCTTGACAATCCCGAGACCTCCAAAGCCCTAAAGGCTGTGGAAGAATCAGCTATGACAAAAGACGAACTCCTTGCATACGATGACTTTTGGGACAAGCTTGGTGCCGAACGTCTGCTGTTTGTCGACTCCAACAAAAGAAGCATGGAGGAAGGCAGGGCAGAAGGCCGTAAGGAGGTGGCACGCAACTTGTTGCGTATGGGAATGTCTATAGAAGACATATCGAAAGCCACAGGTATTGCCAAGGAGGAAATTGAGGAATACTCTTAATAAGAGCATGGTAAGATATTAAAGAAAAGGGGGACTTGCTGACAATCAATCTGATCAGTCAGCAAGTCCCCTTATTCGTTGGAACATAATTTCAGAATCTCTTGAAGTAAAGTCTTAGGGTCTTTGACCTTAGCACCATTGAGCTGCTGTTGAGTCGTTCCTTGAGGAAGGGTTCTTCCAGGTTGTTGATGCCGTATGGGGCGAGCAGGGCAGGGTCGACGATGGGGAGGTCGCCGCCGTCTTCACCCTTGTCCTGGTGCCAGTTGTCTTTATAGGGCGTGTGGGTGATGATGCTGTCCGCGGTCTGTCGGAAGCGGAGATAATAGCCGTGGTTCTGGTCCTTGTCGATGTCGCGTGCGCTGATGAGCTTTGCCTGCACTCCCCAGAAGATGCGCTTCTGCTGAAGGTTGAGGCTGCCTCCAGTGGCGAGCGTGTCTACGCGTTCGAGATGCCAGAAGCCGTCGAACTTTCCGTTGTCGCTTGTCTCCAGTTCGCATGAAGCAAGGGTCAGGGCTGTTGTCAGTATGGCGGCGATGGCTGCCAGTTTGTTATTTCGTATTGTCATCACTAAAAATTAATATCTTTTCTTTTGCTTTGTAAGGATGCCTGTCTTTCTTACCGTTATCTGTCCTCCTGCGTTATGTCCGAGCATCTGGCTGGAGCCGAAGTCCATGGCGTATGCTGCTCGTACGTCCCATCCGTTGTTGAGGTGGTATGTGGCTTCGGTGAGGAAGCTGACATTATGATGAGGCTTTGTGAAGGGATTTTCGTACGTGCCCAGTCCTGACTGGTATGTGGCGAGGACGCGGTAGGCGAGACGTTCCGTCGGTGCTCCGTCCACTCCGAGATGGAACGCCACGAAGCGGTTATTCTCCACGCGTATCAGTCCGTCGGTGTTGTAGATGGGGGAGCGGTAGAGCGGATTGCCGATCACCTGTCCCCAGTGTTGCCACCCGGTATAGGTGGAGTGATTGTAATAGTCGTCAATGCCAGCTGTATGGTCGTTGATGTTCTGCGTGCGGTCGTGGTTGTACGGACCGCTTTGGTATTTCGTATAGAGATATTCGAAGACGATGTTCCTCAGCCACGTACCGTACTTGATGTTCACCTCCGCTCCGAGCATGATGTCCTTCATGTCGTAAAGGAAGTAGCGGTTGTGCTTCCAGTTGTTCCAGTCCTTGCCCGAGCCGTATCCGTTATAGTCAAGGAAGAACATCTGGCTGTGATCTTCGAAGAAGTGGTCGGCATATACCGATGCACGCCATTCCTCCGTATCGTAGTTGATGCGTAACAGCCACGAGCCGAGCTGGTTGCCCTCCTTGTTGGTGTAGAGTCCGTCCGTCTCGTCCGAGCCACCCGGAATAAGCACGTTGAAGAAGTCTTTCAGAGATGATCCGGTATTGATGCGCTTCATCTCGCCGTCCCACTTTGTGTATGGCTGTCCGCCGAACTGAGCTGCCATCTCCAGTCCCATCTCTATGCTGATGGGGAAGAACGAGTATTCGTTTCCGATTTTGAGGTATCCTGCCTTCGAGTGATATAGCACGTTGTCGGCATAGCTCGACTGACGGTTGGTGAACTGATGCTGCCACGAGTTGTCCGTCATGATGCCGTAGGCGATGTGTCCTTTGAGGTGTAGCCAGCCGCGTGTGAGCGGCACGGTCCAGTATTCTGGCAGCGCCAGCCTTACCTGCGGCACGGGGCGTGCGTTTATTCCGAATGTCTGCGAACCGCTGCTCAGCGTCTGGTTCTTAAGCTCCATGGGACGCTCCTTGGCTCCGACGCTGAGCATGCCGTGCAGCCATCTCACCTCAGCGTAAGCCTGCTGTACGATGAAGTGGCTGGTGTAATTAGCCGGCACCACGATGTCTGCGCCGTAGCCCACTGCCCATCGCCTTATTGAGTCGGCTCCGACGGAGCGCTGTATGCTCGCCCTCATATATCCGTTGGCTTCCTCCAGCGAGCTGAGTCCGTGCTTGTTGGCATTCAGCCAAAGCGGAGTCTTGCCCTTCGATGCGGAGCCTTGCGCCTCTACGCTGTAAGTGATGTCGCTGCCGAAGTGTGGCTTTGACGCCTCACGTTCCTCTTCTTGCCATGCGTATTGTGCGCTGGCAAGTGACGGCATCAGGGCAAGGGTGCATATCAACAAAGTGGGCTTAATGTGTAATGTCATATATCTACGTTGGATACAATAATCAAAATCTAAGTAAAAACTGAGAACAAAATTACAACTTTTCAACGAAACTCACTCTTTTTTTTACATTCTTTGTAATTTTTGTGTGCGTTTACAAAGCGTTATATATATGTAAAGAGAAAAAGACCTACCTAAAACAATATTCTTAACTCAAAAATGTGTAAATTTGTAATCTGAATAAAAGTATTTGATTTTTTTTGATGAAAGAATTTGTAATATCAGAAGTTAAGGCGGAGACCGCCATTCTCGTCGGACTCATCACGAAGGAGCAGGACGAGGAAAAGACGAAGGAATATCTGGACGAGCTGGAGTTTCTCGCTGATACGGCGGGAGCGGTGACTGTCAAGAGATTCACGCAACGCGTCGGAGGCCCGAGCCAGGTTACATACGTAGGTTCTGGAAAGCTGGAGGAGATTCGTCAGTACATCGCTGACGAGGAAGATGCCGAACGCCCCGTGGGTATGGTTATCTTCGACGACGAGCTTTCTGCCAAGCAGATACGAAACATTGAGAAGGTGCTGGGCGTGAAGATATTGGACCGCACCTCGCTCATCCTCGACATCTTCGCCATGCGTGCCCAGACAGCGGCAGCCAAAACACAGGTGGAGCTGGCGCAATATCGCTATATGCTGCCCCGACTGCAGCGCCTCTGGACTCACCTCGAGCGTCAGGGCGGCGGCTCCGGTTCGGGTGGCGGAAAGGGTAGTGTGGGTCTGCGCGGACCTGGTGAGACCCAGCTCGAGATGGACCGCCGTATCATCCTCAACCGCATCACGCTGCTCAAGCAGCGTCTCCTTGAGATTGACAAGCAGAAGACCACGCAGCGCAAGAACCGCGGTCGCCTCATTCGTGTGGCTCTCGTGGGATACACCAACGTGGGCAAGTCTACCATCATGAACCTCCTCTCGAAGAGTGAGGTGTTCGCCGAGAACAAGCTCTTTGCCACGCTGGACACCACGGTCAGGAAGGTGGTGGTGGAGAATCTGCCGTTCCTCCTTGCCGACACCGTAGGCTTCATCCGCAAGTTGCCCACAGACCTGGTGGACTCGTTTAAGTCTACACTGGACGAGGTGCGCGAGGCAGACCTTCTGCTTCATGTCGTCGACATATCGCACCCCGACTTCGAGGAACAGATAAACGTAGTGGAGAACACGCTCAAGGACCTCGGATGTGCCGACAAGCCGTCCATGATAGTCTTCAACAAGATAGACAATTATACGTGGACAGAGAAGGAGGAGGACGACCTCACTCCTGCAACCAAGGAAAACATCACCCTCGACGAGCTGCGCCGCACGTGGATGGCGAAGCTGCACGACGAGTGCCTCTTCATCTCTGCGAAGGAGAAGCAGAACATCGACGAGTTCCGTGAGGTGATCTACAGGAAAGTGCGCGAGCTGCACGTACAGAAATATCCCTACAACGACTTCCTTTACGATGTAGTGGAAGACGAGTAAGACGAACCAAAATCGTTTATATATGGCATACAGAAATTTAACCGACCCCGAAATCACAGCCCTTCAAGCCAACGGATGTTGGGCAGAAGACTGGATGCGCATAGAAGTGAGTGAAGACTTCATGCCCAATTTCTTCCATCGTGTGATGTTCTATGGCGACATACGCCTCGGTACGTTCACGGACAACGTGGAGGTGAGCCGCGGATTTATGAAACACTCGGGCATCAACAACGCCACGCTGCGAAACGTGACCATCGGCAACAACTGCCTTATAGAGAACATATCGGGATTTATAAATAATTATGTCATCGGTGACGACTGCATCATCACCAATGTATGTACCATGGAAACCACAGACGGCGCCACGTACGGAGAGGGCAACCTCATCTCTGTCCTCAACGAGGTGGGCGACGGCAATCTGATTCTCTTCCGAGGCCTGACCAGTCAGGTGGCAGCCCTTATGGTGAAGCACTTCCAGAACCGTCCGCTCAAGGACGCCATACGCCGACTCGTGCGTGAGGAGATAGAGCGCACGTCGCCGGAAACAGCCACCATCGGCAATCGTGTGAAGATTGTCAATACGAAGGAGATAACCAATACGGTGATATATGACGACTGCGAGATTTCGGGAGCGGCGCGTCTGAGCGACTGCACGCTGATGAGCAACCGTGACGCCTCGGTGTATATAGGCACGGGTGTCATTTGCGAGAACTCTATCATCAGCGACGGATCGTCCATCATCAACAGCGTGAAGATGCAGGACTGCTACGTGGGTGAGGCTTGCCAGCTGAGCAACGGCTTCACGGCGGCAAGCAGCGTGTTCTTCGCCAACTCGTATATGTCGAACGGTGAGGCGTGTGCCGCTTTCTGCGGTCCGTTCACGGCGTCCCATCACAAGAGCTCGCTGCTTATCGGCGGACAGTTCTCGTTCTACAATGCGGGTTCTGCCACCAACTTCTCCAACCACGCTTACAAGATGGGACCGATGCACTACGGTACGCTTGAGCGAGGATCGAAGACGGCCAGCGGTGCCTACATACTCATGCCGGCGCACATCGGAGCGTTCTCGGTTTGCTTCGGCAAGCTGATGTATCATCCCGACACGCGCTCCCTGCCGTTCTCATATCTCATCGCCTACAACGACGTGATGTATCTGGTGCCGGGCCGAAACCTCACCACCGTGGGACTCTATCGCGACATACGCAAGTGGCCCAAGCGTGACAAGCGTCCGGCTGGAGCACGCAAGAGCGTGGTCAACTTCGACTGGCTGTCACCGTTCACCGTGGGCGAGATTCTGCGCGGAAAGAAGATTCTGGAAGACCTGCGTGAGGCATCCGGCGAGGACGTCTCCACATACAATTATCATGAGTATGTCATCAAGAACTCGTCGCTAAGAAAGGGCATCAAGTATTACGACATCGCCCTGCGCATCTACATGGGAGCCGTGCTCAAGCGCCACGCCCCCGTGGAGCCAACCACCACCGTTGGCACAGGTCCGTGGACAGACATCTCCGGACTGCTCCTGCCCGTGTCGGAAGAGCAGCGCATCATCGACGACATCATCTCCGGCGAAATAGAAACCACGCACGACCTCATCGAACGATTCGAGGAGATAAACGCCAATTACTCCGAATATCGTTGGGCATGGTCATACCGCATGATTCTGGACTATTACGGATTCACGTCGCTTACCGAGGAGAACGTGGAGCGCGTCAAGAGCGACTACATCACGGCACGCCGCGCATGGATAGCCGAAATAAAGAAGGACGCTGCCAAGGAATATCGACTGGGCGACGTGGAGGAAGAGGTATTCCGAAACTTCAACGACCAGCTGGACAAGGAAGTGGACTTCGAGAACCAGAAACTGTATATGTAATATATAAAGATGTAATAAAAAGTCTATTAAATAACATTTAAAAGATGAAATTCAAATCTATTATTCTTGCCTCAATCCTATCCTTAGGATTCTGTGGTCAGGCTTCTGCCTACGACTACGAGACCGTGAAGGGCGACCCGATGCAGACACGCATCTATACCCTGCCGAACGGACTGAAGATCTATCTGTCTGTCAACAAGGAGCAGCCACGTATCCAGACTTACATCGCCGTGCGCACCGGCTCGCGCAACGACCCTGCCGAGACAACGGGTCTTGCACATTACCTTGAGCACCTGATGTTTAAGGGATCGAAGATTTTCGGTACGACGGACGCAGCCAAGGAGAAGCCTTACCTTGACGACATAGAGCGCCGTTACGAGCATTATCGCACCGTGACAGACCCGACAGAGCGCAAGTGCCTCTATCATGAGATTGACTCGGTGTCGCAGATTGCAGCACAGTACTTCATCCCCAACGAGTATGACAAGCTGATGGCGAGCATCGGAGCCAACGGCACCAACGCCTACACCAGCAACGACGTGACGTGCTACGTGGAGGACATCCCCGCCAACGAGGTGGACAACTGGGCTCGCATCCAGGCTGACCGCTTCCAGAATATGGTTATCCGCGGTTTCCATACAGAGCTTGAGGCTGTGTATGAGGAATACAACATCCACCTCTCTAACGACGGCGACAAGGTGTGGAACGCTCTCGGAACAAAGCTCTTCCCCACACACCCGTACGGCACACAGACCACCATCGGTACGCAGGAGCATCTTAAGAATCCGTCAATCACGAACATAAAGAACTACTTCCGCCAGTACTACGTGCCCAACAACGTGGCTATCTGTATGGCGGGCGACTTCGACCCTGAGCAGGTGGTGGCCACCATCGACCGCTACTTCGGCGCATGGCGTCCGAGCCGCAAGGTCACATATCCTGAGTTTGCACCGGTTCGCACGCTGACAGCTCCTACGGACACCACCGTTGTGGGCAAGGAGGCTGAGCAGGTGATGCTGGGATGGAAGATGGACGGTGCTGCTTCATTGCAGAACGACACGCTCAACGTCATCACTTATATGCTTAACAACGGTACAGCCGGTCTGCTCGACCTTGACGTCAATCAGCCTATGCTCTGCCTCGGAGCAGGTGCAGGATGCATTGACATGCGCGACTATTCGCAGTTTGTGATGGTGGGCCAGCCCAATGAGGGTCAGACTCTTGAGGCTGTGAAGGACATCCTCCTCGCAGAAATCAACAAGCTCAAGCGTGGCGACTTCAGTGAAAAGCTCCTCAGCTCGGTGAAGAACAACCTCAAGCTCAACTTCCTCCGTTCGCTTGACAGCAACAGCAGCCGTGCCAACGCCTTCGTCCAGACATTCGTCAACGGACGTCCATGGCAGACAGAGGTGGAGAAGTTCGACCGCATCAACGCCATGACCAAGCAGCAGATTGTCGACTTCATGAACAAGCACTTCACGGACGGTTATGCTATCGTTTACAAGCGCATGGGTGAGGACACGACGCAGAAGAAGATTGATAAGCCGCAGATTACCCCAATTCCCTCTAACCGCAACCTCCAGAGCGCATTCGTGAAGGAGATAACCGAGTCGGAGGTTACGCCTATACAGCCGCGCTTCCTCGACTACGACAAGGACTTCCAGCGTGCACAGACCAAGCGTAAGCTGCCGGTTTACTATATCCAGAACAAGCAGAACGAACTGTTCGACCTCTATTATCGCTTCGAGTTCGGTGAGGAAAGCAACAAGTGGTTGCCTTATGCACAGGATTATTTCGACCTGCTCGGCACAGACAAGATGTCTGCCAAGGAGGTGAAGGAGCGCTTCTATGAGTTGGGCTGCAACTACGGCATCTCTGTAAGCAACTCCAAGATGTATATCTTACTCAGCGGTCTGGGCGAGAACATGAAGGAGGCAATGGCTCTCATGGAGAACGTCATCAACCACGCCAAGGCTGACCGTGAGGCTTACGACCGCTTCGTGAGCACAACGCTGAAGTCGCGTAAGGACAACAAGCTCGACCAGAAGACCAACTTCCAGGCTCTTCAGACCTACGGTATGTACGGACCGTACAACGCTTTCCGCAACGTGCCCAGCAGCACAGAGCTGGAGCAGAAGGATCCGCAGCAGCTTGTAGATCTCATCGCTTCTCTGAAGAACTATAAGCACAGTGTCATCTATTATGGTCCGATGGAGCTGAAGCAGCTTATCGCCACTATCGACAAAGGTCATGCTGTGGGCAAGAAGTTGCAGGACGCACCTGCCGCCAAGTATTACACCAAGCAGCAGACTCCTCGGACTGAGGTGCTACTGGCTCCGTACGATGCCAAGAACATCTATATGATGCAGTATAGCAATGACGGTAAGAAATGGAATCCGGCTGAGCAGCCCGTCATCACAGTCTTCAACGAGTACTTCGGTGGTGGTATGAACGGTGTGGTATTCCAGGAGCTTCGCGAGAGCCGCGGACTGGCATACAGCGCTTATGCTGACTATTCTACACCGAATCGCCAGCGCGACACCGACTACGCCATGACTTACATCATCTCTCAGAACGATAAGATGAGCGACTGCATCCGCGTGTTCAACGACATCATCGACACCCTTCCGCAGTCTGAGCAGGCTTTCGAGCTGGCTAAGCAGGCAACCAGCAAGCGCATCGCTTCTGAGCGAATCACCAAGACTGGCATCATCTTCTCTTACCTCAGCAACAAGGAGCGCGGCATCAATTATGACATCCGCCGCAACATCTACGATGCACTGCCCAACCTCACTTTGAAGGATGTGGTGAACTTCGAGAAGAACAACTTCGCCGGCAAGACTTGGCGCTACATCATCCTCGGTGATGAGAAGAATCTCGACATGAAGGCTCTCGAGAAGCTCGGAACCATCAAGCGAGTGTCAACAGAAGAAATCTTCGGCTATTAAGCCGAAAGGACGCATTCCTTAGTTAGGGATAAATAAAAACACAGGAGTTACGAGCAAGGCGCAATGCCAGACTCGTAGCTCCTGTTTTGTTTTTAGGCGTAAACGAAATAGGGATTCTCCTATCAACCATTAGGGATTTATACTATTATGTTTTCATCATATCTTGCTAATTTTGCAAACAGAAAACAATAAACTATAAACTGTAGAGCTTATGAAGAGGAATGAATGGATGGCAATTATTGCCACAAGTTTTTTGATGTTTGCCTTATGTCTCTCGGCAACGGCACAAAACAATAAACCCGTATATAACAAACAAGGACATACTCCGCACGGATGCAGAACATGTCCTTGTGTATAGATATATGCCTTCAGCAGCGATAAAGTGAAGGCTGAAGAATAATGAAATACTCTACTCGATAAAGAAATCGAAGTCTTCCTTTTCTTCCTTCTTGTTGTCATCGAAGTCGTCGAAGCCGTCATCATTCTTCTTGGTCGCTGACTTCGGTTTCTCCTTCAGCTTGCCGTCCTTGTCGAACATTCCGTATGTGGTTCGGAGGACGATAAATTCGGTGCGGCGGTTCAGCTGGTTGCAGACCTCTTGCTTGTCCTTGTCGAGCTTAAGGATAAATTCCTCCGACAGCACGTCGTTCTCCTTCAGCCAAGGATATTTCTCGGTTAGCTTCTTCTTTATGGTCTTCGGCTTCTCCTTTCCGTAGCCGACAGGCGAGAGGCGGTCACGCGAAATGCCCTTTGCCGTGAGATATTCCACCACCGCTTCGGCACGACGCTGTGAGAGCAGCTTGTTGTATTGTGCAGATCCCTTGTAGTCGCAGTGTGCCGACAACTCTATTGTGACGTTGGGGTTCTCGTTCAGCAGTTTCACCAGCTCGTCCAAAGCCACAGTGGATTCGGGACGGAGCGTAGCCTTATCGAAGTCGTAGAAGATGTTGTCGATGAGCACAGGAGCTGTTATCGAGGCAAGCGGGAACTGCAGTACGTGTTCTTCCGACTTGTCCGACTTCTCCACTCTTATCTCCTCCTTATGGTTGAGGAATCCCTTGCAGGTTCCGAGCAGAATATAGTCGACGCCCGGTGTCAGCACATAGTCGAACGAACCGTCACCCTTTACGCTTATTTTCTTGTTTGTGCCGTCAGATCCGACAACATAAACGAGAGCTGCGGGCAATTCGTAGCCGTCCTGCTCATACACCCATCCCTTCACGCTCTGTATTATTTCCGGGTTCTCAAAGCTGTAGATATGGTCCCATCCACGTCCGTCGTTACGGTTAGAAGAGAAGAAGCCACGGTTGTGAACTCCCTCGAACGTCATGCCGAAGTCGTCGCCTTGCGAATTGAGCGGATATCCTGGATGCTCCACGTGGTACTTGCCGTCCTTGCCTACGGAGGCGATGAAGATGTCGAGTCCTCCCATGCCGGGATGGCCGTCACTTGAGAAATAGAGGTCGCCATTGGGACGGAATGTCGGGAACATCTCGTTGCCCGGCGTGTTGATGGGCGCACCAAGATTCTCCACACCACCCAGTCCTGCCGGTGTGATGCGTGCTCTCCAGATGTCAAGCCCTCCCATGCCCCCCGGCATGTCCGACGTAAAGTAGAGCCATAGTCCGTCGGGCGAAACGGCAGGGTGGGCGTAGCTTGAGAGCGTATCGCCCGTAACCTTCTGTTCGTTGGCTTTTCCCCATGCTGCGTCCGATCGCGATGATGTCACAATCTGCGCATAACGGGGATAAGTGGGATCGGTGGCACATTGCGTAAGATACATAGTACGTTGGTCGGGCGACATGGCGCAAGCTCCTTCGTCATAGTCAGTGTTTACGCCTCCCGTTACAGCCTCAGGCTTCTGCCAGCGTCCCTTCTCGTCCTTTTCAGACACGAAGATGTCGGCAGGCTTAGCTCCGGTTATGCCGCTAAGTTCGTTGCCCTGCGCGTCATTACGGGTGGAGGTGAAGTAGAGCTGGTCATACTGGTCGCCTGCAAGCACAGGTGAGTAGTCGGCTCGGCGCGAATTGAATATGTCCATGCGCTTGACCGTATAGCGCGAACCTTCCTTCTTCCATGTCGGTGCGTTCTGCGCCGAAACCAGACCGTTGCGTGCCAGCGTCATGGCAGCGTCATGCGACAATGCTGCGGGCAAAGCAGCCGACGAGCGTCCGAGTGTCTTCTTCTCGGTCTGCAGGTCTGCACCTGCCGAAAGCGAATCCACCACTTCCTTGAACATCGTCTCAGCCTGCTTGTACGATCCGTTCCTAAGCAGCTGGCGTGCGTAGGCGAGGCGGTCCATAGTGGACGCCTGCTTGTAGCGGATGGCGTTGCTGTATGCAGCCATAGCCTTCTGCGAGGCATTGATGCGCTCGTTGCAGTAGGCAATCTTGAGCGCAATCTGTCCACGGCGCTCGCGTTCCTTAGGCGAAGTCCTTGAGTAGGCTTGCTTAAACTGTGTGGCAGCGTCGTAATACTCGCCGATGGCAAGATATTTCTCGCCCTTCTTGAGGTTCTTGTCTGCTCCGCATCCCGTCATGGTCATGGCGATGATGACGAGAAGGCAGAGAGCGGTGAATGGAATGTATGGTCTTTTCACGTCTTGGATGTTTTGCTTGTTTTATTGTGTGCCGGCGGTCGGGCTATTTATCGAAGTCAACGCGGTATGTGCATCCGTTGCGCCAGTTGCTGCAGCCATAAGCCGTCTTGCCCTTTATTATCGTTCCCTTGCCGCAGACCGGGCACGTCGTTCCGATAATGGAATCGTCAGTCTTCTTGTTGTCCGCCTTGGCTGTCGTTGTCTTCTTCTTTGTGGTCTTCTTTTTCTTCTTCAGATCCTCGTCAGTCAGTATGGTCACACGTCGGTTGGTATTGTCGCGCAGCACGTCGTTCACGATTTCGGTCACCTGCTGCTTCAGTCCGTTGATGAAGTCGGCAGCGTCGTCCTTCTTGTGCTCGATGTCGCGCAGACGCTTCTCCCATATGCCCGTAAGCTCACAGCTCTTGAGAAGTTCCTCATGGATGATGTCAATGAGTTCTATTCCCGTTGCTGTAGCCACCAGATTCTTGCGTTCGCGGCGTATATAGTGTCTCTTGAAGAGAGTCTCTATGATTCCTGCTCTTGACGACGGGCGTCCGATGCCGTTTTCCTTCAGTGCGGCACGCAGCGTCTCGTCCTCCACAAACTTACCCGCTGTCTCCATCGCACGCAAGAGAGTTGCTTCGGTGTAATACTTTGGTGGAGTGGTCCACTTTTCGGAAAGCGTCGGCGTATGCGGTCCGCTTTCTCCCTTGACGAACGTGGGCAGTGTGCGTTCCTCGTCGCCCTTGTTATGGTCGTCGTCCTCAGAAGTGGCGTTAGCCGTTGGCGTTGCTGTCTGGCTTGTTGGCTGTGCGTATACGGCTCGCCATCCCGGAGAGAGGATTTCCTTTCCGCTAACCTTAAACTCAATGTCCTCCACGTTTCCTAATACTGTCGTAGTGGAGAACTTGCAGTCAGGATAGAACACGGCAATGAAGCGGCGGGCTATCAGGTCGTAGACGTTTCGCTCAAGGTCGGTAAGGCTTGTGGCAGGCACGCCGGTAGGAATGATGGCGTGATGGTCGGTCACTTTAGACGTGTCGAAAACGCGCTTCGACTTCGTCAGCTTCTTTCCCATAAGCGGCTGCATGAGCGGTCCGTACTGCTTGCTGATGCCGGAGAGGATGGACGGACACTTGGGATAGATGTCGTCGCTGAGGTATTGCGTGTCCACACGGGGGTAAGTGGTGAGCTTGCGCTCGTAAAGACCCTGTATTATCTTAAGCGTTGTCTCAGCGCTGTATGAGAATTTACGGTTGCATTCCACCTGCAGCGACGTAAGGTCGAAGAGTCGTGGAGGTGCTTCCGTACCGTTCTTCTTCTGCACGGCAGTGACCGTAAACGGCTTGTCGGCTATGGTTGAGAACGCTGCCTCTCCTTCCTCCTTTGTCGTAAACTTGCCCTTTGTGGCTGTAAAGGTGGTGTCGCGATATACAGTGGCAAGCACCCAGTAAGGTTCTGGTTCGAACGAATCAATCTCCTTCTGACGGTTTACGATAAGTGCAAGCGTCGGCGTCTGCACACGACCGATGGACAGCACCTGACGGTTCTGTCCGTACTTCAGCGTGTAGAGGCGGGTGGCGTTCATGCCGAGCAGCCAGTCACCGATGGCACGGCTCAGTCCGGCAATGTAAAGCGGCTGGTATTCGCTCTGGTCTTTCAGTTGGCTGAATCCCTCCCTTATCGCCTCGTCCGTCATTGACGAAATCCAGAGGCGCTTTACGGGGCACTTCGCTCCAGCCTTCTGCATCACCCAACGCTGTATGAGTTCACCCTCCTGGCCGGCGTCACCGCAGTTGACGATGCTGTCAGCCGACTGCATTAGTTTTTCTATCACGGCAAACTGGCGCTTGATGCCGTCATCATCAATCAGTTTTATTCCGAATCGTGGCGGTATCATAGGCAGAGCCGAGAGGCTCCAGTGCTTCCATAAGTCGGTATAGTCGTTTGGCTCCTTCAGCGTGCAGAGATGACCGAAGGTCCACGTCACCTGGTATCCGTTGCCCTCCATATATCCGTTGTGGGCGCTTGTGGCACCAAGTATGCGTGCTATGTCCTTTGCCACGCTTGGTTTCTCGGCGATGCAGACTATCATATAATGTATCCTTTTTGTTTCTTCTTGTTGTTAATTATCTTCTTTTTGTTTCTCTTCTCCCTTTATCATGAAGGCAAATTTAGGGGTTATCTCGCATCCTATGGCTGTCTTGAAGTCGCACAGACCATAGTTAGGCGTGCCGTCCATGGTGGACGGACCAATGTCGAGGATTCGTAGTCCTTCGCGCTGGTAGTGCATGAAGAGTCGGTAGGCGAAATAGTTCATCGGGCGAAGATGAGAATAGGCACGAAGGTCACCCCAATAAATCACCTGCGCAATGCCCTCCGCTACGTGGAATATCTGCGCTGCCGCCACGTCCTTTCCTTCATATTGCAGAAGGAAGAAGTCGGCAGGAACCGTGCGAACCGTCTTTTCCACGTCATCCAGCGTCATGCTCAACCTATAGTCATGCTCCTCACGGTTGGCTTTTATCACGCTGTATGCCCGGCGGAGTCCTTCTGTGTCGTCACGTTGGATGGCTACGAACTCGAATCCGGCACTCATTCCTCTCTTCAGATTCTTTCGTGCGCTCTTCTCAAGTCCCTCCTCATACCCCTTGAACTTGTCGAGCGGGAAGAAGAAGTTGAGGTCAATGTATTCCAGTTTGGCGTATCGTGAGAGAATGTTCACGCAGGAATTGATGAGCGTTGGAGCGTAGAATGCTGGTGGAAGGACGATGTATACGGGCTTGCCGACGCTTTTGGCGTATTCAGCAAGAGCCTTTACAGCCTCCTCAATGGTGTCGAGCCTTTGCTGTTTGTTGGCGGAGAAGCCTCCGAAAGGCGCCGAGAAAGGTGTGAGCAGCTTTCCGTTGCGTTCGCCAAGCACCATCCCGAACCTCGTCTTTCCGCCGTCAGCAAAGAGCAGATACCTTACTGCGTCAGCCTTATGTCGGTTGAGTTCGCTGAAGGCGGCGGTGTTGAAGATGTGCGGATGATGCTCAATGGCATTCTTATATTCCTGTGCCGATACTTCCTGAATGGTCATTTCTTAATATTCCAGTTGGTTTTGCTTTACAATATTGTTGCTATATCCTGAAGTCGTTAATCAGTTTAGCCACGCATTCCCTCTCCTCTTCAGTCACCACTTGCGAAACCGGAATGCTCAGTTCTTCCAAGTGTATGGCCTCCGTAATGGGCAGATGGAGGGAGCGCAGTTCCTCATAAGCCCGCTGATGATGTGGCGGGATGGGGTAGTGGACGTCGGTCTGCACCCCGTTGGCTTTCAGATATTCCTGCAGCTTGTCCCTCTGTTTGCACATAAGCGGAAAGATATGGAACACGCTGTTCTGCCAAAAGTCGTCGGTAGGCAGACTGACCAGTCGGTTCTTTATATTGTCAATGTAGAAGCGGGCGTTGCTGCGGCGCCTCTCGTTATCCTCGTCAAGGAATGGCAGCTTAGCCAACAGCACCGCAGCCTGCAGCTCGTCCATGCGCGAGTTTACTCCCTTGTGCGAGAAGACATACTTGCGTTCCGAACCATAGTTGCCCAATGCCCTTACCATATCAGCCAGTTCGGCGTCGTCCGTCGTTACGGCTCCACCGTCGCCGAGTGCTCCAAGGTTCTTCGTTGGATAGAAGCTGTGTCCGGCGGCATCGCCCAAAGCTCCCGTCTTCTTATCGCCGAAGCGACAACCATGAGCCTGGGCGTTGTCCTCAATGAGCAGCAGATTATGGCGTCGGCAGATGTCGCCTATGCGGTCAGTGAATGCGCATCTGCCGTACATGTGTACAATCATGATGGCACGAGTGCGCTTCGTGATGGCATCCTCGATGAGGCTGTCGTCAATCTGCAGCGTGTCGCGTCTCGGTTCCACCAGTACCGGCTTCAGCCTGCATCTCGAAACGGCAATAATGGAGGCGATATATGTGTTGGCAGGCACAATCACCTCGTCGCCCTCCTTCAGTCTGCCCATCTCGATGTAGGCACGCATGATGAGCGTAAGCGCGTCCAGACCGTTGCCGCAAGCCACGCAATGATGGGTGCCTGTATAGTCGGCATATTCCTGCTCGAAGCGTTTGGTGGCGTTTCCCTTCAGAAACCATCCGCTGTCCGCCACGTCAGTGAGTGCCTGCCTGATGCTTTCGGCATGCAAGGCGGTGATGCGCTTAAGATTGACGAGTTCTATCATTATTTCTTTTCTTCTTCCTTGTTTTGTATATATCTTACAAAGTCGTCGTACTCTCTGATGTAGTCAGCTTCGAGAAACTCCTCGCTTGCGAGAACGAGGCACACCGAACCCGATGAGAAATCTTCAAGCGTACGCCATATTCCGGTCTCTACAAGCAGTCCCTGCCAAGGGTGATTGAGATGGAAGGTCTCCTTCTCGTGTCCGTTGTCGAGTGTCACGCTGAACGATCCGCTCACGGCAATGATAAATTCGCGGCATTCTTTATGTGCATGACCGCCGCGGCTTTCGCCAGCAGGAATGTCGTATGTCCAGTATACGCGCTTAATGTTGAAAGGCACATGGTGCAGACTTTCCGCCACGGTAAGGTTGCCGCGGATGTCGAATATTTTCGGTAGGTCGATGAGGGTGCGTTCTGATGTTTCCATTGTGGATATATAGTTGAGTGTGATGTAATATATATTTAACGTAATAAACGGCGGTTTATTACATCAGTGACCGGTTTAACGAACCATCTCCTTAGGGCTTCCGCCACGAGAATGGTGCTTACGATGGACAAGGCAAGATTGATGGCAGCCAGTTTCTCAGACCCGTCATAACCGACGATGTGCTGTACGATGCGGATGACAAGAAGGTGAGCGATGAAAATCTCGAAGCTTACAGATCCGAGCCAGCTCATCGGCTTCGATTGGAGGAGCCTTGTTGCCCAACCCTGCGAAGCGTCAGCCGTAGCCAGTCTCACCACTATCAATGGCATTACGGGCCAGAACAGCATGGAGCATCTTATCTGCGGGCACATTATCTGATACAGGGCGTACACAGCCAGCAGCAGAGCCACGTCCACGTAAGGGAACAGTCTCGGCTGCTTTCTTACGCTTGGGTAGGTCTTGTAAAAGCGGTAGGCGATGATACCCAAAGAGAAGTCGATGGCGCGGAGCAGCGGATTGGAGTAGAGCGTGCAGTTGGTCATCTTGTCCGGCACCTGCAATGCCAGGCAGGCGTACACGGCGGCAAGCACTGTCATGCCTATTGCGAGGCGGCTCGTCCTTATGCTTGTGAGCCATTTATAGAGCCATGCGAACACGATGTAGCAGAAGAGCGTATCGCAGAGAAACCACGACACACCGTTAGCCACGAACAGCGTATGGTCAGACGGTATCCATGTCTGGACGAGCAGAAGGCTGGTCACTATCTGCAATGCGTCGTAGCTGACGCCAAGCCTATAGTCCAATGCCCCTGTGACTGAGAAGAACAGCAGATGGAGCGGATAGAGATGCCAGAAATGCTTCCAGAAGAAGCGCTTCCCGTCGAACTCGCCTCTGCTTACCCTCGGACCGTAGCCGTATGAGAGGACAAAACCGCTGAGCACGAAGAAGAACGCTACGCCGCCTTCCCCTCCGAAATCAAAGGGCGAGTGGGCGAGCGGTTCCACGCTGTGGCTCAGATATATAAGAAGAATAAACAGGAAACGCGCCGCCTGAAGCGTGCGAATCCTGTTCGTATTGTCTTGTCGTAATGTCGTTTCCTGCATGCTTTTTACTTCTCCATGTACGGGTCGGTGCCCAGTACTGTGGCAGCCAGACGCTTAGCCTTGTCGCGCAGAGCGGTGGTGTCAGCGTCAGGTTCGCCATAGCAGAGCGTCACGCCCATTCGTCTGCCGACGTGTGCCTCGGGCTTTCCGAAGATGCGGATGCGTGTATGGTCTTCCTTGAGAGCTTCCACGAGGTTGTAAGGCAGCGGATCGTTCGACTCCACCGGTGAGAGAATCACGGCGCTTGCGCCTGCATGCTCGAGGTGGATGCCGGCGATGGGCAGTCCCATAACGGCACGGAAGTGAAGCTCAAACTCTGAAAGGTTGGTGGTATGACCCAGTGTCACCATGCCCGTGTCGTGCGGACGCGGTGAAAGTTCGGAGAAGATCACCTCGCCCTGCTTCGTGAGGAAGAACTCCACACCCCACAGTCCGGCTCCGGTAAGAGCACGTGTCACCTTCTCTGCCATGTCCTGTGCCTTGAGCAGTTCGTCCTCAGGAATGCTGAACGGCTGCCAGCTCTCGCGATAGTCGCCGCCTTTCTGAACGTGTCCGATGGGCGGGCAGAAGAGTGTAGGACCGTCTTTCTGTGTAACGGTAAGGAGAGTAAACTCCGAATCGAAGTGGATGAATTCCTCGATGATAATCTCCTTCACATCGCCGCGGCTGCCTTCCATGGCGTCATTGAAAGCCTTTTCCAGCTCAGAAGCTTCGCGGACGATGCTCTGTCCGTGACCAGAAGACGACATGAGCGGCTTTATCACGCACGGGAAACCAATCTCCTTCGAGTGCTCGCGGAGCTGTTCCAGGGTGGTGGCATAGAAATACTTGGCTGTGCGCAGGCCCAATTCCTTGGCTGCGAGGTCGCGGATGGCCTTGCGGTTCATGGTGAAGTTGACGGCGCGTGCGCTCGGAACCACCTGAATGCCCATCTTCTCAAAGTCGAAGAGTCGTTCGGTTCGGATGGCTTCAATCTCCGGTACGATAACGTCCGGCTTGTGACGCTCCACCACAGCGGCAAGTGCGTCGCCGTCCAGCATGTTGAAAACCTCATGTTCGTCGGCAACCTGCATTGCCGGTGCGTTCTCATACTTGTCGCATGCAATGACATACTGTCCTGCACGCTTGGCGGCGATGACAAATTCCTTGCCCAGTTCGCCCGAACCTAACAATAATATTTTCTTCATCTTATAGTGTAGTAATTTTATGTACATTATGGTTTCAAGATGCTAATGTACGATTAATTTTGCAGTCTACAAAGTTTTTTGAACGAATTTTATCAAATGGTCGGTAAGTCAGAAAATTGTTGTATCTTTGCAAAGATAGTACAAACTAATAAAAACAACAATAACTCTATAGAATAAACAACATTTTCGACAATGGCAACAGTAGACGACAAGAAGGTTATCTTCTCCATGGTGGGAGTGTCAAAGATTATCCCCCAAAACCGTAAACAGATTTTGAAGGACATCTATCTGTCCTTCTTCTATGGCGCCAAGATTGGCATCATCGGACTTAACGGAGCCGGTAAGTCCACTCTTATGAAGATTATCGCAGGCCTCGAGCAGCCCACAAGCGGCGAGGTGGTCTGGAGTCCGGGCTATACTGTCGGCTACCTGCCGCAGGATCCGCCGCTCGACGAGACGAAGACTGTGAAAGAGAATGTCAAGGAAGGCGTTAAGCAGGCTTATGACGCATTGAAGGAATACGAGGAAATCAATGCCAAGTTCGGCCTTGAGGAGTATTATGGCGACCCGGACAAGATGGACCGTCTCATGCAGCGTCAGGCTGAGGTGCAGGACATCATCGATGCTACAGACGCATGGAACATGGACTCTAAGCTCGACCGTGCTATGGCTGCATTACGCTGTCCGAAGGGCGAACTCCCCGTTACGCACCTCTCTGGTGGTGAGCGCCGCCGTGTGGCATTGTGCCGTCTGCTCCTTCAGAAGCCCGACGTGCTCCTCCTCGACGAGCCTACCAACCACCTCGACGCCGAGAGCATCGACTGGTTGGAGCAGCACTTGCAGCAGTACGAGGGAACGGTAATCGCCGTTACGCACGACCGTTACTTCCTTGACGATGTAAGCGAGTGGATTCTTGAGCTCGACCGCGGTGAGGGAATACCTTGGCATGGCAACTATTCGTCATGGCTCGACCAGAAGACCAAGCGCATGATGCAGGAGGAGAAGCAGGCTTCCAAGCGCCGTAAGGCTCTCGAACGCGAGCTCGAGTGGGCACACATGGCTCCGAAGGCACGTCAGGCAAAGGGTAAGGCACGTCTTAACGCATACGAGCAGATGCTCGGTGAGGAACAAAAGGAGCGTGAGGAGAAGCTCGAGATATTCATCCCGAACGGTCCTCGTCTCGGCAATAAGGTGATTGAGGCGCAGCACGTGCAGAAGGCTTTCGGCGACAAGGTGCTCTTCAACGACCTCAACTTCATGCTTCCGCCTAACGGCATTGTGGGCGTCATCGGTCCTAACGGTGCCGGTAAGACCACTCTCTTCCGCCTTATCATGGGACTGGAGAAGGTTGACGGCGGTACGTTTGAGGTGGGCGAGACAGTTAAGCTTGCCTACGTCGACCAGCAGCATAAGGACATCGATCCGAAGAAGTCAGTGTATGAGACCATATCGCAGGGCAACGAGACAATGCGCCTTGGCGGTCGCGACGTCAACGCCCGTGCCTATATCTCACGCTTCAATTTCGCCGGAACAGACCAGAGCAAGTTGTGTGAGAACCTTTCAGGTGGTGAGCGCAACCGCTTGCAGCTGGCTCTCGCTCTGAAGCAGGAGGGCAACGTGCTTCTTCTCGACGAGCCCACCAACGACATCGACGTCAACACGCTGCGTGCGCTTGAGGAAGGTCTTGAGAGCTTCGCCGGTTGTGCGGTGGTTATCAGCCACGACCGTTGGTTCCTCGACCGTATCTGTACGCATATCCTTGCCTTCGAGGGCAACGGAGAGGTGTTCTTCTTCGAGGGCAGCTATTCTGACTACGAAATCAACAAGGCACGTCGTCTCGGCAATGAAGACATCAAGAAGGGACGTTACCGCAAGTTGATGGACGACTAAACGTAGTCTTTTAATAAAAATGTTAAGCTGATTCTTTCAAGTCACGAAGAATCATGCTTCCTATGATTATGAGCGCAAGTGTTACCACTAACGGAGTGTAAGGGGTGATGCTTGCGCTCATTGTCGTTGGTAGGGATATGTGTGATAGGGTGTTGTGTATGCTGTCCGACATGGAGGCGAGCATACTTGCCGTCATGCTGACGATGCGAGTCTTGAGAATGTCGAAGCCGTCAACGAGGAAGAACACCACTACGCATGCCGCTGCCATGACAGCCGTCCACAGATTATACATTCTGTAGCAGCGCGCGTCAACCTCCTCCGGCAACCTCTGCATCACACGCTCTGCGAATCCGTTGTCGTCTATACGCATACGCACACTGTCGGCAAAGAACTTCTTGAGGAGTTCTTCGTCGACAGCACCATTATTACTTATTATGTTCTTTTTTTCAGTCATAGTTAATATCCATTTTGTTTTAGGAACATTGTCAGCTTCTGCTTGCCTCTGAATATGTGCGACTTGACGGTGCCGACCGCCATTCCCGTTATCTCGGCTATGCGTTCTATGGGATAGCCGTCGACGAGTTGCAGCGTCACGCAGGTGCGTTCCTTGTCGGCAAGTCTGGCGAGCGCTCCGTAAACGTCCATCTTCATGCCCTGTTCACTGTTGGCGGCGCATCGGTTAGCCACAGCCGGACAGTCTGTATCGGTGGTGGGACGCTGTCGGCGGTGATGGTCGTAGAGCACGTTGCAGGCTATACGATACAGCCAAGTGGAGAACGCCGCCGTACCCTTAAACTGGTGTATGTTGGTGTAAGCCTTAATGAAGGTGTCCTGCGCGAGGTCGTCGCTCAGCTGCTCGTCTCCCAAAGTCTGGTGGAGGAAGAATCGTCTTATAGGCGACTGATACTTCCTGACAAGCTCATTGAAAGCCGCTTTGTCATGAAGCTCAGCCACCTGTGAGACTAGAGAGAGATCGTCGTTTGTTACCTTCATTGTTTTAATAATATGATTTCTGAAGTGGCGGAGGCCGGAGACCTCCGTTACTATTAATCTTCGTTTCTTAACGATTCGTTTCGTTGGGATTATTTCTTTCTTCTCCGTTTTCCTCGTTATTCTCCGTCGTATCAGCGATGTCCGAATAGAGCGGTTCTTCGTAGGTTTCCTCGTTCTTGCGCTTCCATGTCAGCTTGCTGTCATAGTTGTATTTCACCATAAACATCTGTCCTAAGCCGATGCAAGCCACGAGTCCACCGATGCCTACAAGAGGATTGGCGCCTAAGCACCAGAAGAAAATCATCAGACCCACACCCGTCGACGTGTTTCTCACGCCGCGTCTCCACATATATTCTGCTCTGCTGTTGAGGAGCGGTGCCTGCTCTTCCGTAAGCGGTACGCCTTTCTCCATTGCCATCTCAGCCAGACGGACGCGGTCCTTGTGGCGGCGTACGAAATAGCGGATGATGAGCAGCACTATTATCAGCGGCATGAAGAGGAAGACGAGGGACGCCAGGATGATGATGGTGCCCAAAAAGCCGCCGAACGCTGTCGTGAACCTGTGGCTGATCCTTGAGAACGGATCGCCAAAGTGCGAAGGGTCTAAATCATTGGTGTCGTCCACATTTTGCGAATTCCATCCCGGCATATTCGTAACGGAGGCATTGTCGTTGTCCGTTGACGTTGTGTCTGAGTAAGCCTCTACGCCTTCGTCTTCCTGCGATGCGGCATTGGCGGCGTCAGCCTTAGTGTCCTTCTGCTTGTCCACCATCTGCGTGCGTGGAGTGTGGCGGTGTTTCTGTGCCAAGGCAGGAACTGTGGCGCTCAATGTGAGGAGCATTGCCATTGAAAGGATTGTCTTTTTCATATCTGTATGTATGTTTTTTTTATTGTTTTCTATATGTTTGACTATTTATGCAAGCGATAAGTTGCAAAGCTACGAAAAAAAAATGGCGACTTGCTTACTTGGATAAAAATATGTAACTTTGCAACACATATATATAATAAGTATATCCCCACGCTTTTAACAAGTAAGGACAATCCTATGAATCTTCCTTCAGAATTCGAAAATTATACGCGCAATCTTCTCGGCGACGCCCTTTACAGCCGTCTCCGCGAAGGACTGGCAGAAGCGCCGTCGCCCACAAGCATACGTCTCAATCCGTTCAAGGCCGCCTCGCGTGAGGTGAACGGACAGCTTATGGAGAGCGTCGTGCCTTGGTGTCCCGCCACGGGACGCTACCTTAACGAACGTCCCAACTTCACCTTCGATCCGCTCTTCCACGCAGGAGCTTATTATGTGCAGGAGGCAGGCTCAATGCTTGTCGACCTTGCCGTGCGCCATCTCATCACACAACCCGTACGCATGCTCGACCTCTGTGCTGCTCCCGGTGGCAAGTCTACAGCTCTGCGAGCCGCTCTGCCCGAGGGAAGCCTTCTCTTCACCAATGAGCCGATGCGCACACGTGTGCAGATTCTGAGCGAGAACATACAGAAGTTCGGTCATGAAGACGTCGTCGTAACCAACAATTATCCACGCGATTACCGCAAGGCACGCATCATGTTTGACGCCATCCTTGCCGACGTGCCCTGCTCCGGCGAGGGAATGTTCCGCAAGGACGAGGGAGCCATAGCGGAATGGAGCCGTCAGAACGTCGACAACTGCTGGCGACTGCAACGCGAGATAGTAAGCGACATCTGGTCGTGTCTGCGTCCAGGCGGACTGCTCATCTATTCCACGTGTACGTTCAATGCGCACGAGGACGAAGAGAACGTGGAGTGGATAGCCTCAGAGCTTGGTGCTGACATCCTCAGTCTGCCCGTTGAGGCGGAGTGGGGCATAACGCCAGCCGTCGTAGGCGACATACCCGCTTATCGCTTCCTGCCGGGAGTGAGCCGTAGCGAAGGACTCTTCCTTGCCGTGCTCCGCAAGCATGGCGACGCTGATGAGGCTCCCGTGAAGGAGGACAACAGGAAAGCGCCGCGCCGAGGACGTGGCGAGAAGGCTGCTGCGATGAAGACGCCTGACGTGCAGCTTGTCTCTTCCTCCGACTATGCCGTACGTCAAGGCGCCTCTGACACGCTCCTTGCCGTGCCGACGCGATGGGCTGACGTCTATGACAAGGCGGCAGCGTCGCTGAAGGTGATGCACGCCGGTGTGCAGCTCGGAACGGTGAAGGGCAAGGACGTGGTGCCAAGCCAGTCGCTCGCTCTCTCACGACAGCTCGACCGTTCAGCCTTCCCCACCGTTGATCTCGCCTACGCTGACGCCGTAGCTTATCTCCGTAAGGAGGCTGTGGCTCTGCCTGACGGTACGCCGCGCGGCTACGTGCTGCTGACGTACGACGGCATGCCGATAGGCTTCGAGAAGAACATCGGCAACCGTGCCAACAACCTCTACCCGCAGGAATGGCGCATAAAGAGTTCGCACGTACCCGATGAGGCTCCCGCCGTTCTCACACAATCCGTATAACAAAACAAGAAAAACGTATACATAACAATATCATGCAACAATATCTTTCTCTCCTTAACCGCATCCTTACCGAGGGTGCCACAAAGACAGACCGCACGGGAACGGGCACGATGAGCGTGTTCGGCAATCAGATGCGCTTCAATCTTGCTGACGGCTTCCCCTTGCTCACCACCAAGAAGCTCCACCTCAAGTCTATCATCTACGAGCTGCTGTGGTTTCTGCGTGGCGACACCAACGTGCATTACCTTCAGGAGCATGGCGTGAGAATATGGAATGAGTGGGCGGACGAGAACGGCGACCTTGGTCCTGTCTATGGTCATCAGTGGCGATCATGGCCCGACTATAACGGAGGCACCATCGACCAGATTCAGAACGTGCTCGACCTCATCCGCAATCATCCTGACTCGCGCCGCATGATTGTCTCTGCATGGAATCCTGCCGAGGTGGAGCAGATGGCGCTGCCTCCCTGCCATTGCCTGTTCCAGTTTTATGTGGCTGACGGCAAGCTGTCGCTCCAGCTCTATCAGCGTTCCGCCGACACCTTCCTCGGCGTGCCGTTCAACATCGCCTCTTACGCCCTCCTTCTTCAGATGATGGCGCAGGTGTCAGGATTGGAGGCGGGCGAGTTCATCCACACCACTGGCGACACCCACCTATATCTTAACCACCTCGATCAGGCACGCCTCCAGCTCACGCGCACCCCACGTCCGCTGCCCAAGATGCGCATCAATCCCGACGTGAAGAATCTCTTCGACTTCCACTACGAAGACTTCCAGCTCGAGGGTTACGACCCGTGGCCGCATATCTCAGCGCAAGTAAGCGTATAAGAAATCCTAACTCAAAACTCAAAATTCAAAAATGATAAACATTATCGCTGCCGTTGCCGCCAATCGCGCCATCGGTCTTGAGAACAAGCTTCTCTATTGGTTGCCTAACGACCTCAAGCGTTTCAAGGCACTCACCACAGGTCATACCATCATAATGGGACGCCGCACCTTCGAGTCGCTCCCCAAGGGCGCTCTGCCCAACCGTCGCAACATCGTCATAAGCCGTACACAGACTTCGTTTCCGGGTTGCGACACCTACAGCTCGCTGGAAGAAGCCATCGCCCATTGCGCTGCCGACGAGGACGTATATATAATAGGTGGCGCAAGCGTCTACGAACAGTCGCTTCCCCTTGCTGACCGTCTCTGCCTCACGGAGGTTCACGACACGCCAGCCGACGCCGACGCCTTCTTCCCCGAATACGAAGGATGGCGCGAAGTGAGTCGTGAGGAGCATCCCACGGACGAGAAGCACCACCAGACCTACGCCTTCGTTGACTATGTGAAGGCGAAGTGATAAGCTGCTGTGTAAAATGCTTTTAGGCAGGGCTTTGACAAAGAAAAACACAAGCAACAGAACAAACTTAGGAGGCTATGGCGTCCCGCCATAGCCACGCACCCACAAATGCAAGCAAATGGAATAATAGCCGATTGGGGTATGCTATGGGAGGGTGTGGGGCTACGGCGAGACGCCATAGCCTCCTATGTTTGCATTGGCTGCTTATAACTGGCTGTTTACTTCCCATAACTCTATATCACCACTTAGAAACCACAAGCAGCAGAACAAACTTAGGAGGCTATGGCGTCCCGCCGTAGCCATGCAAATATCGTACAAAGAGTAAAAAGCTGTTACAAAATAAAAATCAATTCTAGAGAATCGAAAAGCTGTTTTTATGGTTTTTTCTGGCATAAAAGCCACCCTCGATAACCTTCAAAAACACAAAGTTCCCTCAAAGTGCCACTTTTACAGTCTAAAAGCGGCGCTATTACAACGCAATAGTAGAGGTATTGTGTGGTAATAGCGGCACTATTACACCATAAAAGTGCCACTTTTACAACCCGTTTGTTTATGTACTTTTCCAGTAAATCGCATAACCGGCTGTGTATTAGCGATATAGCTCCAAACGCTCAAAACTCAAGAATTTCGCACCAAAGATTTTGTTGTGCGCTCAACTCATAGTATTGAGCATCATAAATGCAAATATTGTGTCGGACGGCAAGGCGTCCGAATTATGAATTAAGAATTTTGAATTAGGAACCAACCACCTGTTGATTACAAAAAAACGCCTTTTGTAACCAACTATCCGGTGATATGTGAATTTACGCACAATATCTGCTATAATTGTGTCAAAATTTACAAGGTATTTGGCGTAATTTTGCAAGCGTAAAAAGAACGATACATTCTTTTCTCTGTAATGAATAAGGATTTTAGGTTTTAGGATATTAGGTTTAGGTTAGTAGTAGATCGGTTTTTAAAGTTTTACAAAGGTATTCCACCTTTAAAGGTAATAAGATTGCCAGAGGAATATCATTCCTTAATAACCAAAGAGGCGCGGCTCCGTGTTAGGAGACGCGCCTCTTGCTTGTAAATTGCAGTTTTTCTGTTAGTCTGCTATGTTGGGCAGTGCTTTGACAAAAACCTTTCTCCACAGTCCGCTTATGCTTTTCGAGCCTTCGGCAATTCCTTTATGGTATATATGGTCTTATGAGAACAAGTTCTCACGCCCATATATGCCATAAATGAATGAGAGGCTTTCGCCTCTCTCGAAAAGCACAAGCGGAAAAAACAAAGAAAAACACAAGGTTACAAGAGGATGTGTGAACTAAACAAATTGAGAAAAAAGGCTAATCGTATGAGCTGCGGATTCCGCGGAGCGGGACCTATATCATGAAACCCACTGCAAGCTGCGAAGCAGCGCAGCTGTGGGTACGTGCGAACCTCCATCCATATAGTTCCCCTACCCTTATGGCAATTTTCTTGCCGATTCTTTCTTTATTTTGGATTTTCCTTATTACATTTGTTGTCGGATTATAAGCACTCTGACTGTCGTTATAGGAGACGTGCTCTTCTAAGACCACAAGAGAAACGCCTACGCCGAGCTGAATGTAAGTAACATGCAGCGGGCTATGGGTGGGAAAATAGTCCAATACATATAAAGGCGTTTACTAACGCTCTGTTTAAGGTTAGTTTATTAGACTACTTGCAACATCAACTCGGATAAAAAATTTATGAAATATGAAAAAGGTTCTAGCAATAATTAGTCTCTTGTTTCTTGTTTTGAATGGTAATG
>OLFZ01000712.1_pt1 | contig 34173 bp, 28 predicted proteins | sample 1604861 | NCBI WGS metagenome assembly OLFZ01 (sample SAMEA3888895, study PRJEB22519) | human gut metagenome | biome: human gut; feature: human-associated habitat; material: faeces | place: Denmark | collected 2011 | reverse complement strand
TACACACAGTGCCAGATCGAGCCCGAACGCTGGAATCAGCGCCTCGAACGCTCTCTCTACAAGGATGAGGTCGACCAGCAGATCAACCGCATCGTAGCCAGCTACCGGGCCTCAATCCTTGCCGCCTACGACCGCCTGATCCAGGAGAACAGGACGCCGACCTGCTTTGCCGTCAAACAACTGCTGGGCTCCGCCTCATCGAGCCGGATGCTGTTGGCCGAATTCGGCAAATACTGCGAGAAACGCCAGCAGGAGGTCGGCACCCGCATCACGCAGCTCACGGCCAACAAGTACCACCGCCTGCTGCGCTACATGACCGAATATATCCGGCAGATGTACGGCAAGGAGGACCTTCCGCTGGAGGCGGTCGATTATGCCTACGTCGATGGATTGAATACCTACATGCAGACGGCCTGCAACTGCCACAACAACGGAGCGGTCAATCTGCTCTGCTGTTTGAAGAATTTCCTGCTCTATGCCGTCCGCAACGAGTGGATCGAAAAGAATCCCTTCCGTTACTACAAGATGAAGATCGACAAGACGAACGTCAAGGTGCCGCTGACGAAGGCGGAGCTGGACCTGCTGCTGAAGCGGCCGATGCCCAACGAGCGGCTGGACCGCATTCGGGATGTCTTCTGCTTCTGCGCGCTGACGGGATTGGCCTTTACGGATGTCGACCACCTGCGGCGGGAACATTTCACGACGGACGAGGAGGGACAGCTGTGGATCCATAAGCCACGAGAGAAGACCTCGGTAATGAGCCGTGTTCCGGTGCTTCCGCAGGCGGCGGCCCTGCTGGAGAAGTACCGCGACGATGCCAACTGTCGGGCGCGGGGCAAACTGCTGCCCGTCCCATCGAATACGAAGATGAACGCCTACCTGAAGGAGATAGCGGATATTTGTCAGATTCAGAAGCATCTGACCACGCACGTTGCGCGCCATACGTTCGCTACGCTGGCGATTGAATACGGGATGCCGATCGACATCATCGCCAAGATTCTGGGCCATACGAATACGAACATGACACGGCGCTATGCGAAGATCTCCGAGGCGAACATCAGTCGCGAGATGCGCCGCATCGGCAAGGTGCTGACGGCATAAGTTGTAGATCCTAAAAATGGGACATATTTTGATATGTCCCATTTTTTATAGTCCAAATTGCAATAAAATTATGCTTGCTGACTTCTTTCTTTTGTGCAAACATCATCTATAATCTTCCAAACAATCGAAATAAGTAAAATCAACAATCTTAAATAGTCTTGCTCGATGGTTTCTTTATCAATATTATGCGTGCCATGTATATATTTATTTCGAAGATCTTGGCCATTGGTAAACTCTGATTTATTAAGATAATAATTGAAGAATTTTATCTCTTCATCTGAAAATAAAGTATTCTTAAATTCAATCTGCTGTTTTGCATACATTTGATTTAGAACATCTCGATATGTACTGGATATATGCCAATATGCTATACATCCATTAGTGTACAAATCTTTTAGTAATAACAATTCAGCTTGTTTTTGTATCCGTATGTAGTTATTTCTGTCTATATATAAATATTGGGATGCTATTAAATTCTGGTATGTAGGTTGTTGATATATTTCTATGTCTTCAAATCGTATATCTTCATGAAGTAATAACTCGTATAGCGTCTGGTATTTAGTCTTATTCTCTAGTTTTTTAATGTAGCCTAGTCCCGTTTGATTGGAAAAGAATATGCGTTGAATATGTGATGTTTGTTTGTCAATAACATATGCATACTTTTTTGTGACAGAACTGGGAATATCTTGAATGCGGCATGGAACGGAACTTATACCTAATAATTCCATGTCAATATTTCCATCCTCGACATATAGTTTATAACTCTTTAATATAAATTCGAGTTCAGGAAGAATAAATCGGATTTTTTCCAGCGTTGATCTATTGGGTAAGAAACATCTAATTCTTAAATTATCAATACTATTTGCGATGCAAAATTCATTGAATGTATCTTGAATAATTGTTTCTAAAGAGATCCCCCTTTTGGTCAGCATTAATTCATATGCTTTAATTTGAGCTATGGCTATATTATTTTTTAACTGGAAAACATGGTTGTTCGGGTATGCATATGCAGAGTGAAGACCGATGAAATCCAAAAAATCGATATCGCTTATGTGCGCGACAAGAGATATTCTTGATTGCGAATCGAAAAATTCAAATAAAGATTGGAAATTCTGGAATAATGATATATGGTCGCTATATTTTTCAATATAATGTAGGCTATATGATAATACCCAAGTATCATTTTCTCTACGGCATGTTTTAGGTGTGAAAGAGCTTTGGGAAAATTCTATCTTAAAAGGTATGGACAAAGTGCTGATTATGCCGTTCTTGTGAAAATCTTCAATTTCAGACTGCGCTCTTTTTTTTGCTTTTAATCGTGTCTTATCGGAGATTCTAAATTCAGATTGAGTCTTTGAATTTATAATGAATTGGATATAATTAAGATTAGCACTGTCCCAGTCTAGATAGTGATTAATGATTTCTTCTTTATCTTGCAATGTTAATGATTGAGGTAAATATATTTCATGCTGGTTATTATAATTTGAAGACCTTTCATATTTATCCAAAATGATTTCGGCGGCTTTATCATACGTTAAGAGCATATTGCGGATCGAAGTGTTGTAATATGCTACAATTCTTTTTTGTGTTAGTATGCTTGTTTTCAATATTGTCTGATTCATTAGCTGAATGAATCGTTCTTCTGATATTCTTTTGAATACGTTGCATTTGGAGAATAATTCCCAGAATACACGCTTATAGTCATATTCGGAGATGGACTTATAATATGCTTCAATATTGTCATTGGACAAGGTGTTGAAGAATAGACAGATTATACTCCATATTTCCTTTGCCTTGATTTTAAGGTTCTTTCTTGTTTCCTCTGACCATGACGGTAAATATAAATCGGCGTCAATATATACCTTAATTTGATATAACTCTATGATGTCGTTGATATCCGTAGGTACATTATGAATATCGAACTTTTTAAGAGTGGCTTCAATCTTACCAAGCATGTAACCTACAATCAAATCGTCTTTTGAATAAAAAGTAATTCGATCCATACTTTACCATTGCCTAAATTCAAGGTTAAGATACAAAATTAATCGTAATTATTTGTAATATGTCCACCCTTGCGACGCCAACCGACGCCAACCACTGCCACATCACTTTGCGGATGAAACTTTTGAGGGGTTGCGCGCGTTATCCGAATGCAAGCTTGCAGGAACAACGATTCATAAACCGGGAAAAGATGAAACGCCGTGCCTTTCGGATCCGGGACCGCTGAATATTCGGCGTCCCCATCCACACAAAGAGCGACCCACAGAGACGGGTTGTTGGAATGTCGAACCAAACAGAAAAGAAGATTATGGAAAAGATTGTATGTATCGGGGAGCGGAGTTGGCAGCGGCTTCTCGAACGGGTGGAACACCTGTCTGCCCTTGCCCAACGTCTGGAACGCCGTTTGGCTCCACCGCAGGACGACGGGTGATTGGACAGCGAAGAGGTATGCCGGGCGCTGAATATCACCAAACGTACGCTGCAAAGCTACCGGGATCGAGGTGCGATTCCCTGCTCGCGACTGGGCGGCAAATTCTACTACCGACGCCGGGACCTGGCCGCCTGGCTCTCCCATAAAACCGTTCAAACGCGATAGCCATGCCGCTGGATTATCTCAACGAAGCGAGCGACGAGGTACAACGCTTGTTCGCACGGCTGGACAACGTGGAGCGTATGCTGCGGAAGGCCTCCGAGGAGCGTTGCCCGATGATCGGCGAGGAGCGCTATCTGACCGGAGAGGAGGTCTGCACACGCCTGCACCTTTCACCGCGCACCTTGCAGACGCTGCGGGATCGCCGGCAGATCCCCTTCACGGTACTTGGCAACCGCCTGCTGCTCTATCCCGAATCGGGGATCCGGGCGGTCCTTGACCGCAACCTTCGGCCGGCTGCCGAAGTGTAAAACTATAGAAAGGGAGTACGAACCTACTAATTCGTACTCCCTTTTTACATGAAATCTTTTAAAGTTGTCCTCCAATGCCTTTATATTTCTCAACAAACGACGCTATTTTCTGGAAAACACTCTGCTTTTTCGTTAAATACAGTGGATTTAACGGGCTCATTTTGGGGAGAATGTTATTGAAATCGGTGCCATTCTCACTGGCAAATTCGTGTTTTAAAGATACCTCCAAATATCGTTTGGCCTCTTTTTCATTCAGATTTTCGTTTGCTATGAGTTCTGCGGCTTCTTTTTTCTGCTTGTCTTGTGCATATTCAAAAAATGCCTCGATGATGCCAGCCTTGTCAATAATAGAATCCAAGTCGGTATCATTGATAAAGTCAACGATCAGGCTCTCTTTTGCTCTGTTTCCGATGCTTGCACGAATAACCCGGCGAATCTCATCGATTAGGGAAACTTTATCCATTCTCCTTTTGTTGTGCTCGAAAATCAACTCCAGAATGTAATCCAGATTAATCTCTTGTGATTTGAGCAGATCCACTTCAAACACCACATCATTCCAATCTATTTTTGACTTTTCAGGCAGACCTCCGTTTTTTTCTTGCCTCAGCCAATCCCGAATATCATTATAAGTCGACCTGTAATCCTGAAGAATCCGATCTGTGGGAATTTGTACTTTCCGCATTTCGGAAATATCTTCATCAGTCATAAAATGACTATTCTTGAATGCCTCAATAGCTTCGGGATCATTTGTATCTATCGTCTGAAATGCTTTGAGCGCGGTAAATTCATCATAATTCTGCAGGATATTCTCTACCCGCAAATAAGCTCCGAACAGTTTGACAAACTCTTTTTTATCCTCTTCCGTGATGATTTGATCGGGTGCCGGGAACTTCTCACTCAGCTCTTTTACAATCTCAATATAACCTTTACGCGCTTCGCCGGTTGCGGAGTCTTGAAATCCTTCCAGATACTCCTTGAAACTTTTTTCAAGCACTACATTCTTCATCTCCTTATTTTTATCTCCAAACAAGGTGATGGCATCGATTGTTGGTTGCTCCAGGTCTCTAAAGGTTACAATATTGCCAAAGGTTTTTGTTGCATTGTAAATCCGGTTGGTCCGCGAAAAGGCCTGTATCAAGCCATGGTAACGCAGATTCTTATCCACAAACAGGGTGTTGAGCGTTGGGGCGTCAAATCCCGTCAGGAACATGCCTACGACAATAACAAGGTCGACTTCCTTGTTTTTAACCCGTTTGGCCAGGTCTTTATAATAGTTCTGGAACTCTTTGCTGTCGACTCCATAACTGGTGCCGAACATGGCGTTATAGTCTTTGATCGCCTTCATCAAAAACTCCTTGGCACTGCTGTCCATTGCAGATGGTTCGAAGGTTTCATCTGCAATATCTCCTATTGCGTTTTGCTCCTCATTGGCGGCAAAGGAGAATATGGTTGCAATCTTCAATGGCTTTTCACATCCTTGCTGCAGCCGGTTCAGCTCGTCATAATAGCATTTGGCCGCATCCACACTGCTCACGGCAAACATGGCGTTGAACCCCTTGCTGCCTATCTGATTCCGGTGCGTCTTGATTCTGAAATTCTGCAGGATATATTGCGAAATTTCATTGATCCGGGCCGGATGGAGCAGCGCCTGCTTGTTTTCTGCGGCGCTGAGTTTCTTTTCGTCGAGTTCGGTCTCTATCTCTTTGAAACGCGGTCTTACGTCGTTGTAGTCCACTTTGAACTTCAAAACCTTTTCGTCCCGAATGGCATCCGTAATCACATAAGCATGCAACTCCCGACCAAAAACGCTCTCAGTTGTTTCCGAACCGAGTGCATTTTCCGGAAATATCGGTGTCCCCGTAAAACCGAACTGATAATATCTCTTAAACTTCCTGCGTAAAAGTTTTTGAGCCTCTCCGAACTGAGAGCGGTGAGCCTCATCAAAAATAAATACGACCTGTTTCTGATAGACGGGTAGATTATCTTCGTTCTTCATCAGGTTGTTCAACTTCTGAATGGTTGTAACGATAATCTTGTTGTCGTCCTTGTCTATATTCCGCTTCAATCCGGCCGTACTCTCCGAACCGTTGACACTGTCGGGCGAGAAGCGTTGATACTCCTTCATCGTCTGATAGTCAAGGTCCTTTCGGTCAACGACAAAGAAGACCTTGTCGATGAAATCGAGCTGTGTCGCCAGGCGAGCAGCCTTGAAGCTGGTCAGCGTTTTTCCCGAACCGGTCGTGTGCCATACATACCCTCCGGCATTGGTTGACGACCACGCCTTTGCCTGATATGCACTTTTTATCTTCCACAAAATTCGCTCGGTTGCCGCAATCTGATAGGGTCTCATGACCAGCAGTGTGTTGTTGGTGTCAAAAACCGAGTAGGTGAAGATGATATTCAGGAGCGTATTCTTCTGGAAGAAGGTTGCCGTGAAATCCTTGAGGTCCTTGATCAGCGAGTTGTCGGCCTTTGCCCAATTCATCGTAAAGTCGAAACTGTTTTTGTTACGCTCCACGGTGTTGGCAAAATACCGGCTGTCCGTACCGTTTGAAATCACAAATATCTGTATGTATTTGAACAGGGAACTGTCGCTGTTGAAACTCTCCTTGGAGTATCTGTGTACCTGGTTGAACGCCTCGCGGATGGCCACACCCCGTCTTTTCAGCTCGACCTGAACCAACGGCAATCCATTGACCAGAATCGTGACATCATATCGATTGGTCTGTGTTCCGGTCTGCTCGAACTGCGAGATTACCTGTACCTTGTTGCGGGCGATGTTCTTTTTATCCGCCAGGTAGATGTTCTTGATATGGCCGTCGTCAAAGACAAAGTCGTAAATGTAATCGTCCTGGATCTTCCGGGTCTTTTCGACGAGTGAGTCGCCGGGCTTGTCCAGATACTCTTCCTGGAATCGCTTCCATTCATCATCGGAAAACGTCACCTCGTTCAAGGCCTGTATCTGCGTCCTTGCATTGGCCAGCAAGGCTTCGGGCGTGGTGAGTTCGGGAAGATACTCATAGCCTTGATTGACGAGGTCTTGAATGAATTCCCGTTCCAGAGCGGCCTCCGACTGATAGGCTGCGGGCGTCTCGTGGCAATCGGAATACAGCTTGTATTTGTCAAGAACGATATAGTTGTTTGATTCCGCTATGGTGTTATACTGCTCCATCTTCGCCTGCTGCTTTTTGCCAATATTTGTTCGTAACAAGATGATTCAACAGAAATTTTAATGTATTCTTCTCCGGTTCCGTGGGTTCTGCAACAGCCTCATTTGAAAGCGTCGAGTGGCTGGTGAACTGAATAATCCTGTTATAGTATGTCGTCTTATCATCCGGCAACAGATCCGACCATTTGGGATAACCTAAAAAGTTTGCGGTCTTCTCATAAAGATTACGCAGCAGCATAAAATGGTATTTCTGAATACTGTCTGTTGTTATGGCCTCTTCTATTACCTGTTTCAGATAAAGATGATACGAGAAGCTTTTGTTCGAATCCCCCTGTACTCCTTTCAGGTCATATGTTCCGTCATCATTTCGCTTTAGCATGAAACAACAATATCCCTTCTTTTTATTGTTGTCGGCATTAAGTCCCAATTCATTATACAACACATTATAGAAGAGTGCATTGTGCGTCGATATTACGAACTTCAGACCATGTGATTTTTTGATTAGTTCGCTGATATCCACAGCGATTTCGATCAAATGATTCTCATCCAATGAACTTACCGGATCGTCAATAAAAATATATTTCAGATCGTTGAACTGGTCCGTTTCCCTCTCTTCCGGTTCTGCGACTTCCAACACACTGTTTATTTGCGTTAATAAGCTGTAGAATACGCACCAAACGAGACAACTCTCTTCGCCCTTCGATATTTTTATATTATTGATCTTCTGTTCATTGCCTCGTTCGATAGAGAATCTTATCTCGGAAAAATCCTCATTGAAGTTTGGCGTTAATTTTTCATCATTTATATAGCGCTGAAAGTATGTTACGATATTCTGCCCTTGGCCCTGATCTTTAAGAATCCATTTAGTGAAATCATTGGGCTGAATGACCAACCTTCGGTCTGTTTCATCATTATTCCAATAAAACAAATCTTCCGTAAAAGCATTATAATATAATACTTTTATCTTTTTATCGGCTTCTTCATCCGCTTCGTCTGCCGCCTTGGGGTCGATCAACTCTTTGAATTCGCGGGAAAGGCGGGTTTTGCCGACACCGTTGAAGGCATAGATCAACTGCACCTTCTTATCCGTGTCGCGAAGTGTTTGGGCTATTTCGGTCAATGGCTGTCCCATATCAAGCTTCCGTTATTTTAGGGAATGACAACAATTTGTTTCTGTAATATTCGTATTGCTCCTGCACGGCGGCAATCACCGCCGGAAGACCTTCGGTCAGATCGTTAACCAAGGCTTCGAATTTATCCAGAATGGAAACGATCCGTTGCTGCTCTTGGATAGGCGGAATAGGAATAGAAAAATTACCTAATTTTTTCATCGAAATACTTTTTACAGTTCCGCCCTCTGCTAATTTAATATAGTTCGCTTTGATTTCAGATTGAGATAATATATATTTCAAATATTTAGGTAATATAAGGTGAATTTTTGGTTTTAATGAATAAACACCTTCCTTTATATTCCAATTTGAAGGAGTGTTATCAATGACATATGTTTCACCAATTGTCCCAGTTCCAGAGAATAGTACATCATTGCATTCGAGATGTGAGCGGTTATTACACAATTCTCTTGCAGTTTCATTAATTCGATCCGTTGATTCGGTGAATATTAAATTCCCTCCATTGAATTCTCTGATCGTAACATAATAAGAAGTGGCGTCAGGTGTATTTAATTTAAAAAAATTACGCGGATTTAGACCTGTTCTAATTGAATGAAGAACTTCTCCCAATTTTTTCCACTCGACACCTTCTGCGTGCTCGTCGAAGGTGAGCAGTTGATCCCGGTAATACGCATATTGTTCCTTTCTCGCTTGCAGCTCCGCTTGCAGCTCCGCTTGCAGCTCCGCTGCATAGGAGGTGAATGCATCCAATATACGGACAATCTCTTCCTGTACGTTAGGGTGAGGTACCGGGACTTTAAAATTCTCTATATTCTTGATGTGTACATGAGGAATTCCTGCACCATTTTTCGTTGCAAATATTTTATCCTGCATATTTACCAGCAAGTAATATAGATATTTAGTTGTGCATAGCTCCGTTCCTTTAATAGAAAAAGCATCGCTGACAAATATTGGTGTATCCCAGTATGATACAAACCCTGCATATGCGCCACTCCCCGCAATTGTAATTGTCTCTCCTGTCCGATTTGCTCTATCGCAATAATAGGCAGGTTTTTGACCGCCAGCGATCACCGGAACATTCCCTTCTACTATATCTTTTTTAGTAATCGCAGTGCCTCGTTGCATGACGCAAACTCGTTTGTCACCCAGCTTTCTATATTTTACCCCATCCGGGCAAAACTTCTGTATCAACTCCTGCAACCGGCTCATAGCTGCTCCTCCTCCAATTCAGCGACGATCTTCTCGATCTCCGTACGCAATTCGTTCTCACGGGCCACAATATGGCGGAGACGGGCATTCAGCTCCTTGATATCGGTTTGCGGGCGGGTATCCCGCGTCTCGATATAGCTGCTGACTGACAGCGTGTAATCGTTCTCGACGATCTGGTTGTAATCCACCGACCGGGCAATGTATGCAACATCCTCCTTCCGGTCGAAAAGATCCACGATCCGATCGATGTGCCGCTCCTCAAGCACGTTGTTGTTGGTCTCCTTCGTGAAGAAATCCTCGCCGCTCGCATCGATAAACTGCGTCTTGGTATCGGGCTTGTGCTTGGACAGGACCATGATATTCACGGCAATCGAGGTGCCGTAGAACAAATTGGGCGGCAGGGAGATGATGGTCTCGATATAATTGTTGTCGATCAGGTATTTCCGGATCTTCTGCTCGGCGCCGCCCCGGTAGAAGATCCCCGGGAAGCAGACGATGGCAGCCCGGCCCCGGCTCGAAAGATAGCTCAAGGCATGGAGCACAAAGGCAAAATCGGCCTTGGATTTGGGCGCCAGCACACCGGCCGGAGCAAACCGGTCGTCGTTGATCAGCGTGGGATTGTCCGAACCGATCCAATTGATCGAATAGGGCGGGTTGGAGACAATGGCATCAAACGGCTTGTCGTCCACAAACTGAGGATCGATCAGGGTATCTCCGAGTGCTATGTTGAATTTGTCATAATTGATATTGTGCAGGAACATGTTCATGCGGGCCAGGTTGTAGGTCGTGTGGTTGATTTCCTGCCCGAAGAAGCCCTCTTCGATGATATGCTCCTCGAACTGCTTTCTGGCCTGAAGAAGCAGGGAGCCCGATCCTGCGGCCGGGTCATATATCTTGTTTACGGAGGTTTGCTTGTGCATGGCAAGCCGGGAGATAAGGCGCGAAACATTCTGAGGCGTGAAAAACTCTCCGCCCGACTTTCCGGCATTGGCCGCGTAATTATTGATCAGATACTCATAGGCATCGCCGAACAGATCAATCTGATGATCCTCGAAGTTGCCGAAATTCAACTCCGCAATGCCATTTAAAACCGCAGCCAGACGCCTGTTCTTGCTTTCGACGGTGTTGCCCAGACGAGTGCTGGTCGTGTCGAAATCGGCAAACAGCCCCTTGATGTTCTTTTCCGAGGCATAGCCCGTAGCAGAACTCTCGATGGAATTGAAAATGGCCTTTAAATCCGTATTGAGATTCGGGTTGGTATTGGCCGTCTTTACGACATTGGCAAAAAGCTGGCTCGGGTAGATGAAATAGCCTTTGGTCTTGACTGCATCGTCTTTGATCTCCGGAGTGATGATGCTGTCGGGCAGGCTGGCATAGTTCACGCTCTCATCGCCGCCTTCGATATAATTGGTAAAGTTCTCGCTGATATAGCGGTAGAACAGTGTACCCAGAACGAATTGCTTGAAGTCCCATCCATCGACGGCTCCACGCACTTCGTTGGCTATTTTCCAGATCTTTGCCTGCAATTCGTTTCGTTGTTGTATGCTTGTCATGCTTTGTTATTTATCGATGCTCAGGGGGTAATTTATTGGGTGAGGGTTATCGGCTCTTGTTAAGCAAATCCCGCCGATCCACATTCAACAACTCGGCGATTTTTGAAAGAGTCGCCAAATCGGGTTGAGATACATTGGTGCACCATTTCGATATTGTCGATGGATCTTTTCCTAATTGTTCTGCCAACCATTTCCCGGTTCTTTTCCGTTCCACAAGTACGATTTTCAATCGATTGATATCTTCCATGGCCGTCATTAAGTTGAATTTAATACAAAGATATTGATTTAATCCCATTCAAAGAAAAAAGAGCATTGCTTTTTATTCTTGCAGTGTTCCAGAATTGTGCCCAATCGGAGAGTTGACTCGTGAACGTTCCTTGTGTGCAATCTCCGGCAAGATCGCGCAATCGCGCCTCATGGTGAAACAAACCGACAGCTGGTGCCGTTATCCTCGAAACAACGCAAAAACCACCGGCCATGACAACGTCATTCATCCTCATCAAGGCTCCCTACTGAAGAGCCGACCATCTTCCAATGGTTGCCTGCCGCCCTCGGTTGGACGACGGCAGGCCCCGATCCGTTCGGGCCAAAAGCGACACGCTCCCCCTCCTTGCCGCGACATGAACCTCCTGCCGTTTGCCGGTATGGGAGCGCCTCCGCGCTGAAACCTTTGCGATCCCGGGATTCCGCACCGTTCGACTTCAGACGTCGAACGTGCTGCCGACTCCCGGGTCCGAAAACCGAAAGGAGCGAGGTTGTGTTCTCGTGGCACAAAAACCCCGCATCGGGTTTTTGGCTGCCATCTCGAACCACCTCGCCCTGCGGGGCTGCCCCGCCCGGTCTGCTTCCGAGGGTCGCATACCGAACCATCCGCCGCTCGCCGGGCTCGTCGCGGATTCGGGGCACGGGACGTCGCTTTCGACCGACGCTGCACGCTGCACGAAACGGCTCCCGATTGTTTGTTCCACCGTCAATGCCTTCGCGCCATGGAGGTAACGAAACCCAAGGGTGGACGCCCGCGGAAGAGCGCTGCGACCTTGCGCTCACGCACGGTACGTTTCCGCGTGAGCGAGGCGGAGTACCTTCGGATGCAACGCAAGGCAGCAGCCTGCAATCTGACCCTCTCGGAGTATGCCCGCCAGGCGGTCGTCTCGGGGCGGATCCTGCGGCGGATCGGTACCGAAGAGTTGCGCCTGGTCTCTGAATTGACGCGCGAACGGAATAACCTGAACCAACTGGCCTTCCTCCAGCACGCCTTCGGTGTCGCCTCCCACGAGGAGGAGCTGCGGCGGATCCTCCGCTTCTACGACGAGGTGATCGGACGGTTGAAACAAAAACTCTAAAACGATGATCGGCAAAATCGTAACCGGCAAATCCTTCGGCGGCGCGGTGCGCTACCTGCTCGGCAAGGAGCCGGGAAAGGCTTACATTCTGACGAGTGACGGTGTGGAGCTCACCTCCCGGCAGGCACTGATCGGCAGCTTCGAGTTCCAGCGCCGGGCCCGCCCCGATGTCGAACGGGTCGTCGGTCATATCTCGCTGTCGTTCCACCCCGACGATGACTCGCGGATGTCGAACCCGTTGATGATTGACCTGGCACGGGAGTATATGCAACGCATGGAGATTACCGGCACGCAGTACCTTGTCGTGCGCCACACCGATACGAAGCATCCCCACCTGCATATCCTCTACAACCGGGTGCGCTACAACACAACGCTGGTCCCGGACCGCAACGAACGCCTGCGCAACATGCGTATCTGCAGGGAGCTCAAGCAGGAGTACGGGCTGACCTTCTCGCACGGCAAGGAGCAGGTCGCCACGGAGCGGCTGCATGGCCCGGAGCAACTGCGCCACCGCATTTACGACCACCTGCGGGGGCTGCTGCCAGACAGCACCTCCTGGACAACCCTCGTTGAAGAACTGGCCAGACGACATATCGCTACGACTTTTGTTCATCGGGGCGGTGATCCGACGAAGGAGATCCAGGGCATAACCTTCACCCTGGAGGGACATACGTTCAAGGCTTCGCAGGTGGACCGGAAGTTCAGCTACGGCCGCCTGACGCAACGGATCGAACAGAACCGCTTCCGGCAGGCGATGATCGAGCGGATCCGCAACTACACGGACGAACAACGTCCGCAGGTCGCAGCTATCCTGCAAAAGTTGGAGACGGAAAAGCTCCGGCAACAACAGCCAGAACCGCCGTGTCCTAAACTGTCGATTGCAGGCAAGCCCTTGACCAAGGAGCAGATCGAGATGCTCCGCGAGGGAGAGCCGATCTTCGTGCGGGGAACGCAATCGGAGGGATATGTGGTGATGGATGACCGGCTGCAGATGGCGTGGGTCTATCGGGACGATCCGCGGGACTGGGTGGAGTACGGGAAATATACGATGCGACGTATGGATCGGGATCGGATCGAGGCGGGTTACGTGGTGCGTGCACTGGTGAAATGGTGGGGAGGCACGACGGCACGTCCCTACCTGTGGAAGGAGAATGCATTGGATCCGACCTACCGGGAGAGTTGGGACGATCCCCGCGAACCACGCCCTTCACAGACCCAAAAGCAGCAGGACCGGCCACGCCGCTTCATCACCCCGAAGAAGAAATCGCGAGGGCCAAGTCGGTAACGAAATTTTGTCGGATACCCGTGTGCGCAACTGAAATTAAAAGCCTATCTTTATAGGGCAATAACCCGACGAGCGTATGAAAGAGAAATCCGAGAATTACCGCCGCTTTTCTACTGCCAAGAATGCTTGCCAGAAGATTGAGTCGCCAAGTCCTCCATATAAATTGCGAAAACTCTCGGAGGAGGATATTCCTGTGCTGCAAACCTTGTTTCGGGAGACGGTTCTACATGTCAATGCGCGAGACTACACCCGCGAAGAGGTGGAAGACTGGGCTTCGTGCGGGGAGAGTGCTGAGCATATGAAAGACTTATTGGCTCGCAATGACTATGTTGCGGCATTGAACGAACAGGACGAGATCATCGGTTTCTCGTCGATGAATGCCGAAGGCTATCTGCACTCGCTGTTCGTGCATAAGGATTATCAGCGGGTCGGCGTCGGAAGCCTGCTGCTTTCGGCTGTGGAAAAGAGAGCCCGGGAATACGGAGTCTCGGAAATCACTTCAGAAGTGAGCCTGACGGCTCGTCCTTTCTTCGAGAAGAGAGGGTATGAGGTAATCAAGGTTCAGAAACGCCGGGCAAACCGATTGGAACTGACCAACTTTGTGATGCGAAAGCGTCTCAAAGACTAAAACGACCACCCCTTTCCACCCGTCCGCAAAGATCCGACTTGCCGGCATCGGCGGCTGCAAGGCTGTACGGAGCGCCCCATGGGACGGCCTTGCATCCGCCCCCGCCAAGTCCGGGCTGATCGCTATCGGGTGGAAAAGGGATGGAGATGGGGTTTGAGGGCCCCTCCCTCCCGTGTTTTATTGTCGAATGGACAATTTGAGCCAGCCGACAATACTCCGAATCATCTGCGTGTACGCCTCCTCAGAGTAACGGGAATAGTGCTCGTTGAGTCGATACCAGTACGCTCCACAGAACGCTCCCTCCGTCTCCGAGACAATCCCTTCAGGCAATTGTTCCTGCTTTGTGTCGAAATAGAGATAGAGCTCATATGTGTCGACTACGTCGATTGAAATCCAATACGTGTAGTTATCGAACCACAACCAAAGTTCAGAGGTACGAGTCTGGAACTGGAACTTGAGCTCGGGAAGATGCTCTCCCGAAAGGGCGGCTTTGACATCCTCCAGAATCCGGGTGCGGATGATGTTTAACCATTCGGGACTATTGACAATGCGGGCCAGCGTCTCGGCCGTCTGCATCAACGATGGATCGGCCTTCGACAGTTGGTCGTAGAGTTCTTTGGCATTCATGTAATTGATGTTTACGGTATTCATGTAGTTCAGCAGAAGTTCGTACTCCCGGATGTAGGAGATCGCCTCTGGACAGTTCTTTTTGCAGGCCGCAAGCCATTCGAGCAGCTGCCGCGGATAGAGGTGCACTACCTCGCCGCAGATTGTCTCGTGTGTCGTGCGGGACTCCATGAGCGGGATGTAGACGGTTTTAAGCACCTTGCGACCCTTGTGTTCCGTTACGTCTTTGAGATAGTCTTTCAGTTGATCTGGTTGGTCGACGGCATTATTGAGCTTGTTTTCGATGATGATGGCTCGATCTTTTTCCCATGTAATCAGAATGTCGATTCGACGGCCGTCAGCGGTCCCCACTTCCGTATCGGTATGGGCATCGGACAACTTCTGCGGTTCCGAAATTCCAATCTGCGACAAGAATTCCCGAAGAAAGGCCTCTCCGCATCGATGCCTCCCTTGGGGATTCAGCAATTCCGCGAGAATTTTGCTGTGCAGCAACTCCTTGGTCGAAATGCTTTCGTACATTATCGGAATGATGCTGAACGGCAGGTCCAGGGGCTGCTTCAACTGCAACCCCTGAACGAGATTCAATAATTGGGTGATCTCCCGGTTCATTTGTCCAGCGCTTTGAATTCGAAATCACCTTTTGTGCAGCAGGCTCGTTGATAATCGAAGCCGTAAAGACGCATGTAGGCCTCCTTAACCTCTTTGGCTCCATTGTAAAAAGGGTCGGAGGTGTGCTGCTGGGTCGTTACCGTTACCTCCATTTCGGGTGTCAGCACGCATCCGTTCGTGCGTTTGATTCGTTTGGGTGTGATTTTGAAAACTTTCATAATCCGGTAATTTAAAAATTGGTGTATGCTTTCTGATTGTGCACGCTAAATGTGTTATCGGAGGAGACGTCAGAATCTTCATTCGTATTGGATCATTCTCCAGATAATCCTCCTATATTATTTCAATCTTTTTGTATGAGATTCTTTTGTTGATGTCGTTACGCTTATCACAGATCCCGTTCGTTTCTCCTTTCTTCCAGGACCGAAAGCCTTTCTGTCAGATCATGCCAGTAACGCGATTCTTCGATACATGTATGTAGGCTAAGTCGACGGTTAGTCGGCACCATTATCATCATTTCCTCAAACCAACTACTCACTCCGAACTTTATGCGTCTGTCTTCCCCTCTACAGCTATACCAATCGTTTAGCCAGTTACCGTTTTGTTCGAAAAGCCGGATACAGGTGTCGTGAAACAATGCTGCCATGCGGGACAATTTGCACCAAAGTGGCCAATGATCATAAAGGTATTTGAAGACGATATCTGCAGACAAAAGCTCTGGCAAATAGAGAGGAATCTTCTTGGAAAACAAATCTCCTATTTCCGTATAGGAAGAATCTTCCGGAGCAGGATTTTCTTTCATGGAAGGGAAAAAATCGGCAAGACAGCTTTTGGCTTCCATGAAAAACAATCGCAAGTCGGGATTGGTGATTGAATCAACCTGTTGCCAGTCGATATGAGTTAGCTCAACGGTTTTCGGATAGAATGTGAGATTTTTCATTTGTCAGATAAGTTTTGGTTCATGTTGATGTAAAAAAGGCGTCGCCTCCAACTTTTTATCTCTAGGGTCCGATCAAGATACCCCTACCACAAAAAGCGAAGCCTGCACAATACGCGAAGTTCGACGCTTCGGCTCTGTGGTATTATCCTTTTACTTGTTACTTGGTCGGTTCAGGAGACAAAAACAAGCCGTCGAAACTGTAATATGTCGTTGTATGTTATGTCGTACGCTAAATATATGACTTTTTGCCTGCTGTGCAAAGGCTTCGCAATCATTTCTCATAAAATTAAAACAGGGTCCGTTTGTTTTTCAGGTTGATGAAGAACCATTCACCGCCCTTGCAGACGGCAATGCGTTCGGAATCGTCGCCCAAAAGAATGTCGTCGTATTCGAACGGCACGAGTTGTTCTCCGTTCAGGGAGAATATACCGCAATGCGGTACCTCTTCTTGATGTCTGTTTTGTGCAAGAACAATGCATCCATGGCCTTGTGCTTCAGAATCGGGCAGCCAGTGTGGGTACACAAATCGGGCTGGAAGAGTCTCTTGTACCTCCCTGTCCGGACCGATTCTTACCATTCCATAGTTCAGATTCGAACCGTCCCTATCGGCCCCGAATATCAATAGATTCTCATTCCCTTTTATTGGAATCCAGGTATAAATGCCAGCGTCTGCCGGTATAATCGTGTGGCCGTCAGAATCGGTCAATCCGCAAAAGAACGTCTCTGCATCACCCACGCTGAAATACTTTCCATTCAATCTGTTTATTACGAACCAAATTGGCGGCAGCAGCTCCGTTCCGACGGCATCGAGCATGCCGCACGCCCGATCATCCAGTCCACGCAACTTTTCCCGGCGAGGAATATAATAGCAGATACGGTTGTCGTACAAATTAACACCCAACACATTGTTCGGCAGCGCAATTACAGGCCGATTGGCCATTCGTTCCCCGCAATCGTCCACATAAAACCATTCACCGACCTGCCGGGCAAGAACTTTCCCGGCATCACAGGCTATCCGATCGAATGCAAGGATGCACGGAACCGCCGTCTCGCCTTCTGACGTCCGGATTCCGAATTTCCCGGTTCGGGGATCCTGAACCAGAAAGCGCTCCCCGATACGGAATATCGCACCATATATCTCGGGGACAATCTGTCGTCCGTCGTTATCTGCGATTCCGGCGAGGCCTTGCCGGAACGTAAGAAAAAGTCCGTCATGGCCGGGAATCGGTTCGGGACGGCGGCCACTGCCGATGCGTATCCACGCCCCGGTTTGTGTGTCGAACAGATGATAGCTGCTGTCCGAATCCTCCGGTTGGAACTTGACATACCGCAGGTCAGTTCCCTGTCGGTCGGACCTATGGAAGTCGGCATATCGGAATCGCGCATCGACAACAATCTCCCCGTTGCGGTCGATCAATCCGTATCGGCGGTCCTGGGCCGATCCAATGCCGAAGATGGCAAAACCGTTACGAACCTCTCGGAGACGGGTAATATGTGACGGATTCAGAACCATCTTACAATGTGCCGTTGTGGGCCTTCGCCAGATTGATTCCGACCTGTTTCATCTGGTCTCGGAGCCATGCGGGCTCCAATACTTCAACCCACTCGTCGGTGTTGGCTGCCTGGGAGAGCAGTTCCTGCTGGAAATCGAGTGTCGGCCGCAGGTAGAATTCGAAAATAGAAGAATCGTCCGTAATTTTGGTCTCCTGCTGCGAGGCGTGCAGGGGCAGCGTGCGAAGGTATTGCCGCTGAATGCCCGATACGCGAACCCGAACACGTTCCGGTTTGCAATTTCTGTCAACCACCACCCCGAACGAGTCGGCAAAGTAGGCCTGCGGGTCGAAATCCTCGGGCAGAACGAACAGATGCTCCGACGTACGGAGCTCCCGGATGCGGTCCAACGCATAGATGCGCAGCCGGTCATCGCTCGTGCTGCATGCCACGACATACCACCGCTGGCGGAACACCTTGACGCAGTAGGGCGCCACCTCGAACGTATGGGCCGTTTCGTTCCAAAAACTCTGGTAGGACATTTCCAGCGTCTTGTTATCACGCATCGCCTCGATGATCTGTGTTAGGAAACGCTGTCCGGAGGGAATCTCCTCGAAAAGAATGCGCCGCTTGAGGTGGTGGCTTTCGTTGATGAGGTGGTTCACGGCAAAGGTATTCAGCAACCACGTCCGCACGCCGCCCCGCTCCATATCCTCTGCATGCTCGATATAGTAGAGGTATCCACCACGCCGGTCGCACTCGATGTTGATGTCGAACATCTGCTGGATGGCATTCTTGTGGTTGTGGAAGGTCTTCAGCGGGAGCTCCTCGCTGGTTTCGTTGAGCGACGAACGCTGCCACCGCTCGTTGATCTCTTCGAACGTAATGCGCCCGGCGCGGTAGATGGTATCGACCAGCCAGACATAACGGTTGAAAAGCGTAGCGGCATTGCTTTTCGACGAGGAGCGCGTTTTTCGATTCCGTGTCATATGAAACTCTGTTTTTGATTTCGGAGACAAAGATAACAAATACATGTGCTAAATTATGGCTTATGTGTTTAATTTTCCTTATGCTCATATAATCAATCTCAACAAGACTTTTCGGGAGAGCTTCTCGATACTTCGTTTAAAAAATGCTATTGCTGAATGCATGATAAAAACATGTGTCGTGATTTTTCCCAAGCAGGGGGTATTTTTGTTCAATGAACAAAACATAACCACAATTGCATTGATGAAAAAAATCGTGCATCTCATCGCTTAAAACTCGAAGCGTAAAAAATAGAATGACAAAATTTGTCTACTTATTAATTAATGAATGAAATACGTATGGTTGGATGTTTAACTTTTATTTTATTGGCAGCAAGTATAATAGCCCTTGTTGCTTTCGATGTGCTCATGTGGGGCCTGACCTGGAAAGCCGGGCTTGCCGGTCTGCTTCCCCTGATTGGATTTCTGATTGCTTACAAGTACAGCGTTGAGATGTGCATTGCCCCGCGTGATTTCTGGACAAACCCCGATTGGGAGATTGCCAAGAAGAAACTGGGATATGCATGGTCGACGGCAGGTACCCTCCTTTTCATCCTCTTAATCGCCTCCGAGGTTGTGTCATAGTCGGAGTGTTATTTCGTTTTTACCGACGACATCCCGATTCTGACGCCTTGATTGCGCATAACCGTTCGTCTTTGAGATTAACCTGTTTTTAATTAAATTTGTGTTTACATAAATCGTTTCTTTATGGGGCTGAAAGAATCGTTGAAAACGGCCATCTTCCCGTTGTATGAGGACCTGGCGAAAATCGAACAGGAGAAAAGCTACACGACATTTTGTGTGCAGTGGGGTGAAAAATACCAACCCGGGGGGATGTTGTTCGTTGGGCGAGCAACTTACGGATGGGCCGTGGATGACCGGGATACCGAACGGTTGTTCACGGATGGTTGCGAATCGCAGGTATTTGCCCGTCCCGACCAGATGAAGTGGGCGGAGAGCTACTGGAAAAAATCCGCATTCTGGCGGGTTATCCGGAACGTTACGCAGGGTGTGATTGGCCCGCAGCCGGATTGGTATGAACATATTGCGTGGGACAATCTCTACAAACTGTCTCCGGATGGCTCGAATCCTTCCAATGCGCTGTGCGGGGAACAGGAAAACCTCTGTTTTGAGCTATTCAAGCAGGAATTGGCTGTCCTGCGGCCCAAGGTGGTCATACTGCTCACCGGGAAAAGTTGGTACTATGATTTTCTGTGCAGTGTGAACAATGATACGGCGCCTGCTGTTCTCGGGGAGAAAAACTGGTCCAGATACAGGGCCGTTGTTTACAAAATCGGAGATGTCGTATTCATTGGAACAGAACATCCGCAAGGGAAAACGGAAGCGGAACATGTCGCTGCCTTGACGGAACTGGCGAAGAAATACATGTAGCCTCTGATTCCGGAACAGAATTGGATTGCGACAGGCCCCCTCTTTTTTGCGAAAGAGGGGGCTTTTGTCGAATGAGTATTTCAAGTTGCAGGTTAAGTCATATTTTGGCGCAACATGCCCCGAACTTTGTCGCTGAAATCAAATTCGGATGCCATGAAACGGAGCATGAAAGCGAAAAGTACAATTCACCACGCGGAAGCTGGAGTAAACCAGATTCAAGGTAAAAAGAGGCCTGCACAGACCCTGATTGGGGCGATTGAACAAATCGTCAATCTGGCTATTGAATTGCACCTCGGAGAGGATTTCTACGAAAAGGCCCGCCCTGCCTTGGCGTATGTCGCTGGGCGTATGTCGCTCAGCGAGGAGCAGGCACTGGTTTTCGCTCTCTTTATTGAAAAAAGCACAGACGACCATATCCAAATCAGCGACTTCGCCGAGTTGGTGAGGTGCCGTACAGTGCGTATTATTTCGATGATGGCCGAAGCCGATATATTGGTCGAAAAACGGCTCATCCGACGCATCAAGAATGGAGATTCTATCTGTTATTCAGTGCCAATGGAGGTAGTGAACGCCATCAAGGAGAACCGGGTATATACTCCGGCCCCGATTGAACATTTGACAACGGAACAGCTTTTCGACCGGATGGCCGAGGTTTTTGAGGAAACTGACAAGGAGCGGCTGTTGCAGAAACTTGACCTGTTGGTTGCCGCCAACCCGCAGCTTGCCTTCTGCCGGACGATTCAATCCTACGATTTATATGACAACGAAAGGTTGCTTTTGTACGTCTTCTGCAACCATTTCATCAACCTGGACGATGACATGATTGGAGAACATGATTGGCAAGATTATTTTTCCCGTGGCGATAGGGGTTTCATATCCTGGTACCTGAAAAATAGGAATCTTCGTTTGCTGCGGAAGAATATCCTCGAAAACTGCAACTCCGGCGGTATGAATGATTCGGAGTATTATCATCTGACGAACAAGGCCAAGGAAGAGTTGTTTGCTGATCTACATTGGGTAAATCAGCAGACCAAACAGAAAAATCTCCTGCTCGACTGCACGACTTTCGCCGCCAAGGAGCTTTTCTACAATCCGCCCGTGCAGCGGCAGATTGACCGATTGGGAGAACTCCTCGCTCCCGAACACTTCGCCGAGATTCAGCAACGGTTGGAGGCCGGCGGTATGCGCAAGGGGTTTACCTGCCTCTTCTACGGTGCGCCGGGAACCGGCAAGACCGAGACGGTCTACCAGCTGGCGCGCCGCACGGGGCGTGACTTGATGGTTGTCGATGTTTCGCAAATCAAAAGTTGCTGGGTCGGTGAGAGCGAAAAGAATATCAAGGCGGCTTTCGACCGCTACCGCTCTTATGTGCGCCAGTCGGAACCTGCTCCGATTTTGCTCTTCAACGAGGCGGATGCCGTGTTGGGAATCCGTCAGGAGGGGGCACAGCGAGCTGTGGAGAAGATGGAAAACTCACTGCAGAATATCATCCTGCAGGAGATGGAGCAGCTGGATGGCATCATGATTGCCACAACCAATCTTACACAGAATCTGGACAAGGCCTTCGAGCGGCGGTTCCTCTACAAGATTGAGTTCGAGAAACCCTCCGCAGAGGCGAAGAGCCGAATCTGGCGGTCGATGATTCCGACGCTCGACGAGCAGACAGCCGTCACACTGGCCAAGCGGTACGATTTCAGCGGCGGGCAGATTGAAAACATCGCCCGCAAACGGACGGTCGATATGATCCTGCTGGGCGGGGAGCCCTCGATCGAGCAACTCGACGAATACTGCCGCTCGGAGATGCTCGGACAGCCGGAGCGGTCGCGGCGCAAAATCGGATTTTGAGTTTGTATTTGGACTGAAGATTTCTTATCTTTGTCGAAAGCATTGGGATGCAAACGAGTGCATGATGACCGCATCGTGGGAGTGACCTTTGAGGAAAATGCTTCACGTAATGCGCTGATTGTGAACAAGGAATATGCTTGGGTCGGAAATCCGTTTTCCGCTCTCGATAAACGAGTGATAATCAATGAATTATCGCTCGTTTTTCTTTTTGCGGGTGCGAAATGAAACGCTCCGTAATGCCTTTTTCGCGCCGTTTTCCGAAGATTGTTTTACCATTTGTTTAACCATGTTTTACGGCGGTAAAACACCGCTCGCGCCTGTCTGCATAATGCCGCAACATTATGAATGTCAGCATTAATGCCATTTGCAGAAAAGACCGCATCAATCAAAACCGCACCACGAACATCTACCTGCGTTTTACCGTCGATCGCCGCAGCCGCTATGTAAGTACGGGAATCAGCATCCCCGCCGACGATCGGGATTTCGACATCCCAACGCTTAAAATACAGAATCCCGCCGTTCAGCTGCGGATCTACGAACGAATCGAGAAATACGGCAAGCGCATCGAACGGCTCGAAGCGTTGGAAGTTCCCGCGTAACGCTCGGCAACGTGCCGGAAACCGACGGCCGGAGGGTTTATTGTATGATCGCCGAGTATTTCCGCCGCACGATTGCACTGTCGGAATCGGTGGGAAAAATCGGCTCGGCGTCGAAACACTAAGTCTCGTTTTCAATCCCGCAACAATTCCGCTCGACCAATATCCGTTTCGACGAAATTACGGTCGGCTACCTGCATGATCTCGAATGCTCCTGCCCCCGAATGGAAACAAGAGCAACTCGACAGCCCGAAATTCGACGTGCTGAAAGCCGTTCGCAACAAAGCGTTCACCGAGGGGATTTCACCACGCCGTACACATTCAAAATCGACGAAGAGGTCATACTCCAATAAAATTACGAATCTTCGCAAAAGACGGCAACCGCGAGGCCGTCGGATCAGACTTTTCGAACGGTATTTCCATTGTTTTCGTCTCCCGCAGATACCATGCTTGCTTCGTCCGGCTACCGTACAATTCCGTTCGCATCCTCTCTGACGCAGCGGACAGCGAGGGCGAAACTCCGGGCATAGGGTCCTTCATAGACGAACTCCGGCCGATAGCCTGTGCTACTGTACCCGGTAACCGTCAAATCGTCCGAATTGCAGGAGGTGCCGACGGAGATCTCCTGCACGAATTCCAGCGTGGCGCTCCAAATCGATGCCGCATAACTGAATTGGTAAAGCCCCGAAGCCCCCTCCGTATATCCCAGAATACCGATCTGTTTACCCGAAGCGTCCATTTTCGAGAAACGCGATCCCGCATAGGGATACCAAGCTTTCACCGAACGCTGCGAATCGACGTAGAGCCACACGCCCTCTGTCGTATACGATTCGACATCGTTTCCCGTGAACTTCAAAGGGGCGATCAGGGGGATGCGGTACCCTGCCGGACAGGGATCGAAGGCGCTTTTCGAGAGCAGAACGGTCGCGGCACCCACGGCCTCCTTCTCGAAATAGGTGCCCCAGAGACGGTCGTTCTGATGCCCCGGAACATCGCTGCGCAGCCATGTCTGATTGGGGTTCGATATATCCTTCTCATCGGCATAGGAGATGTAGGTCGCCGGATGCGAGAGCGTGAACTCCACGGTGCCGTTGTAGAGATAATCCCCCGACTTACGGCCGATCTGAGCATTCCATACCGGATCGATGGTATACCCCTCGCAACTGGGCCACGAGTGCATGTCCAGCGTATTGCCCTCGGGGCCGTACACGGTCGTAGCGTTCGAGAAGGGGTCCTTGCGCCCCCACTGGTAGAGACACGAACGGGACTTGTCGCCGGAACCCGTCGGATCGTTCGCCCCCAGATTCCGGTCCATCATGCGGTAGATAAGCGTCTGCTCTCCCTCCTGCCGTTCGTAGTCCTGATCCTTGGCGAAGAGTTCGTCGGTCACCACCCAGATATGCCAGCTCCATTTCACGAGACCCGTCGCCGGATCGAGATACCCGATGACCGCGTTGCCTCCCGTCCGGGCCATCGTCTTGTCGACGGTGAAAACCATGTAGTCGTTCGTGTCGAGCAGCAGGTCGTCCCAATAGACCGTTCCCGACTGGACGGGCGATTTGGCCGGAAAGCAGAAGAGTCCGTCGGGATGCGCCGCCAGCATCGACGGAGTGATCACATAGCAATTGGCGAGATTGGCATCGCTGCCGCCCGTCAGATCGTACCCGCTCGGGGATTCGGCCTGACGGTTCGCATGCAGGAGCAGCCTCGGCGTGTCCTGCCAGATCAGGGCGTTGTCGGCGATGTATTCGAACACCTTCTCCCCGCCGCCGGCGCGGAAGGTTACGAACTGCGCCCGCGCCGCGTTGAAGGGTTTCGAAGTCAGGGTGCCCATGTACCGGTTGCGAGTATCTATGAAGGTCAGTTTGCACCCCTTCGCGAAATTCTGCGGAGGCAGGGCGATGTAGAACTCCGTGAATTCGCTCTGCGAGAGCAGACTGCCGTTCGTCTCGCCCTCCGGCTGGTCGGGGTCGGTCAGATCGAGCGCCACGGCCGAATAGGTCTGTTCCGAAGCATCGACGCTCAGAACAGGGTCGCCGGTACGGATATTCAGCGACGCATCGTCCGCCGCGGCGACCGCAACCCGGATGCCTTCGCCGGCGAGCACCTCGCCGTCGTTGCCTTGCAGAATGACCGATTTGAGATAGGTATCTCCCGCAAGGGTTGCGGAGGCGCGTACCCGTACCCGGATGTAGGCACACATCTGTCTGAATGAGAGACTGTGCGCGCCCGTCGGAGAGTATGCGAGCATAGGGAAGAAATCCGGCTGGATGCCGATCCGGTTCTCGCCGTATCCGGGCGAACTATAACGTTGCAGGAAATTCATCTTCCCCGAGAGGGACGTTCCCTCGCGTCCCAACAATTCGCTGTAAGGATAGAAAGCGAGATAGGAGGCTGCGTCCGCAATCGTCTCGCCTTCGAATACGGCGTTCGTACCGTCAAGTTCCTTGACGGTGAAAACGGCCGCCTGCGTTTCGTCGCCGGCGAAGACGCCGATCCGGTCGGAGGATTCCCATTCGGCGAGAATACCGTCGGTACCCCACTCTCCGACGACGCGTGTCCCCTCCCGTTCCGAAATGGAAGCGTCGAACAGACAAACGCCGTGCTGCCCCTGCGAGGTCGAAAGTTCCTCTTGTATACTGTCGGCGACGCAGGAGACGAAAAATGCAGCGACGGGGAGTAGATATAAGATTTTTCTCATAGCTGTGTTTTTTAAATTACCAATCCACCTCTTCTCCGGGGGTGATCTCCTCGGTCGAGGTATCCATCGATGCCGCGAATCCTCGCTCTATGGCCGTGTCGCAAAGCGACAGTTCCGGTGTTTCGTAAATTCGTTTTTCTTCCATGTTTATTTCGATTTAAGCAGTCAGTTCGAGGTCGTCCAAACCCCGAGGTATTCGAGTAGCAATAAAAAAGCCAAAATCTCCGTTTCGCACATCATGCAGAGATTTTGGCCAGAATATCCGCAATGGCCCCTCCGAACAGCACATCGTTCGTGATCGGTTACCGGAGCATTTTTGTAAAGATACGGATTATTTTTCGAATACATGCATTTTGTCGGACAAATTCGTTTTTTCCTACCGAAATACCCGTTTCCAAGCGCTCTGCGGTCCTACGTCCGTTTCCTGCAAGTCAGTATAGCCGACATACCAAAGACAAGGGCGAAACCGGCCAGCGCCGCATAATCGCCCCACAGTTCCCCGAGCGCCGTACCTTTGAGATAGACCGCACGCATGATCCCGATGAAATAACGGGGCGGGAGAAGCCGCGTGATCGCCTGCGCCCAGCCGGGCATCGACGCGATCGGGGTAATCAGTCCGCTCATCAGCACGAAGATCATCACGAAGAAAAACATCACGAACATCGTCTGCTGCATCGTATCGGATCGATTGGCGATCGCCACGCCCAGTCCCGACATCGTGACGATGAAGAGCGCGGCGGCCAGATAGACCGCACCGACCGCGCCGACGGGCGTCAGTCCGTAGACGAGCCATGCCAGCGACATGGCGACCGTCAGCACGGCCAGACCGATGATCCAATAGGGAATCAGTTTGGCCAGCGTGAAGGTCAGGCGGCCGACGGGCGTGACGTTGATCTGCTCGATCGTCCCGCGCTCCTTCTCTCCCACCAGATTGAGTGCAGGCAGGAAGCCGCACAGCATGATAAGCAGCATGATCATCAGCGCAGGGATCATGTAGGCACGGTAGTCGAGCGTCGGATTGTAGCGGTTCTGCACCGTAATCAGGTCGGGCGACGGTGCGACACCCTCTTCTGCGAGCAGTTCGGCGAGGGTTCCCATGACGGTCTGCACCATATACTGCGAACCGAGACTCCCCTTCAACGCATTCACGCCGTTGGCCGTGATGCTCACCCTGCGGGGCGACCGTTCCGCAATCGAACGTTCGAAATCGTCGGGAATCTCGACGATCACATCGACATCGCCCCGCTCCAGCGCTGCCAGCGAAGCGCCGTAATGTTCCGTGACACCGTAGAGCCGGAAATAGTCCGAGGCTCCGATCTTCCCGACGAGCCGCCGCGAAGCGGTCGAGCGGTCGTTGTCGACCACCGAGACGCCGACATGACGGACATCCATCGTCGTGATCCACGGAATGACGAGCATCACCATCATCGGAAAGGCGACCGCCATTTTCGGCAAGAACGGATTGCGGAAGAACTGTCGGAACTCCTTGTCGAGTAAAACGAGTAGTGTTCGCATCGTTATTCGAGTTTATCGTTGAACTTTCCGAGCGCCACGCCGATCAGCGCACCGGTCATGACGGCCAGGACGGCGAACTCTTTCAGCACGGCAGCGAAGGGCAACCCCTCGACCATCAGTTTGCGCACGGCCTCGATATACCAGCGGGCGGGAACGATACAGGAGATTCCCTGCAAAACGCCGGGCATGTTCTCGATCGGGAAGACCATCCCCGAGAGCATGATGAGCGGCAGGATCAGCAACATGCCCGAAATGAGCATCGCCGTCACCTGGCTGTCGGCCATCGTCGAGATGAAGAGCCCCAGCGCGAGCGCCAGGACGAGATAGAGCAGCGACAGCCCCACCAGTCCCACGACGCTGCCCGACATCGGCACGCCCAGCACGAAACGCGCCAGCAGCAGGATCGTCGCCAGGTTGACGCACGACAGCAGAAAGTAGGGAATCATCTTGGCCACGACGATCCGCAGCGGCCGCACGGGCGACACGAGCAACACCTCCATGGTTCCGGTCTCCTTCTCTCGAACGATCGACACGGAGGTCATCATGGCGCAGATCAACATGAATATCAATCCCATGAGTCCCGGCACGAAGTTGTAGGAGCTCTTCATCTGCGGATTGTAAAGCAGATGCAGTTCGGGCGTCGGCGCGCCGCCCGTCCCCTCCGCCAGCAGGACGCTTCGCAGGTACCCTGCGCCGGAGGAGGCGTCGTTGGGATTCGAGGCATCGAAAATCAACTGGATCGCCGCACCGTCCGGCTCGCCGGAACCGGCCGTCCGCCGGTCGTAGTCGTCGGCGAAGACGACCACGGCCCCGACTTCTCCCGTGCGCAGTACTTCGTCCGCCTCGTCCTGGCGGATGTACCCTCCGAAAGTGAAATAGGGATTGGCCGCGATGCGTTCCACCTGCCGGCGCACCGCTTCGGTCGGATGGGACGCGACGACGGCGAAGTCGATGTTGTTGACCTCGACCGAAATGGCGAAGCCGAACAGCAGCAGCTGCACCACGGGCATCAGCAGCACGATGAGCATCGTGCGCCGGTCGCGCAGGATGTGCAGCGTCTCCTTTCGGACGAACGAGAAGAATCCTTTCATCTTATTCCGAGCGTTTGGCCGTGCGGGCCAGGATGCGGAATACCTCGTCCATCGACCCTGCGGCATATTGTTCTTTCAATTCGGCCGGAGTTCCCAGCGCGCGGATCCGCCCGTCGACCATGATCGACACCCGCGAGCAGTACTCCGCCTCGTCCATGTAGTGCGTGGTAACGAAGACCGTCGTCCCCGCGGCGGCCGTCTCGTAGATCATCTCCCAGAATTGACGGCGCGTCAGCGGATCGACACCGCCCGTCGGTTCGTCGAGGAAGACTATTTCGGGACGGTGGAGCGTCGCCACCGAGAAGGCGAGCTTCTGCTTCCAGCCCAGCGGCAGGGAACCTACCGGCGTATCGGCCTCCGAGCGGAAATCGAGGCGATGCAGCAGCTCGACGGTGCGGCGCAGCGTCTGCATCCGCCGAAGACCGTAGATTCCGGCAAAAAGCCGGATATTTTCCCGCACCGTGAGGTCGTCGTAGAGCGAGAAGCGCTGGCTCATGTAGCCGATGCGGCGTTTGATCCGCTCTCCTTCGCGCATCACGTCGTAACCGGCGACCGTACCGCTTCCCGACGTGGGATAGCTCAATCCGCACAACATCCGCATGGCGGTGGTCTTTCCGGCGCCGTTGGCGCCGAGGAATCCGAAGATTTCGCCCCGCGCCACATCGAACGAAATGCGGTCTACGGCGGTAAAGTCGCCGAACCGCTTGCTCAGTTCCCTGACGGATATGATCGGTTCACGCATGGCGCATCAGTTTTATGAACACGTCCTCGATTCCCGCCCCGACCGGTCGGAGCGTCACACGGCGGAATCCCCGCGCAGTCGTCTCGCGGACGAAGCGTCCGGCGTCGAACCCCTCGCCCGCGATCAGGTGGTGCGTCTGGCCGAAGGGGTAACACTCCTTCACGTCGGCATGGCGGCGCGCTTCGAGCAGCAGGCCGTACATATCGTCGCCCGCAAGCGCGTAGAGCGGCTCGTCGAACCGCCCGACGACGCCCTGCGGCGTGTCGACGGCCAGGATCTTCCCGCCATCGCACAGCGCCACGCGGTCGCAGCGCACCGCTTCGTCCATGTAGGGCGTCGAAACGAGCATCGAAATCCCCTTGCCTTTCAACTCGGAGAGCATATCCCAGAACTCGCTGCGCGACACGGCGTCCACGCCCGTCGTCGGCTCGTCGAGAAGGAGCACCGCAGGCCGGTGGATCAGCGCGCAGCAGAGTGCGAGCTTCTGCTTCATACCGCCGGAAAGCTTTCCCGCACGGCGTGCGCGGAACGGTTCGATCTGGCGATAGATCGGCGCGATCAGATCGTAGTTCTCCGCGATCTCCACCCCGAACAGCGCCGCGAAGAAAGCGAGGTTCTCCCCCACCGACAAGTCGGGATAGAGCGAAAACCGTCCGGGCATGTAGCCTACCCGCTCGCGGATGCGCTTGTAGTCGTCCACGATATCCAGCCCGTCGACCGAGGCGGTGCCGCCGTCAGGTGCGACGAGCGTCGCAAGCAGCCGGAAAAGCGTCGTCTTGCCGGCTCCGTCGGGACCGATCAGGCCGAACAGCTCGCCCCGCCCGACCTCGAACGACACCTCGTCGAGCGCCGTGAGGATACCGTAACGTTTGGTCAGGGCGTGAATCTCTATGGCATTCCGCATCGTCGTCGCACTTAGAGTTTCACCTCTCCGTAAAGGCCGATCTTCAACCGGCCGTCGTTCTCGACGGCGATCTTCGCCGCATAGACCAGTCCGGCCCGCGAATTTCGGGTCTGAATGGTTTTGGGAGTGAATTCGCTCTCGGAGGCGATCCACACGATGCGTCCCGGATAGTCGAGCTGCCGCTCCCCGCCGAAATCGGCCGTCACCGTCACCTCCTGGCCCAGACGCAGGTCGGCCAACTGATCCGACGTGAAATAGGCCCGCAAGTAGATGCGGTCGAGGTCGGCGACCTTCATCAACGGCCGACCGACGGAGGCCAGTTCGCCCGCCTCGGCATATTTGGCCAGCACCGTTCCCGTCACGGGAGACGCGATGCGGCACTTGGCGAGCCGGTCTTCGACCTGCGCGATCTGCAACTCGATGGCCGACGAATTCTCGTCGATCGACACGGCATTGTTTTCCAGCGTCGACAACAGCGCGTCCAACTGCCCGCCGAGCACCTTCAACTGCGCGTCGATGTCGTCGAGCTGTTTGGTCGTGGCCGCACCGTCCTTCAACAGGTTCTCCACGCGGCGGCGTTCGGTCTGCTGTTTGGCGATCTGCTCGCGCAGCGACGCGGCCTGTTTCCCGATGTCGGGACGGCCGCTCCGCACCGAAGCGCGCTGACGTTCCAGCTGCAATTTCTGCAAATAGAGCTGTACGGTGTCGATGGCACCGACCTGCCTGCCGGCTCGGAGCACGTCACCCTCTTCGGCGTCGAAGCGGAGGATACGCCCGGCAGCTTCGGCCGACACGACGATCTCCGTGGCTTCGAACGTCCCCGTGGCATCGAAATCCCCGTCGCCCCCGCAGGATGCTGCCAACAGCGGGATCGCACCGTAAATAATGAATCGTTTCATGGTCTTATCGGTTTATCGTATGTTTCAATTCATAGATCGTCTTCACCAACTCGATCTCCCGCGCCGACCGTGCCGTGGCGGCCGTCGCCTCCTCGGTGATCTTGCGCAGCAGGTCGTTGGTATCGATCACCCCGTTGCGGAGCTTCGATTCTGCGGCTTCGCGCACCGCACGGCGCAGCTGCACGATGCGGTCGTCGTCGGCCAGCGCGCGGCGCAGGCGGGCGATGTCGCCGCTCTCCTCGACGGTCTGCAACCGTGTGTTGAAGAGGAAGACGTCGCGCTGCACATCGAGCTGCCGCTGTGCCGTGCGGAGTTTGCCCAGCGAATTCTTCTTCGTGTAGAACGCCCCGAAATTCCACGACATCCGGAATCCGACGAGCGCATTCCACGACCAGTCGTTCGCCATCATGCTCTCGAAGTAGTCCATGCCCGGATACCCGTAATATCCCTGCGCGAAGAGTCCGAAACGAGGACGGGTCGCCGATTTCACCAGCCGTCGCTGCGCCGCGAGCTTCTCGGCCTGCGCATCGAACAGCGCCAGTTCGGGACGGGCGGCCTCGAACGAAGCGGGCTCCGCGACGTCCGGCCGCACGAGCGCCCGACCGGCCAGCTCCTCTCCGATGAAAAGTTCCAGCATCCGGCGGTAGCTCTCACGCGAGGCTTCGACCTGCGCGAGCTGCTGCTCGACGGTCAGCAGTTCGGCTTCGACGGCATCGGCATCGCTCTGCATCGCCGCACCGTTGCGTTGCAGCGAACGCACCTTGTCGAGGTTGCTCCGCAGCAGTCCGAGCGTCAGTTTCGTCTGCGCGACCCGTTCGTCGAGCAGCAGAATGCCGAAATAGAGGTCGTCCACCCGCCCCTCCAACGCATAGAGATCGACATCCGTCGCCTGCCGTTGTTCGGCGGCTTCGGCTTCGGCGATGCGTTTGTCGGCAGCCGACTTTCCGCCGTCCCAAATCGTCTGGGTCACTTCCAACTGCACTTTATATTGGTCCTTATTCATCCCCGGCATCCCTACGCCGTACTGGGTAAGCATACCGGTCAGCGCATCGGGGAACGCGGGCACGGCGGTCTGCCACGTGGCCTGCGCCGAAAGCGACAGCTGCGGCAGCCACTCCCGCCGTGCATTCGAAAGCGTGTACTCCTCCGTCTGCCGCACCAGGTCGTAGCGCCGGATTTCGGGGTAATGGTTCCGCGCCAGCAGACGGCACGAGTCGAGCGTCAGTTGGGCGCCGGCCGAACCCCAGACCAGCAGACACCCGCACAGTAAAACGATCCGTTTCATGAGTCGCATTTTTTAAGCCGCCGCAGGATCACCTCCGTGTTTTCCGCCCTGCGCCGTGCGAAAAAACGTTCGCGGTCGGCCGTGAGGTCCCCCAGAATCGGTTCGATGACAGGATAGGCGATGAACGGAAAGACGTTGAGCGAGATGATGTCGAGCAACAGCATCCGCACGTCGATCCTTTCCGTTTCGCCGCGGTCGGCCGAGGCGTCGAGCTCCCGCTGGATATCGCACATCAGGACGCCTGCGATCTCACGGATGCGCGCCTGCATCGTTTCATAACGTTCCGGCCGCGAAAAGACTTCGTTGACGATGAAGCGCGGCATGTCGGGATTGGCCATGATGAAATCGAAATGCCGCTCGATTCCGTCGCGCAGCCGCTCCGCCAGCGGCAATCCCGGCTGCCCGAAGGCTGCCAGCACCGATTCGCCCATCAACCGCATCTTCTCGTCGAGGATACGTTCGAACAGTTGTTCCTTCGTCCGGAAATAGTAGTGCAGCATGGCGTGCGTCACGCCGGCCGCTTCGGCGATCGAGGTCGTCCGCGCCCCCGCGAATCCCTTGACGATGAATTCGCGTTCGGCCGCTTCGAGAATCGCCTGCTCCTTGTTCCGCATCGGTTTCTCTCCCATTCTACCTTTGTTTAACATTTTGATTTAATAATTTTGTCAGTGCAAATATACGAAGAGTTTCGAAACATTCAACAATTTTGTTAATTTTTTTTCCGAAATAATTTCACCCTTGCCCTCCGTTACGCCGTCCGGATCGGGCGGACGGATATGCGACGGGGCGGCCTGACCGGCAGGAACGCATCGCAATTCCGACCGGAAACACACACCACAACCGGACGGCAGGATTCCGCGACGGCCGCCGCAGGAGCATGTCGACAATTTCGAATTTTGTCGTACCTTTGCCGCAAAGAACGCGAACCGCAATGGCGAAAATTCTGATTATCGACGACGAACCCCAACTGCGTGCGCTGCTGGCGCGCATCATCGGACTGGAAGGATACGACGTGGAGCAGGCTCCGGACTGTACCACGGGCCTCCGGCTGCTCAGCCAATACGAACCCGACGTCGTGCTGTGCGACGTCAAACTCCCCGACGGCAACGGTGTGGAACTGGTCGGCAGGATCAAGGAGATCGCACCCGCCGCCGAAGTCATCCTGCTCACCGCCTACGGCAACATACCCGACGGCGTGCAGGCGATCAAGAACGGCGCATTCGACTACATCACCAAAGGCGACGACAACAACAAGATCCTGCCGCTGCTGAGCCGTGCGACGGAGAAGGCGCGGATGCAGCGCCGACTGGCGCGTTTCGAGGCGAAACTCTCCGACGAACATTCGTTCGACCGCATCATCGGTTCGTCGGAGGCGCTCCGACAGGCCGTGAACCTCGCGCGCAAAGTCGCTGCGACGGACACGTCGGTACTGCTCACCGGCGAGACCGGAACGGGCAAGGAGGTCTTCGCGCAGGCGATACACCATGCCGGTCCCCGCGCCAAGGAGTCGTTCGTGGCGGTCAACTGTTCGGCCTTCTCCAAGGAGCTGCTCGAAAGCGAACTGTTCGGGCACCGCGCCGGGAGTTTCACGGGCGCCTCGAAAGACAAGAAAGGGCTTTTTGAGGAGGCTGACAGGGGAACGCTGTTTCTCGACGAAATCGGCGAAATGCCCGTCGAGCTGCAGGCCAAGCTGCTGCGCGTACTCGAAAGCGGCGAATTCATCAAAATCGGCGAAACCCGTCCGACGAAGGTCGATCTGCGGATCATCGCCGCCACCAACCGCGATCTCGAAAAGGAGATCGCCGCCGGCAATTTCCGCGAAGACCTCTTTTTCCGGCTTTCGGTGTTCCGCATTCAGCTGCCGTCGCTCAACGGACGCAAAAAGGACATCGCGGAGTACGCCCGCCATTTCGCGGAACAGTTCGCGGCCAAGATGGGGAAGCGGATCGAGAAAATCGACGACACCTATATCGCCGCGCTGGAACGCCACACGTGGCGCGGCAACGTCCGCGAACTGCGCAACATCGTGGAACGGAGCATGATCATGGCCGAGGGCGGCACGCTGACGGCCGATACGCTTCCGCCCGAATTCCAAACCAGAGCCGGACGGAACGAAGCCCCCGATTCGATGGCCCTCGACGCCCTCGAACGGCACCATATCCTCAAGGTACTCGAATACGCCGCAGGCAACAAGG